>Ga0193726_1000472_pt1 | contig 41864 bp, 40 predicted proteins | sample H2c1metaG_FD_144928 | JGI IMG/M metagenome (GOLD analysis project Ga0193726, IMG submission 144928) | Soil microbial communities from a riparian zone of the East river system, Colorado, United States - H2c1 | ecosystem: Environmental > Terrestrial > Soil > Riparian zone | place: USA: East River... | reverse complement strand
AAAAAATTAGTGGTGACGTGAAAGATATTTCGCAAGCCGAAACAGGCAAGCGCAGAATTGAATGGGCAAATCAGCAGATGCCCGTGCTGCAACTCATCCGCAAACGCTTCATAAAGGAACAGCCGCTGAAGGGCGTGCGGATGTCGGCGTGCTTGCACGTTACGAGCGAGTAGTCCTTGATCAGCGACGCCGCCACATCATCCTGCGCGGATGTTGTGTTGTGCGGATCGAATCCGCTTTCCACGCAGGATGATGTGGCGGCGTCGCTGATCAAGGACTACGGTATCGCAACCTACGCGATTAAGGGCGAAGACAATCCAACTTACTACGCGCACATCAGCGCAGCGCTGGATCACAAGCCGCAAATCACGATGGACGACGGCGCGGATTTGGTTACGCAACTTCTGACCAAGCGCACGGATCTAATTTCAAACGTAATCGGCGGCACGGAAGAAACAACCACCGGTGTGATTCGTCTTCGCGCGATGGCGAAAGACGGCACGCTGAAATTTCCAGTGATCGCGGTGAATGACGCACAGACAAAACATTTCTTCGATAATCGCTACGGCACCGGACAATCCACGCTGGACGGAATTATCCGCGCGACGAATTTGCTGTTGGCTGGACTGAAGTTGGTAATCGCCGGATACGGATGGTGCGGACGCGGCGTGGCGATGCGCGCAAAGGGATTGGGCGCGGACGTAATCGTCACCGAAATTGATCCGACGCGCGCGATCGAAGCCGTGATGGACGGCTTCCGCGTCATGACTATGCACGAAGCCGCGAAAATCGGCGACATTTTTGTCACCGTTACCGGAAACAAGAGCGTTCTTTCCGGCGAGCATTTTTCGGCGATGAAGGACGGCGCGGTTATTTGCAACTCCGGCCACTTCAACGTGGAAATTGATATTCCGGCGCTAGAAAAAGTTTCCAGCGCGAAGCGGCAGGCGCGTCCATTCGTCGACGAATACGGTCAAAAAGATGGCCGCAAGATTTATTTGCTCGGCGAAGGCCGCTTGATTAATTTGGCCGCGGCCGAAGGACACCCCGCATCCGTGATGGATATGAGCTTCGCGAACCAGGCGCTCTCGGCGGAATATATGATGAAGAATCATAAGGAACTAACCGCGAAAGTTTACGCGGTGCCTGAAAACATCGATAAGCACATCGCGAAACTGAAATTGGAATCGATGAACGTGACGATTGATAAGTTGACGCCGGAGCAGGAACACTATTTGGCGTCGTGGAACGAAGGCACGTAGTCAGAGCGGCGCCAATTCGGCGATAATCTTTGGCGGCAGCCTAAATTGGCTTCCGCTTTTTTTTATTGAAGTAGCTGCGGTCGGCGAAGGAGAAAAATCCAATGTTTGCGATCACTGGAATCACTGGCAACGTGGGTGGTCAGGTAGCGCGCAACCTTCTGGCCGCAAACCAACCTGTACGCGGCGTAGTGCGCGACGCACGAAAAGGAGAAGTCTGGGCGCAACGTGGTTGCGAACTCGCCGGGGCGGATATGAATGATGTCGCGGCGCTCACGGCGGCATTCAGCGGAACTGAAGGCGTCTTTGTGCTCGTCCCGCCGAATTTCGATCCGTCGCCGGACTTTTCCGAAGCGCGCGCAATTGCCGGCACGTTGCGATCAGCGCTCGAAGCGGCGCGGCCGGACAGAATAGTTTACCTCTCGACTATCGGCGCGCAGGCGAAGCAATCTAATTTGCTCACGCAGCACACCATCATCGAACAAGCCCTGCAAGATTTGCCGACTCCAATTGTGTTTCTGCGGCCAGCGTGGTTCATGGATAACTGCATGTGGGACGTTGCCCCGGCGGTCAGCAGCGGCGTGGTTCCGAGTTTTCTCCAACCGCTGGACAAGAAGTTCCCAATGGTTGCCACGGCCGATATCGCACGCACTGCTGCCCAACTTCTCCAGGAAAAGTTGGCCGGTCACAGAGTGGTAGAACTCGAAGGGCCCCACCGTGTGACCCCTAACGAAATCGTAGCCGCGTTTACTCATCTGCTGGGCCGTCCAGTGAGGATGGAAGTTGTACCTCGGGCGACTTGGGAGCCGTTGTTCAAATCACAAGGCATGAAGAACCCGACGCCGCGCATTCAAATGCTCGATGGCTTCAACGAAGGCTGGATCGAGTTCGATAATGGGGAAGCCGGCTCGCGAAAGGGAAGCGTCGAAGTCGAATCGGTACTGCAAAGTTTAATCGAGCGTGAGAAGAATTCGTGAGCGCTGCAAATTTCTGCAAAAGTGTTACTCTTACTTCCTGGAGAAAACGGTTCTCGCGGAATGATGCAAGACTGGGCTGACTGGGCACTCGATACAGCTAAATCGCGCGGCGCCACTTACGCCGACGTTCGCGTGATGGATATTCGCCATCGCGATCTTTCCACAAAAAATGGGCAGGTAGGAAATCTTTCTGAGAGCCAGTCTCTTGGACTTGGCGTTCGCGCGCTCGCCGGCGGCTCGTGGGGATTTGCGGCGACGGATCGTTTGACCCGAGAGGGAATTGCGGCGTGCGCTGCTGAGGCAGTTTCCATCGCGCGCGCATCCGCGCTCGCAAAACTTCACGACGTTCACATGGTTCCTGAGCAAGCCTATGTGGACACCTGGCAAAATCCATTTGTAAAAGATCCGTTCCGCGTGCCGATGGAAGCGCAACTCGACTTGCTTTTGAAAGCCGACGCGGAAATGCGCAAAGTAAAAGGTGTGACACTCGCCGAAACTTCCATGGCGTTCCGTCGTATCGATCAACTATTTGCGTCCACAATTGGCTCGCGCATTCATCAGACGCGTGTGCAGTCCGGCGCGGGAATTGTTGCTACAACTTTTGCCGGCACGGAAATTCAGAAGCGTTCCTATCCAAATAGTTTTGGCGGGCAGCACATGCTCGCGGGATACGAACTCGTCGAATCGCTCAATCTTGTGGGAAATGCGCAGCGCGTCGGCGAAGAAGCTGTGGCGTTGCATAGCGCGATTCAATGTCCGGAAGGCACGAAGACAATTATTTTGGATAGCTCGCAGCTCGGATTGCAGATTCACGAATCCATCGGACATCCCATCGAACTGGATCGCGTTCTGGGAATGGAAGCGAATTTTGCGGGCATGAGCTTTCTAACTCTCGAAAAATTGAACACGCTGAAATATGGTTCGGATATTGTGAACGTTGTTGCCGACGCGCGGCTCGCGCACGGCTCCGGCCTCGGCACGTTTGGATATGACGACGAAGGCGTTCCCGCGCAGTGTACCGACATCATCAAGGACGGAATGTTCCGCGGATATCTTTCCAATCGCGAAACGGCCGCTTCTATCGGACTGAATCGCAGCGGCGGCACCATGCGCACGGAAAGTTGGAATCGCCTGCCGATTATTCGCATGACCAACATCAGCATCCATCCCGGCAAATGGAAATATGAAGACCTGATCGCCGATACGGACGATGCGATTTACATGGAAACGAATCGCTCGTGGTCCATCGACGACCGCCGCTACCATTTCCAATTTTCCACGGAAATCGGCTGGGAAATTAAGGGCGGCAAAAAGGGCCGCATGATCAAACATCCCAGCTACAGCGGCATCACCACGGAATTTTGGAATAGTTGCGACGCGATTTGTTCGCGCGATTATTGGACGCTGTGGGGCACGCCGAATTGCGGCAAAGGTCAGCCAATGCAGACGATGGGCACGGGACACGGAGCTTCGCCTGCGCGATTCAAGAATGTGCGCGTAGGAGTTGCGTTCGCAAAATAGCTAGCTAGCGAAAATATTGATGAGCCCAGTGAAGAAAACTCGGTGTGCGGTTACATCCAAGAAGACGGTTCGCGCGACGACCGCCCGCGACGCGATGCTTTCTCCATCCGAACTGCGCCGAATCGCCGAGCGTGTTTTCAAATTAAGCGACGCCGATGAAACGGAAGTGATGATCGACGTCACCTCCGACGCGCTAACACGTTTCGCGAACAACACGATTCACCAGAACGTCGCCGAACTTGGACTGACAATTTCCGTCCGCACAGTTTTTGACGGCAAGACCGCGCGCGCCACCACAAATCGCACCGACGACGCATCGCTCGCGCAAGTTGTAGCAGCCTCATCCACAATCGCGAAGAGTCAGGCGCGAATTCCGCACATGCTGCCGATGCCCGGCCAGCAAAAGCAGCAAAAGGTATCCAGATTTTTCGACTCGACCGCCGAGTTCACGCCGCAAGATCGCGCGAAAGCTGTTGCGCGCGTCTGCGCCGCTGCGACGAAAAGAAAACAAACTGTCGCCGGAATTTTCTCCAGCGGTGCGATGCAAACTGCGCTGGCGAATAGCCGCGGATTATTTCTGACGCATCAGCAAACCCGTGCGGAATTTTCCGTAACAGTTCTTGATCCGGATTCCTCCGGCTGGCAGAAGGCAAATTCGCCGGACGTAACGAAAATATTTCCGGACGCGCTGGCTGATCGCGCCGGTGAAAAATCCGCGGCGACCGCGAAGCCGAAAGAAGTTCCTCCGGGCCGCTACACCGTAATTCTGGAACCCGCCGCGGTCCTCGATTTGGTCGGCTTTATGTTTTATGACTTCGCAGGAACGGCAATTCTCGATCAGCGTTCCTGCCTGAATAATCGCATCGGCAAAAAAGTGATGGGCGATAACATCACAATTTGGGACGACGTTTATCATCCTTTGCAAACTGGCGCTCCCTATGACGGTGAAGGAATTCCGCGCCAAAAAGTTTTGCTGGTCGATCGCGGTACGCCAAAAAATCTCGTCTATTCCCGCGCCACTGCAAAACGCATGCCCGCCAACATGAAAGCAAAACCCACAGGCCACGGATTCCCGTTACCAAATGAATATGGCGAAGCGCCAATGAATTTGGTTTTTGCGGGCGGCGAAACTTCTCTGGATAAAATGATCGCCTCCACCGACCGCGGAATTCTCGTCACGCGCCTCTGGTATATCCGCGAAGTGGATCCCTACGAAAAGGTTTTGACGGGCATGACGCGCGACGGAACGTTCCTTGTCGAAAATGGAAAACTTGCGGGCGGAATCCGAAACCTACGTTTCAATCAGAGCGTGCTGGAAATGCTCACGAACGTTGAAGCGATGAGCCCATCCGTACGCGCGGCCGGGGAAGAATCATTTGAGATGGTTGTGCCCGCAATGAAAGTAAATAACTTCCACTTCAGCGAAGTCACGAAATTCTAGGCAGGTTTTCCTTCATTAAAGGTTCAGCAGGCGAAGCGCTGGACTGAAACTCCCCTCACGGAAATTAATCCAACGCCGCGCCCGCGTTCCCGTAATGTTTCATCGAAGAATAGTATAGGCGAATAAAAAGCGAATAACAAGCTAAATCGTCCTGTTCTCTTAAATCCCTTGGACGTGATTGACATCATGTCCAATTCGGCACAGAATCCGCCCAACAATCGCTTCGCACACAGGTTTTTACATTTTTCGCAAGAAATATGCGGAGCGGTTTGCTGAAAATTCCAAACTTGCGGAGGAAATTTGATGAAGACTCGAATTTTGAGCGTTGCTGTTTTCGTATTTGCGTTCGCGGCCGTGGCAGGCGCGCAGACTAAACAGACCGGTACGTTGCATTGCGCCAAAGCCGATCCGTCATACACCGTCGAAGTGCCTGACCATGCGGGCCACGCCATAATGCTGCAAAAGCTGGCGTGCACGTGGACGACGCCTCTTGAAACGGCGGGTTTGAAGTCGGTGAATGCGGTGAACGTTGAAACTGACGACGCGACGTCGACGAAGATGACCGCCAACGGTACCCACGTCAGCACGCTGGACAACGGTGACAAATATTTCGTCAGCTATCACGGCACCAGCCCGATGAAGGATGGCAAACCCGGCGACGGATCGGGAACATGGATGTACACGGGCGGAACCGGAAAGCTGAAGGGACTCAAAGGCAAAGGAACTTACACAATTAAGTTTGATGCCGATGGCTCCGCGACCGCCGAAGTGACAGGTGAATATACGTTGCCGCCAGCAGCGGCTGCACCTGCAAAACCAAAAGCTAAGTAGCGTTTTAGAAGTTTAGTTCAAGCAGGAAAAATTAATCGCCGTAGGCTGCCTCAGGTATCGCGGCGCGTGAAGTTGTTCGAGGACGCTGAACGAAAAATCCTCGCAGACGCTCGCGTAGCTTGAGGCGGCCACGGAACAATCTGGTTCGCACCGCTTGCGGAGTGAGTCCCAACTGCGCCGCAGTTTCTTCCGTGGAAAGATTCCCTACGTCGCGCAACAAGCACACGCAACGCAGCGACGGATCCAACTGCCCCAGCTCTTCGATTAATTTCTTACGCAGTTCCGCGCGCGCATAAAACTGTTCAGGATTTTCGCGAGCCGAGCGCGGCTCAAGCGTGGTCCGACCGGTTTCATTGTCGCCCATCATTTCATCCAAACTAGTCCAGCGGCTGTCGCGTCTGCGGCGAAGCAAACTGATCGATTCATTAGCGGCAATTTGAGTGATCCACGCGGCAAAGCGAAAGCCGTCGCGAAACTGATCGAAGTGTGCGAACGCCTTCAGCAAAGTTTGCTGGCGCACATCTTCCGCGTCGGCCATGTTGCCGGTGATGCGCAGCGCAATGCGAAAAACTGCCGCCTCGCAAGTACCTGTTAGCGTCGTAAACGCGTCAACGTCGCCGCTGCGCGCGCGGGTGAAAAGGGAAATATCGTACGGTGCGATCGGCATAGTTGCAGTGGCCATAATTCCCCCCACGTGTAAAGGGCAGTCGTAGTGCCAAGAGCGGCCGTCCGCAAGTGGCTTATTATCAATAAGATATGGTGTAGTGCTTGGCGGGACGGAGCGCTGAGTGGCCGTTTTTGGGTTTCATCGTCCCAAAATCGGTCAGCGCCAAATTGGATGGAATTCTTGTGAATGTTGTAAATCCCACGATGCGGCACCGCCGCTGGTATCATCGACCATGCTGAAAATCGCCCATCGAGGCGCTTCTGCTCACGCGCCGGAAAACACGCTCGCGGCATTTCGACTGGCCGTAGAGATGGGCGCGAAGTTCATCGAGACGGATTTGCAGCTTACGCGCGACGCGAAAATTGTTGCCATGCATGACGCGACGGTCGATCGCACCACCAATGGGCGCGGACGCATTTCAAAAATGTCGCTGGTCGAATTGCGCGGACTCGACGCGGGCGTGAAATTTCTGAGCGTCGACGGAAAATCTTATAAAGGTGAGCGCGTTCCGACGCTTGATGAAATTTTAGAATTCGCGAAGACGTCCGAAGTGACTTTTTATTTGGAGCTGAAAGAAACACAGGGATGGGGATTTGAGCAGTCGTTAGTGGGAGCTTTGCGGCGCGCCGGTGCGGTCGATCGCGTCGTAATAATTTCATTTGATGCGGAAGTACTGTCCACCGTGAAACGCATTGCTCCGGAATTGACGACGGGATTCTTGTGCGAGAAGCCGTCTGTTCAACTAATAGAGAAAGCAACCGCAATCGGCGCGAAACAATTTTTGCCGCGCGCGGACAGAATAACTCCGGAAATAATTGCCGCGGCGCACGGTGCGAATTTGCTGGTCGTTGTGTGGACGGTGAATGAGATTGAAGACATGCGGACGGTCGCCGCAATGGGCGTTGACGGAATAATCTCGGATTATCCGGACCGGCTAAACGAGCTTCCTGAATAATTCCGCGAGTTGCGCAACCGTAAGCTCTTCGGCCCGAGCCGTCGCCGAGATTCCTGCCTCTCGCAGCACTTCAACCAAATCAAATCCTGTCACGTCATCCGAAGAATTCTTCCACGACGCTTTTTTCTTTGCGAATTTCGCGCGCAAATTATTAACGAGCGTTTTTCGTTTCTGCGCAAAGCAGAGCTGCACGAACTCCATGAACACGCCCGCATCGTGCATCTGTAAATTCGCACCAGCGCCGGGGAAATTCAATGTTACTAAAGCCGAATCAACTTTCGGCGGCGGGCGAAAAGCGCCGGGCGGAATTCGGAAAGTTATTTCCGGCGTCGAATAAAACTGAGTGACCACGGAAAGATATCCGTACTCGCGATGTTTGGGAGGAGAGACGAGGCGCTCGGCCACTTCAAGCTGCATCACCAAATGCGCGGATTTCGGGTGCCTCGGCATTGCGAAGATGCGATGGAGAATCGGCGAAGTAATGTAATACGGAATATTTCCGTATACATGGAACGGATCGTCGCCGGCAAGCAGCGCGAGGTCGGCCAGCAAAACGTCTGATTCGACGATAGCAACGTTCGGCCATTCTTCAGCGCGAATGCGAAGACCATGTGCAAGTTGCGCGTCAAGTTCGATTGCGATTACGCGAGCGGCGCGTTGCGCCAAGAATTCCGTCATCTCGCCATGGCCTGCGCCGATTTCTATCCACGTGTCTCCGGCGTGAATCGGCAAACCTTCAGCGATGCGTTTTCGCCAAGCGGGATCGCCGAGAAAGTTTTGGCCCAGTGGGGCGGGACACATGGCGGAAGTCTAACAATTTTTCTCGATGCGTGTTGGCCTTGACGCCGATTCTCCCGTCCAGTAACGTCGGCTACACGACATGCGAATTCTTTTTGTAGCTTCCGAGGGATTGCCGTTTTCTAAAACGGGCGGCTTGGCAGACGTGATCGAAGCCTTGCCGAAAGCGCTCGTCGAAATGGGAAACGAAGTTGCCGTGGTGCTGCCGCGCTATCGTGGCACGCGCGCGGCAACAGTAGTCATGCCCAGTATGACGATTCCTTCCGGCGAAACCCTGCGTTTTCCTGCGGTCGCCGACGGCACCGTAATCGCCGGCGTAAGATATTTTTTCGTCGACGACCCCGAATATTTTAATCGCGATCAACTTTATGGCGAGCAGGGCAAGGATTATCCCGACAACGCCGAGCGCTTCGGCGAATTCAGCCGCGTGGCCGTTGAAATTGCCAAGCACATTTGGCCGCCTGACGTAATCCATTGTCACGACTGGCAAACCGCGCTCGTTCCGGTCTTGCTACGAACTCTTTACGCCACCGATCCGCTGGTGAAATTAATTCCAGTCGTCTTCACCATTCACAACATGGGCTATCACGGACAATTCCCACGTACAGTGTTGCAGGAATTGGGCTTGCCTGAAAATCTTTTCCGCATGGACGCACTGGAATTCTTCGGCAAAGTAAATTTCCTGAAAGCGGGCATCGTTTTTTCGGATTTTATTACCACGGTCAGCAAGCGCTACGCCGAGGAAATTCAAACCGCCGAATACGGCCACGGTCTCGACGGCGTGGTGAAAAATCGCGCAGCACAGTTGAGCGGAATTCTGAATGGCGCGGATTATTCCATTTGGAATCCTGAAAAAGATTCGCTGATCGCGGCGCGATATTCTGAAAAAGATTTCACCGGCAAGAAGTTTTGTAAGAAAGATTTGCTGGAACAATTCAAATTGGACGCGACGGATTTGCAGCGTCCGCTGATTGGAATCGTTTCGCGATTCGTCGCACAGAAAGGTTTCGATCTAATCGAAGAAGTCATCGACGACGTCGTGAAAGATGGCGCGGCAATTGTGGCGCTGGGAAATGGCGAGCCTCGATACGAAACTCTGTTCCGCGAACTGGCCGGAAAATATCCGCGTCAAGTCGGTGTGAAAATAGCGTACGACAATACTTTTGCTCACAAAATCGAAGCCGGCGCGGACATGTTCCTCATGCCTTCGCGCTACGAGCCTTGCGGATTGAATCAGATGTATAGCTTGCGGTACGGCACTGTGCCGATTGTGCGTGCAACGGGCGGATTGGACGATACAATCGAGCAGTATGACGCCAGGTCCGGCAAGGGAACTGGATTCAAGTTCGCGCAATACACCGGAGAAGCGTTCTTGAAGTCAGTGCGACAAGCGCTGGCGGTTTATAAAACTCCACAGGCGTGGCAGAAATTGCAGATTGCCGGAATGGCCAAGGATTATTCCTGGCGCGCTTCGGCAGCGGAATATGTTCAAGTGTATGAAGGCGCGCGGAAGGCTCGAATCCTTCAGGTGGCGCCGTCATCTAATTCTGTTATAAAACATGACGCGGCCCCAGTGGCCGATTCCAAAGGGAAGGGAACCCATGTCTGACAACGTTAGCGCAGTAACCGACGCCACATTTCAAGCCGAAGTGATTGAGGCCAGCAAAACGCAGCCTGTGATGGTGGATTTCTGGGCGTCGTGGTGCCGCCCGTGCATTATGTTGGGCCCAACAGTAGCCGAAATTGCCACGGAAAATGTCGGCAAGTTGAAAGTTGTAAAAATGAACGTCGACGAGAACGTGAACACGCCCGGACAATTTAATGTCCGCGGAATTCCGGCGCTGCTGCTCTTTAAGGGCGGACAGCTGGCCGAGCAAATTGTCGGCAACGTGCCGAAAGATAATATTACCAAAGCGCTCGCGCGCCACCTGTCGTAAATCGCCTCGTGAGTAAATCGGAATCAGTGGCGGCGCCCATATCAAAAAAGCGGCGCTGCCAGTGGGCGAAAAGCGATCTGATGATCGCCTATCACGACGCCGAATGGGGAGTGCCGCTGCACGACGACCGCGCGCTCTTCGAGTTTTTAATTCTCGAAGGACATCAAGCCGGCCTCAGTTGGGAAATCGTTCTCCGCAAAAGAGAAGCCTATCGCGCCGCACTTGATGGATTCAATCCCGCTCGCATCGCGAAATATGACGCGAAGAAAATTCGCGCGCTTCTTCAAAACGCCGGGCTCGTTCGCAACAAATTAAAAATGCGCGCAGCCGTAGAAAATGCCCGCGCATTCCTCGAAGTCCAGCGCGAGTTCGGTTCCTTCGATAAATTCATCTGGCAATTTGTGAATGGAAAGCCACTCGTTAACAAGCGCCGCGCCGGCGGACCTATTCCCGCGACGACGCCCGAATCCGACGCGCTAAGCATCGCGCTGAAAAAACGCGGATTCCGATTCGTCGGCTCAACAATTTGTTACGCGATGATGCAAGCGGTTGGCATGGTGAATGATCACGCGGTGGAATGTTTTCGACATACGCAGGTTGCGAAATAAGCCTCCGCAGGACTTCCTCGAAGCATCTCACTCTTTGCGTCACGGCCCCAGCGCCGTCGCAATACCATTTAATAAAGTGCCCGAATCTGTGATAATGGCGCCGCCCGGCAGGCAAGCGGCCGCTGATTCCACTTTGAAGGGAGACAGGCAAATGAAGTGCGTCTTTTTCGTCGTCGCCGCACTTTGCGGTCTGGGTGCTCTTTCACTTTTACACCCGCTTCGTGCCCAAGTCCCAGCGCCGCAACCGTTTTCTGCGGACTTCACCAGCCACGCCACACCGCAAAGCACCGTCACCGGAAAAATTTATTCTTTGCCGCCGCTGTTGCGAATGGATGCGAGCGTCAATGGCGGAGAATCACGCGACTACATCTCTTCGGGGGCGAAGCTCAATTATGTTCTATGGCCCGCCCGGCAACAGTATCAAGATTTCCATTCGGATCGGGATGCAGATCCGGCGGCCAAAGGAACGTTAGCCGAGAATATGTTTGACCCGGAGCACCCATGCGGGCCATTCCCCTCCTGCACAAAACAGGGCGAGGAGACGATCGATGGCAGGCTCTGCGAAAAGTGGTTGATGGTCAGCAAATACGGTTCGCAGACAACTTATTTTGACAAGAAACTCTTGTTTCCCATCAGACGAACGGAGGCCTCGGGCATCGTCTGGCAGCTTACAAATATCGTCGAAGCCAAACCGGACGCATCGGTTTTTCAAGTGCCGGCCGGTTATAAGAAGGTGCTTCCGCTCGGAGGAGTCATGGGCGGCGCAAGAGGCCCGGGAAATTAACAAAGCGGATTCGCGATGATCCATCTTGTACCGGATGTAGCGCGTTTCGCTCGTGTTGTATTTTAGACTGCTTCTCACATTATCCGGTCAGTTGCGTTCAACAGTTACGGATTATATTGGGCTGTGAGGATTTTCATGAAGCCTCCTAACGCAGTCCACAAAATATCGGTCCTCACTGCCGCTTGGCTCCAATCCCTCCTCCACGATCTCCGCTTCAGCGCGCGCATCTTGCGCAAATCTCCCGGCTTCGCAATCACAACTCTACTGACGCTCTCTCTCGGCATTGCCGCCGCAGTAGCAATTTTTGGTTTCGTGGACTCAGCATTAATCCAACCATTGCCGTATCCAAATTCCTCTCAGCTCGTGGGAGTTTTTGAGACCTCCCCGCTTGGCAGTCAGCGAATGGGATATTCCTTCCTCAATTACTTGGACATGGATCGCGCCAACAGAGTATTTGCTTCGACTGCCGCCTACGACAGTCCTAGCGATTTTATTCTCTCCGACAGAGAAGGAGTGCATCAGGTTAACGGAGTCGGCGTGACCGGCGATTTCTTTCGGATTCTTGGCGTTACGCCGATCCTTGGACAAGGCTTTGCTGCGAATTCTGCCACTGAAAATTTGTTGGCCGCACCGTCGACGGTAATTTTGAGCTATGCCGCGTGGCAGACGTGGTTCAACGGAAGCCCCGATGCGTTGGGGAAAACAGTCACGCTGAACGGGGAATCGTATTCGGTGATTGGCGTGCTTCCCCGCAGCTTTCAGTTTGCCGAGACCGGGGCTACAGAGTTCTGGACAACGTTTCGTCTTTTTGCCGAGGATCCCTGCAAATTAAGTCGCGGATGCGCGAAATTTGGCGTCATTGCCCGACTGAAAGACGGCGTCATGGTGCGAGAAGCACTGTCGGACGTGAAAGCCATTGCCGCGCGAGAAGCAAAGGAGCATCCGGATCCGGACAAAAACCGTAGCGCGAATGTTATTCCTTTCAGTCAAGTAATCCTTGGCGACGTTCAACCAATTTTGCTTACGCTGCTTTGTGGAGCGGGACTCCTGCTGCTCATCGCATATGTGAACGTTACGGGTCTTCTGCTCGCTCGGTCTGAAAATCGTCGGCGAGAATTTGCGGTGCGTGTTTCGCTTGGCGCCGGGCGCGGACGACTGATGCAGCAGTTCGTCACCGAGGCGATGGTCGTCGTGGCCGTAAGCAGCGCGTCGGGACTTTTCGCCGCAGCATTCGCGCAACGACTGCTCCTCAAATTAATTCCGGCCGAAATGCTGAGCTACATGCCCTATCTCCGTGGAGTGGCGTGGAATTTGCACGTAACAGTATTTATTGCCGCGATTGTTCTAATTGCTTGGGCGCTACTAACAATCACTCCGGTACTTCGACTTTCATTCGTGAACCTGCGCGGCGGTTTGGCAGCAGGTGGTCGTGGCGGCACTGGAACGGTTTGGCGGAATCTCGGCGCGAGGCTTGTTGTTCTCGAACTGGTCACGACGATGGTGCTGCTATCAGGTGCAGGACTTCTTACTAAAGGCTTTTACGAGTTGCTTCATGTAGATCTCGGATTCGTCCCCAGTCATGTAGCAACACTGTCGATTGTTTCGCCAAAGTCCAAGTACGCAACGAGCGAACAGGCGCTCGAGTTGCAGAAAGAAGTCTTAAGACAACTCCAGAATCTGCCTGGCATTATCGCCGCAGGAACCGTAAGGGATCTGCCTCTCTCAGGAGTCGGCTCCACGCAGATAGGATTCGTGGGCAGGCCAAATCTCGGAATAAATAATGAGGTCGGGCACCAAGTGGTGAGCAAAGAATATTTATCTGTTTTGGAAGCTCGATTACTGAAGGGCCGGTATTTCAATCAGGACGACAACGCCAAGGCGCCTCTCGTCGCGATTATTAATCAAACTTTGGCGCGGCGCTATTTTTCGGATCTCGAACCCATCGGCAAACAATATTTCTATCATGGGCATCCAAGTGATCCGAATTGGGCAGGGCCACTGCCGATACAAATCATAGGCGTGATTGCGGACATTAAGGAGTACGGGTTGGATGATGCCGCAAAGCCGGTCGTATATTCTTCGTTTGATCAAGGGGCGGATGCTTCTTTTTCCATCGCAGTCCGCACATCGCGAGAAGCCGGGCCAGTCTTGCCCTCGATGATCGCCGCTATTCATAAGATTGATCCTGAAATCGTGACGTCCGATGCCGCCACCATGCCTGACATTATCCAAAATTCTTCGGCCGTCTACTGGCATCGAGCTTCGGCGTGGTTAGTGGGGATTTCCGCTGCTTTCGCGCTGGCGCTCAGCATCGTCGGTCTATATGGAGTGATCGCTTATTCTGTAAGCCAGCGGACTCGCGAAATTGGCGTGCGAATGGCGATGGGCGCAACTCCGAGTTCTGTATATCAACTCGTTCTGAAAGAAGCTGGCCGACTGACGCTTATCGGAATTTTCGTCGGTGTTCCCGCTTCAATTGCCGCCGGAACGTTGATGCGCAGTCTTTTGTTCGGTGTTCACGCGTGGGATTTTTTGATTTTGAGCGCCGTGTCAATTGTGTTGATAACGTCCGCGCTGCTTGCGAGTTATATTCCAGCACGGCGCGCTGCGTCGGTGAATCCAGTTGAGGCGCTTCGCGCGGAGTAGCGGAAACTAATGCGTTCGTTTTAACTAATGTCCGCGCGTAGCCTCATCGTAAATAGCTCGGCCGATCTCCGCGATAACTTTCACAATCACAGTGCGGTCCGCAGTCGAATCTGTCACGAACACCGCAATCGCAATTCGCCGTCCGTCCGGCAACGGGATTAGACCAGTATCGTTCGTCGCGTGCGCTAGCCCGTTGTCTACATCGGAAGTTCCCGATCTGTGAGCGACGCGAACCCCGCTTGGCAAATTTGCTTCCAGAAGTTGAGTGCGATCTGGCGGGGTCATCCACGCCAAAAGCAATTCAGTGTGTTCGCACGTGAGCGGTGAAATGTCACTGAGTCTACGAAGCAGTTGAACCGCTCCCGCAGGCTCGAACCAATTTCGATATTGCGCCGAGACATCGCCGTGAAGCACGGCTTCATCATCCTGAAGATGAAAACCACTAACGCCGAGCGATTCCATATAGTCGTCGACAACTTTCGGTCCGCCGGCAGTGCGCAGCAAAATATCCGCCGCAATATTGTCGCTGGTCGCAATCGACAATCGCAGAAGCTCCTGCAGCGGCACATCAACTCCACCTTCGGGATATTTATCCTGCAAATCACTGTGCACGTGCGGCAGAATGCGGTCCTCCGGACGAAATCGTACGACTTGTATTATCGAAAGTTTGCCCTGCTCGACTTGATGAAGAATCGTTATCGCCAACGGCAACTTGAAAACCGACTGCATCGGCGGGTGAGCGTGCGGATCGAGATCGCAATTCAGTGATGAGCTCGGCAGAGAACAAGCCACCGACACTTTGCCGTGCGCTTGCAGTGCGATAGTGCGAATCTGCTCAGCAAGAGATTGCTGCGCCGATGTAGAAATCGCGCAGAGCGTAAAAATTGAAAATAAAATAGCTCGCATACGGCGCAGTATAACATTTCGTCGAAAGCCGCCAGACTCGGAACTTCGGTAGTAGGTCAGTTTGAAAACACACATACACTCGCGGAGTTTATTAATGTCTGAGGACCCAGGCATTACGTGAAACCTGGTGATGTAGCACTTCACATTTAACCCCGCCGAACTTTGCGAAAGCCAAGGTTTCTCTGCCTTCCAACGCTAGGCCACACTTCTGCATCACGCGGATTGATCCGAGATTAGCGGCGAGGCCGCCACTCTGAACCGAAGTCAATTCTGGCAATGCGCGAAATGCCCAGTCTACAACGGCAGTAACGGCCTCGGTCATCAATCGCTTGCCCCCATAGAGGCCGAGCCAGTACGAAATCCACTCTGGCAACGTCGGCCGGCCCTTGTGCGAATTCAACCGCACCGACAGCTGTTCCATCACTGCTGCGTATGCGGATCGCCCAGCAATGATGTCTTCGGCCGGGCTTTGCCGAATCACTAGCCTTGATCCTCTCGATCCAGATAGCGGAATCAGCGGGACTGTTATGTGGCATCCAAGAGGTAAAGCGAGCAACCTCAGGGTCGGAAGCATAAGCGAACACGGCGGAGGTATCGGTCAAAAGGTCGAACGATGATAGCGTCAGGCGGAGAGTTGTGAGTAGGGGAAATGAGTTAGACATGCCAACACCATGCAGGCTGGAAGGATACTGCAATGAATTAGCGCCTGTAAAGCCACTGAATACCAGCGCACAATTTATTCAAACTGACCCACTACCGGAACTTCACCTCGCTTGCGTTCATTATTAACGGCGCGTAGGATTATGCTTCCGCGAATCTTGAAGGCTTAAGCTTCTCTTAGATAGAGAGTGGGAAGTGTGCGGCCCGAACGCGCAACTAGAGACAGGAATAGCGACTACAAAAAAAAATGGCCAGAGCAATCATACTTGTCGGTGCGCAGTGGGGCGACGAAGGTAAAGGCAAAGTCGTCGATTATCTTGCCAACTCTTTTGACATTACCGCGCGTTTCGCCGGCGGCCACAACGCCGGACACACTGTAATTTACGGCGATCACAAAAAATTTGTTCTGCAATTAATTCCGTGCGGAATTCTGCGCGAAGGAAAGCATGCCGTCATCGGCTCCGGAACGGTTGTCGATCCCACCGCGCTGCTTTCAGAAATCGATATGCTCGCCGCCGCTGGAGTGGACGTCACTGGTCGTCTGCACGTAAGCGCCCGCGCACATTTAATTTTTCCGTATCACCGCCAAATGGATAAAGCCTCCGAAGCCGCGCGTGGCGACGGAAAAATCGGAACCACTGCTCGCGGAATTGGCCCTGCCTACGAAGATAAAATGACGCGCCAGGGCTTGCGCATGTGCGACCTGATGGACGCGGATGTTTTTCGCGCGAAAATTACTCGCGTGATCGCAGAAAAAAACGCAATCTCTCGCGCAGCCTACGGCGTGGAACTGGAAACCACTGGACTGATCGAAGAATCGCTGCGTCAGGCCGAACGCCTGCGTCCTTTCATGAAGGACGCTTCCACTTATTTGAATCGCGCGCTGGACGAGAATCGCTCCGTACTTTTTGAAGGCGCGCAGGGAACCATGCTGGATATCGACCACGGCACATATCCGTTCGTCACCTCTTCCAGCGCAACTTCCGGCGGCGCTTGCACCGGAACTGGAGTCCCTCCCACACGAGTTACAGGCGTTATCGGCGTGACGAAAGCGTACACGACGCGCGTTGGCGGCGGACCATTTCCAACCGAGATGCCGGACATCGAAGCGAAAGAAGTTCGCGATCGCGGAAACGAATATGGCGCGGTCACGGGCCGTCCGCGGCGCTGCGGCTGGCTGGATCTGATGATGCTGCGCTACGCCGTGATGATCAACGGAATTGGCTCCATGGTTGTGACCAAGCTGGACGTGTTCGACACGCAAAAAGAAATTCAAGTTTGCGTGGGCTACAAATACAAAGGTACTTCCGTAAAAGAAATGCCAGCTCAGGTGGAAAAATTCGCGGCGCTCGAACCCGAATATAAAACAGTTCCCGGATGGCAGAGTCCCACGTTCGGTTTGCGCGACGAATCCAAACTGCCGCAATTGGCGAAGGACTATCTGAAATTTATTTCGGATGAAATCGGCACGGAAGTGGGAATGATTTCCACCGGGCCGGAGCGCGACGCCACGATGGTTCGCGCCGGATCGCGATTGGAAAAGTGGCTGCGCGACTAGACAGAATATTCGTCGCAAACTCACATGCTGTCATTCCCTGAAGCCCGGCGAAAAGTAATCGAAATTGTTTCGGCGCTTTCGCGCGAACGCGCCGCTGCTCCACGCGAACACGTCGCGCTAAGCGAATCACTCGGCCGCATCCTCGCTTCCCCAATAAATGCCGACCGCGATTACCCTCCATTCAATCGTTCCACGCGAGACGGATACGCCGTCCGCGCTACAGATCTGCGCGAACCCAATGCAGTTTTGAAGCTAGTTGGCGAAATCCGCGCAGGCCAGGATTTTTCTCGAACAATTCAGCCCGGTGAATGCGTACAAATAATGACAGGCGCTGCTCCGCCAAGTGGCGTGGATGCCGTCGAAATGATCGAGTACACGCGCGCCGAAAAAATTGATGATGCAACGCGCATCCATTTCAGCCGCACGGCAAAGCCCGGCCAAAATATTGTGCCGAAGGGCAGTGAAGCGCGCGCCGGACAAACTTTACTTCGCGCTGGCGCACGTCTGGGATACGTAGAACTTTCGCTAGCCGCGCAAGTCGGATGCGTCCGCCCAGAAGTTTGGGCGCGTCCGCGAATCGGAATTCTTTCCACCGGCGACGAAGTGGTGAACGCCGCGGAAACTCCCGGGCCTTTGCAGATTCGCAATGGAAATAGTTTCTCGCTAGCCGCGCAAGTGGAATCGGCCGGGGCTGAAGCAGTTCTGCTGGGCAACGCGCCAGACGAAGCCGGCGAATTGAAGCGGCGCATTGCAGAAGGATTGAAGCTCGACGCGCTGGTACTTTCCGGCGGAGTTTCGGCCGGGGAATATGATCTCGTGGAAGGCGTTCTCGCCGAACTCGGCGCGGAAATTTACTTTGATGGCGTAAACATTCGTCCCGGTAGACCAGCCGTCTTCAGCAAATGTATGGGCAAGCCCGTGTTCGGACTGCCCGGCAATCCGGTTTCGACAATGGTGACGTTTGAACTTTTCGTCTTGCCAGCGCTGGATATCCTAAGCGGCACGCAAGCGCGTCCGCTGCCTTTACTGAAAGCAAAACTCGGTGCGCAATTGCGAGAGAAACCCGCGCTGGCGCATTTCTTGCCTGCGCGCATCGAATGGACGACCGGCGAACCAGTCGTAACAAATGTCGCGTGGCAAGGTTCCGGCGATGTAGTCGCCCTCGCCGATACAAATTGTTTTCTCGTAGTGCATGAGAGCAAACTGGATTGGGAAATCGGAGAATGGATTGACGTGCTGCCCCGGCGCGGCGCGTTATAGAAAAATAAGTTGAAACATAAAATGGCGCGGCTAACTCACTTCGATAAATCCGGAAAAATCGCGATGGTTGACGTCACCTCCAAAGCCGTTACCTCACGAACGGCCGTAGCCCATGGCTTCATTCAAATTGCACGCAGCGCATTAACGAAAATCCGCCGCATGGAAACGCCGAAAGGCAATCCGCTGGAAATCGCGCGAATCGCTGGAATTGCCGCGGCCAAGCGCACTTCCGAATGGATACCTCTTTGTCACCCGCTGCCACTCACTCACATTGATGTGACCACGCGCCTATGCCAAAATGGAGTGGAGATTACTTCGCGCGCGACGGCTACGGCGCAAACCGGCGTCGAAATGGAAGCGCTTGTGGCTGTCTCCGCTGCCGCGCTCACGATCTACGATATGTGCAAGGCCCTCGATAAGAGCATGGAAATAACCGGGATTTATTTGACGGAAAAGCGCGGCGGCAAAAGCGGAGATTATTTGCGCGCGCCGTCGAAAGTGGCAAAACGTAAAAAGAAATGAACGCAGCCAAAAATATTCGCGTGCTGGTCGTGGACGATAATCCACTGGTTCGCGGCCTTGTTGTCGAAGGCCTCGTCGGACTGGGTGAAATTATTGCCGCGCCGGATGGCGCCGACGCTTTGTTGAAAGTGATCGACGATCCGCCGGATCTTGTCATCACAGATTACAGAATGCCGGGACTGGATGGCCGTCAACTATTTGAAAAATTGCGCGGACGCGAACAGACGCGCCACATCCCATTTATTTTCCTGGCCAGCCGTGGCGACATCGAAGAGAAACTCCGCCCACTTGTCGAAGGCGTTGAGGATTTTATTCCCAAGCCATTTTTCATTAAGGATTTGTCCAGCCGCACCAAAAAAGTTGTAGACCGTTTACGTCTCGAAAAATTGCAGAAGAAAGCCAAGCGCGCGGGAGTAATCGAAGGTCGCCTGGAAGAACTCGGCATCACTGACTTGATGCAGTCGCTCGAAATGGGCCAGAAATCCTGCCGCCTAACTGTGCGGCGCGGCGCAGAAACTTGCGAAATGTTTTTCGTTTCCGGACAAATTAAGCACGCGCAAAACGCCGGCGTTGAAGGCGAGGACGCTGTGTATCCCGTAGTGCAATGGACTGAAGGCGAATTTGAAATTGATTTCACGGGCACAAGCGATCAGTCCACGATCACTCGCGGAACCACTGGCCTGCTGATGGAATCGATGCGCTTGATGGACGAGCAGAACAGTCGCGTCGAAAGTTAGTCCACGAAAAGTATGGCCCCTTTCATATGGCCACTGTCATGCGCGTCGCAATCCTAACAATTAGCGATTCATCTTCGCGCGGAGAACGCCCTGACCGCAGCGGCCCATCCGTCCGAGAGCGCTGCGTAAATTTGGGCTGGCAAATTGCCAGCGAAGCAGTTCTTCCTGACGACAGCGCGAAAATTTCCGATGCACTAAAACAAATTGCCGATTCCAGTTCTGTCGAATTAATTTTGACGACCGGTGGTACCGGCCTAGGCCCGCGAGACGTTACTCCCGAAGCCACTTCAGAAATCTGTGAGCGAATCATCCCCGGACTTTCCGAGTTGATGCGCGAACGCGGACGTCAATCAACTCCACGTGCCGCACTTTCGCGGGCAATTGTTGGAACGCGCGGATCAACATTAATTGTGAATTTGCCGGGCAGTCCGAAAGGCGCCGTGGAATCGCTCAACGCGATTGCCGACTTGTTGCCGCACGCGAGCGAAGTGATGCGCGGCGCGCGGCACGATTGAACTGCGCGGGCAATGTTAATTCTCGCCTAAATGCTTTAACTGTCGAGAACTATTGACGCGAGTAGCTGCACATTGCCCCGGTATTAAGCATCATCGTGTTAATGTTGGAAAAAATATATGTCGTGTGGAATTCGATGCCCGCGTCGGTCATAACATATACAGTCGCCGGAAACGTGATGGTCTTCGGATCGCCGGTGACGTAGGTGACGGGAATCGTGTATGGCTTGCCGTTGGCGTCGATTCCCGTGTAAGTCTTTGCTGTGAACTCCATCGTTGCGCCGCACAATTTGCTATGTGTGGCGTCAGGCACCAGCTTCCACTTTCCAAGAAGAATGTTTTTAGGGTCAACGCTACCGCCGCACGCGGTGGCTACTGAAAAAAGCAGAATCGCCGTGATGCTAACAAGTTTCTTCACTTGAGTCTCCGAATCGTACGAGATTTCTTCTTGTCCAGGCGAGCCACACTCGCGAGTTCAATGAATGGAAGGGAAGAGTGGCGCGAGTATACGCGCCGAATCTGAAATTACGCAGGTTTATTTGTGCAGAGCCGGTTTCCAGCCGGCTGTTTTCACCAGGCGCGTCCTTCTCTACCAAGCTATTTCACCGCAACGGCCAGCGTGTCGTGATGCAACCGAATAAGCGTCCGCAAATATGGTCCAATATCCGCCGCAGCCAAAAATCCCGCAGCTTTCGCGGCAGCAGCCTGCGCTTCAGGAGTTACGTCCGCGCTCTCCGCGTAATGTTTCAAATTCCGAAAAACTCCAATCGTGAAAATATCGAACGCCGCGCCTTGATCGCGCACAAAAATAAAATTGGTCGGCTGTCCAATGGCCGCAGCATACGCATTTTCCATTTCTCGCTCGTGATAAAGCTCGGCGCGTTTGTCCGGAAGTGACTCAAACATTTCCACGTGAAAAAATGCGCCATCGGCGAAAGCTTTGCGCAAGGCTTCCAGCGGCGGCCCGTAAACGAAAATATCTTCCTCCCAAGCAATGTCGGCCCGAATTCTCGCAACGATTGCTCCGGCTAGCGAAGCTCGTTCGCGAGTTTCAATGCGCGCCGGTGCGTAATACGCGGAGTAGTTTTGCATCGGAACCAACCGCAACAAATCCCAGCGGTCGCCCTGACTGTGCCGCATCCACAGAGCCGGCTCGTCACCGGCTTTCTGATCGATCGCGGTCTGCTGCTTCAAAAGATCGATCAGCTCAACAAGCTTGCCGGGCGTCGCCTGAATTAATTCCGTGCGATACAAATAATGTTGCTGCTGTTGAGCGGAACACGTGAGTGGCGCAAACAGAATCGCCAAAAGGGAAGCGGTACGCAGGAAGCTATTTGCGGAAAACACCCAACGAAATTTCATATTTCCTCCGGATTCGCAGCGCAGCATACACCACGTCACGCAACTGCGAACAGTTCTCTTGACGCCTGTGGTAGGATGTTTCGCGTTAGAAGTAAATGGAGCCGGCGTAACGAAATGCCACAAGAATATATTCCGGTAATTATTTTCGCGTTGATGGCCGCCGCGGTTCCGGGCGTCACTCTTGTCCTTTTCAAGCTCATTCGCCCGACCTCAACTTCCGCCGGCGCGAAGTTAGAACCGTACGAGTGCGGTATTCCCGCCGAAAGCGACGCTCGCGCTCGGTATTCCGTGCGCTTCTACATCGTGGCAATCTTGTTTGTAATCTTCGACGTCGAAACAATTTTCTTATTCCCGTGGGCGCTTTTTTTCTTCCACGCGCGTCCGGCCGAAGGCACCAACTACGCGCTGTTCGCGCTCGCTTCAATGTTCACGTTCCTCGGCATTCTGATTGCCGGATATGTTTGGCTCTATCGCAAGGGTGCGCTTGAGTGGGTTTAGATTTTTCCAGTGTTTCCGTACGCCGCATTGAAATTTCCACACAAAATTTAATTCAGTATTTTTTTCAGAATTCGTTGCGCTGTTGTGTCCTGTGTGTTAGAAAATACATCGTCTAAATTTCAGTTGCTGGACTTGTGTGCAGATTTAGAAGTACTTGCGTGGTGCAGCTAGTCTGAACCCTGGAAACATGCCCAACGAGCCCAACGAGAACGACGCCAAGCAGCCTCCTGTAAGCGCGTCCGGCGATAAGCCGACTGCTGACGCTTCTCAACCAGCCGCCGCGGCGCCGAAGCCGCCCGCAACTCCGTCTGCAGCCGCGCCCCCGAAACCTCCGGTCGCTGCCGGCGCCACTCCACCAACTCCTCCGGCCGCAAAGCCTGCCGCACCTGCAGGTGCCGCCGCAGCAGGCGCGCCTCCAAAGCCTCCTGCGCCTCCCAAAGAAGCTCCGCCAAAACCAGAGCCGCTCGATAACGATTTGGTGAAGCGGTACAAGCAGCGCTTTGGCGAAGGAATTCGCGAAGCTTGGATCGATCGCAAGCAATCAATTTTGGTGGTCGATGCCTCGCAGTACGAAGAAATCGCGCGCTTCACGCGGGACATCGAACAATTTAATTTGCTGGCCGATTTAACCGCCGTTGACTGGCCGCGCCGCGAAAAGCGTTTCGACGTGGTGCTGAATCTTTATTCGTTTGCAAAAAACGAGCGCCTGCGAATCAAAGTTCACGTCGGCGAGAACGAAAAAGTTTCCAGCGTGACCTGCATCTGGTCCACGGCCAACTGGTTGGAACGCGAAGTGTGGGATATGTTCGGAATTGTTTTCAGCGGACATCCCAATCTGACGCGGATTTTGCTGCCCGACGAATGGCAGGGGTTTCCGCTGCGCAAGGATTACGACATCCTGACGCAGGATACGGCCTGGATTCGCGAGAATTTGGGAATCGAGAGCGGACAATAGTTGATGAACGATTATCTAAAAACTGACGGCCGAGCTGTTGATCTCAGTAACGAGATCGATCCTGTGCTCGATCACAGCGTCGACGTTGAGACGACCGTTCTCGGCGCGGACGAGATCATCATTAATATGGGTCCGCAGCATCCTTCCACGCACGGCGTTTTGCGCGTGAAGTTGAAGCTGGACGGCGAAAAAGTTGTCGGCTCGGAATGCATCATCGGATATTTGCATCGCGGCGTTGAGAAAATTGCCGAGCACCGCACCTACCAGCAATTCGCTCCCTATGTAGACCGCATGGATTACGTCGCAGCCGTCTCCAATGGACTGGGCTACTGCGAAGCGGTCGAAAAATTGATGGGCGTGGAAGCTCCGCCTCGCGCGCGCGTGATTCGCACGATTCTCACCGAGCTTCAACGCATCGCGTCACATCTAGTGTGGCTTGGAACGCACGCGCTGGACATAGGCGCGCTAACTCCCGTGTTCTATTGCTTCCGTGAACGCGAAGAAATTCTAAAAATTTTCGAGAAGTATTGCGGCGCACGCTTGACCACGCACGCATTCCGCATCGGCGGATTGCAATATGAAGCGTACGACGAACTCGAAGCCGACACCGAGCGTTTCTGCAAAGATTTCGAGACGAAGGTCGACGAATACGAAACGCTGCTCACGGAAAATCGCATCTGGATCGGACGCACCAAAGGCATCGGAGTAATCACCGCCGAAGATGCAATCGCAATTGGTGCTACAGGCCCGGTAATTCGCGCCAGCGGCATCGAATGGGACATCCGCAAGGCCGCGCCCTACGCCGCATACGATCAATACAAATTTGATATTCCGACCGGTAAGAATGGCGACACTTACGATCGGTATTTAGTGCGCATGGAAGAAATGCGCCAGTCGTCGCGCATTTGTTTGCAAGCGATTCAGAATATTCCGACCGGCCCAATCATGGCGCGAATCGGAAAAGTTTTGAAGCCGCCACCGGGCGAGGTCTATCACGCAATCGAAGCGCCGAAGGGCGAACTCGGCTATTACATTGTCAGCGATGGCACCGCGCAACCATATCGCGTAAGAATTCGCCCGCCATCACTAATAAATTTGCAGGCCTTCGACACCATGGTAAAAGGCCATTTGGTAGCAGACGTAGTAGCGATCATCGGAACGCTAGATATTGTGTTAGGTGAAGTAGATCGGTAAAGAAGTTCGTAGCGCCGGCATCTTGCCGGCTCTGTTCCGAACAGAAGTAGATCGTTAGGGGAGCATCAGAAAATAAATGCTGCAAGAGCTCTACATTTTCTTCAAGCCGCACCTGCTGCCGATTCTCTACGCGCTGGTGATCGTACTCGTCCTGCCTCTATTGGCAGGCTACGTAGTGCTGCTTGAAAGAAAAGTAATGGCCGATATGCAGGCGCGCCTCGGTCCAATGCGCGTCGGCCCACACGGATTGCTGCAGCCACTTGCCGACGCCGTGAAGTTGCTAATGAAGGAAGACATTATTCCCGAAAGCGCCGACAAGTGGATTTTCTGGCTCGCACCGCTGCTTTCCGTAACTGCCGGAATGGTAGCAATGGCTGCGCTACCGATCGGCCCCGTATTTCAAATCGCGAATCTGAACGTCGGCCTGCTATTTATTCTAGGCATCGGATCGATGGGAATTTTCGGAATTGTACTCGGTGGATGGGCCTCCAACAGCCACTATTCTTTACTTGGAGCCCTGCGAAGCGCCGCTCAATTAGTTAGCTACGAAACCGCCGCAGGCATGGCAGTAGTCAGCGGAGTAATTCTTGGCGGAAGCCTGAACACGTCTGTGCTAGTAAACATGCAGTCTGAGCAGCACGTCTGGTTCATCTTCGTAGCGCCAATTGGATTTTTCCTCTACCTCGTGGCCAGCATCGCGGAAACAAATCGCGCGCCGTTCGACTTACCCGAAGCCGAATCAGAACTCGTCGCCGGATATATGACGGAATACAGCGGCTTCCGCTGGGCGCTCTATTTCCTCGCCGAATACACGAACATGATTGTAGTAGCATCCATCGCCACCACACTTTTTCTCGGCGGCTGGCTACGCCCCTTCGCCAGCACGAGGGCGTTCAACTTTCTCGATTACGTTCCGATGCTCCTGATGTTGTTGGTCGCCGGATATTCGCTGTATCGCGCGCCCAAGCAACCCGTTCCAGTTCAAAAAATGGTAATGGTCGGCGTCGCAGGCCTGTGCTTCGGACTCGCCGCAATTCTCGGCGCTCCAGTTTTTATTAAGACGGGAATGATCGGTGCCATGATGCCCGGCGTTCACGGCGCATTCTGGTTCCTTTTCAAAGTTGGCATTTATCTGTACGTTTTCCTGTGGCTGCGATTCACTTTCCCGCGCTACAGATTCGACCAGCTCATGAAACTCGGCTGGCATTTCCTGATTCCCGTTTCCATCGCCAATGTTTTTGGTGTCGCCATCGCCAGCTACCTGCATCGCAGCGAAGCCGACGGCGGTCACGGATGGAACCTGTGGGCGGCAGTATTGCTCACCACCGTAATCACCTTTGTAATCGCGGCAATTCTCGCGAAAAAAGGCGAAAATCCGCCACGCGCGCCGTTAACAGCGGAAAAGTTTTGATGCTTTACGCACAAAAATGAATATTGACGCCATCTCATTTTATTTTTTCGCCGCCCTCGCGGTAGTCTCCGCGATTCTGGTGGTCACGCGCCGCAACGCCGTGCACAGCGCGATTTTTCTTGTCGCCGCACTATTGGCCACGGCCGGAATTTTCTTGCAGCTTCACGCGGAATTTCTTTTCATCGTGCAGGTGATTTTATACGTCGGCGGCATCATGGTTTTATTTGTTTTCGTTATCATGCTGGTGAATTTGGACGTAGCCGCGCGCCAAATGCAGTTCAATCGCATGTGGTTCGTGGCGCTTTGTTTGACGATCGCCCTCGGCGCCCAGGTCTACATGGTGATTCATTACGCGCACAGCGGCGTGATGGAAGCTCTGTTCCGTTTGCCGCCAGCGCCTGCCGCAGCGTTGGAACCGAATTCAGAATTAATCGGCGTTTCACTTTTCACCGAATATATGCTCCCGTTTGAAATCGCGTCGGTAATGTTGCTCGTCGCAATGATCGGCGCGGTAGTTATGGCGAAGCGCAAGGTATAGTCCAGGGTATAAGCGATGCTATCGATCACACATTATCTCGTGCTCAGTCTGGCGCTCTTCACCATCGGCGTCGTCGGCGTGGTCACGCGCCGCAACGTCATCATTATTTTGATGAGCATCGAGCTGATCCTGAACGCCGTGAATATTAATCTGGTAGCCTTCTCGCGATTGTTCGGCGTTGTCGGCGGACAGGTTTTCGCAATCTTTATCATCACCGATGCCGCCGCCGAAGCCGCCGTCGGACTCGGCATCATCATCGCATTTTTCCGCAATCGCGAAACAGTTCTAGCCGACGAAATGGATCTCTTGAAGTGGTAGCAAAGCATTTTTTAAGAATGTGCAGCACTTGGGCTGAGCAAATAAACTAATGTCGACCAACGGATATTTTCTCGATCACATCTGGCTGATTCCGCTTTTCCCGGCGGTCGGCGCTCTCCTGATGTTTCTCATCGGGCGCAAACTGAAGAACGCCGTGGTCAGCGTGATCTGTGTCGGCAGCGTCGCCACATCATTTGTCTACGCAGTCGGCGCAGTCTGGGCATTAGTCGACCGCCTCCCCGAAAATCGTTTCGTCCAGGTAATTTTGTTTGACTGGGTTCCCGCCGGCGCGATGCATATGTCCAATGGCTCGCTCATGCGCTTTGACGTGCCGTGGGGCCTCATGCTCGACCCGCTCAACTCCGTGATGGTCCTCGTCGTCACCGGCGTCGGCATGCTGATCCACATTTATTCCGTGGGCTACATGGCCCACGAAGGCGGCTACTACCGTTTCTTCGGCTACCTGAATCTTTTCATGTTCTCCATGCTCACGCTGATTCTCGCCAACAACATGCTGCTCATGTTCGTCGGGTGGGAAGGCGTCGGCCTCTGCAGTTATCTGCTGATCGGATTTTATTTCCTGAAGAAGACGGCCTCCGACGCCGGCAAAAAAGCGTTCATCGTCAATCGCATCGGTGACGGCGGCTTCATCCTCGGACTTTTCCTCGTCCTCGGCACGCTCGGCACAATTAATTTTCACGAGATCGGCCCCGCCATCGCCGCCGGACATTTCCCAATCGGCGCGCCAGTTATGACGGCTATCGCGCTCCTGCTCTTCGTCGGCGCAACCGGAAAATCCGCGCAAATTCCTTTGTACATCTGGCTGCCTGACGCAATGGAAGGCCCCACTCCGGTCAGCGCCCTGATTCACGCCGCAACCATGGTCACCGCCGGCGTTTACATGGTCACGCGCCTCAACGCCATCTTCCAACTTTCTCCAATCGCCATGGGCGTTATCGCCACAGTAGGCGCGGCCACTGCAATTTTCGCCGCAACCATGGCCCTCGTTCAAAATGACATCAAGCGCGTCCTCGCCTATTCCACAATCAGCCAGCTTGGTTACATGTTCTTGGCGCTCGGCGTTGGCGCATTCACCGCCGGAATTTTCCATCTGATGACCCACGCGTTTTTCAAAGCGCTCCTCTTCCTCGGCTCCGGCAGCGTGATTCACGCCATGTCCGGCGAACAGGACATGCGCAAGATGGGCGACCTGTGGAGCAAAATTCCCACCACCGCGAAAACATTTTTAATCGCCACACTGGCCATCTCCGGAATTCCTCCGTTCGCCGGATTTTTCAGCAAGGACACAATTCTCGGCGCGGCATTCGAGCACAGCGCGCTTCTCTGGGTTGTCGGCTGGGTCACCGCCGGACTCACCGCTTTCTACATGTTCCGTCTCGTGAATATGACTTTCTTCGGCAAGTCCAATGTTCCGCACGACGTCGAACATCACATTCACGAATCGCCACCACTCATGACGATTCCGCTGATCCTCCTCGCCGCTCTCAGCATTATCGGCGGATGGATCGGTTGGCCCAGTTCACTCGGCGGCAGTGAACGCTTCCAGGCGTTCTTGGATCCTGTAATTGTCAGCAATGGACATGATGCAGCCGCTCGCATAGAAGGCGCATCGCGCGGCAACAGCATGGAATATTTGCTGATGCTCGCGTCGGTGCTGGTCGCCATCACCGGCATCGCCTACGCAAGGCACCGTTACATCAAGCATCCGCGCCGGCAGGACGAGTTCACTGGCATTTCGCGCCACGTCTATCATTTGCTGGTGCACAAATATTATGTCGACGAGATTTACGACGCGCTCTTCGTCAATCGCACCAAGGATCTCGGCCTCGCGCTCGGCTCATTCGATCGCGGCGTAATCAATGGCGCGGGCGTCAACGGCGTCGGCTGGTTAACGCGCACGATTTCCAGAATTTCTATGTGGTGGGATAAGTGGATTGTCGATGGCCTGGTGAATCTATCCGCGCGTTTCGTCGGTGTGCTCAGTTATCCGACACGAATTTTGCAAACAGGAAGAGTGTCCGGCTACGCGCTGCTGATTGTCGCGGGCCTCATCGCATTATTGGGATATTACCTGCACCTTGTTCGTTTGCCGGTGCACTGAAGGCGAGGGTAGAGGAAGATGGGTTTCTATCATGATCACATCCTCAGCATCATCCTGCTGACGCCCCTCGTGGGCGCGCTGCTGGCGCTGTTTGTTCCGCGCGAAATGGATAACTTCCATCGCGTCTGGGGAAACCTGTGGGGCTTCGCGGGAATTGCCGTCACCATTCCGCTGGTCTGCTGGTTCCAACCGGACTCCGCGCAGCGCTACCAATTTGTGGAAAGCATGGACTGGATTCCTTCCATCGGCGCGAAATATACGCTGGGCATTGACGGCATCAGCCTGCTGCTCATCGTAATGACGGTTATTCTCGGCGCGATTTCAATCCTCTCCGCTTGGAACGCGATTCAGCCGCGCAAAAAAGAATTTTACATTTTGTTTTTGATTTTGCAGACCGGCATGCTCGGCGTTTTCATGTCGCTCGATTTTTTCCTCTTCTACGTTTTCTGGGAATTAACTCTCGTTCCCATGTATTTCCTCATCGGCATTTGGGGCAGTGAACGCAGACTCTACGCCGCAATTAAATTTTTCCTGTATACCCTGGCCGGTTCCGTCCTGTTGCTGCTGGCAATTCTGGGCATGTATTTCAAAGTCCACGATATGACGGGCGTCTACACGTTCGACATTCAAGCGCTCACTGCCGCGGCCTCTACCTTTGCTCCCGCATTACAGAAATTATTGTTCTGGGGAATGTTCTTCGCCTTCGCCATCAAAGTCCCCATGTTCCCGTTCCACACTTGGCTGCCTGACGCGCACACCGAAGCCCCCACAGCTGGTTCCGTAATCTTGGCCGGCGTCATGCTGAAAATGGGCGCATACGGCTTCCTGCGTTTCTCAATCCCCATGCTGCCTGACGCGGCCCACGGCGCTCAGCGGCTCATCGCGATTCTTTCGCTCATCGCCATCGTCTACGGCGCGCTCGTCTGCATGATGCAGAAGGACATGAAGAAGCTCATCGCCTACTCCTCTGTGAGCCACATGGGCTTCGTCACGCTCGGATTATTTATGCTCAATCCGAGCGGCATCGGCGGCAGCGTTCTTCAGCAAATCAATCACGGTATTTCCACCGGCGCACTGTTCTTGATCGTCGGCGTGCTCTATGAACGCCGTCACACGCGCTTAATTTCAGAATTTGGTGGACTCTCCACGCCCATGCCGAATTTCGCGGCGCTCTATATGATCGTGTCGCTCAGTTCGCTCGGCCTTCCGCTGCTGAATGGGTTCATCGGAGAATTCATCATCCTGCGCGGCGTGTTTGAAGTCAGTCACACCTGGGCGGTTTGGGCCGTCACCGGAATTGTTCTTGGCGCTGCGTATTTGCTCTGGCTCTATCAACGCGTAATGTTCGGGCCAATCACCAATCCCGCGAACACAAATTTGCCGGATTTAAATTTGCGCGAATATGCCACGCTCGTCCCGCTGATTCTCTGGGCCTTCTGGATTGGAATTTATCCCAAGCCGTTCTTCCACTATCTCGATAAGCCCGTCGAACGAATCGTGCGTCAGGTAACGCCCAACTATTATGGCGACGCGCCGCCCTCAACCACCGGCGTCACACCAGCTCTTCCGACAATGAAAGACATGCCCGGCATGGACATGACCATGCCAATGGCGCCTACAACGCCGCCGCCTACGCCGCCGCCGAATTCACCAACACTGGATTCACCATCAAAGGAGAGCCACTAGGTCGATCAGATGGCTTTCTTCCATAGCATTTTCGCGTACTTGAATCTCGGCGATGGCCTGATCATCAAGCCGCAGTTGATGCTGCTCATCTTCGGCATCGGCATCCTGCTCACCGACTACTTCATGGAACCGGGCTTGAAATATTTCAACGCCCTCATGGCCATGGCCGGAGTCGTCTTCAGCGGCATCACTCTCTGGCAGATCAGCCAAATCACCGCGCTCAGCGCCGAACGTCAATTTGGATTTTTCAATAACGATCAACCCGCCAATCCCGGCCTCATCGTCGATCATTTCTCCGTTTTCTTCGGAATGATTTTCCTCGCCGCCACCGCGCTCATCATTTTGCTTTCCGTGCGCTACATGGAAACCGAGCAGGAAAATCACGGCGAATTTTACGCACTGATTTTGTTCGCCACCATCGGCATGATGTTCATGGTCGAAGGTCTCGACCTCATCGTTCAATTCATTGGCCTGGAAACAATGGCGCTCAGCTTTTATGTGCTAGTCGGATTCCTCCGCCGCGAACGCCGCTCCAATGAAGCGGCTCTGAAATATTTGCTCCTCGGCGCATTCAGCTCCGGAATCCTAGCCTACGGATTCTCGCTGCTCTACGGATTGTCCGCATCCACGAATCTCGTGGTCATCACCAACGCCATGATTCACCGCGACCCGGCCAACGCTCTCGTGCTGTTGGCGTTGATCACCGTCGCCGCCGGACTGTTTTTCAAAATTGCCGCGGTGCCGTTTCATCAGTGGGCGCCCGACGTTTACGAAGGCGCGCCAACCACCATCACCGCGTATTTGAGTGTAGCCAGCACCGCCGCCAGCTTCGCGCTGCTCATGCGCCTGTTCCAAACAGTTTTCTGGCCGGTGCGCGAACACTGGGTCGGTCTGCTAGGCGTAGTAGCCGTCGCCTCTATGACGGTCGGAAACCTCGCCGCCATCACCCAAACAAATATCAAACGCATGTTGGCGTATTCCTCCATCTCCCACGCGGGCTATATCCTGCTCGGCTTAGTGGCAGCTGGCACGGGCCTACAAGGGAATGAGAAGGGATTGGAGACGGTTTCGTTTTATCTTTTCGGATACGCGTTTATGCAAATTGGCGCGTTTGCCGTCGTAATCATTCTGCGCAAGCGCGGCCTGATTGGCGACGAGCTTAAAGATTTGAACGGTCTGATTTCGCGCAGTCCGGGCGCGGCAATTTTGCTTCTAATTGTCATGCTTTCGCTAGACGGAATCCCTCCAACGATAGGTTTCGTGGGGAAGTGGTACGTTTTCGTAGCGCTGCTTGAAACCAATCATATTTACCTAGCGATTTTTGCCGCGGCCTATGTCGTTCCCGCGCTGTATTACTATTTCCGAGTCGTCCAGCATGCGTTCCAGAAAGAAAGCACTGACGCCGAGCCGCAAATCGTAACCGTGTGGCAAACCATCGCGCTCACCGTTTGCGGATTTGTTGTTCTGGGTTTCGGAATTTATCCCGAACCATTGATTAAGCTGGCGCACTATTCACTGTTCCTCCCGTTTGGCCCACTTGGCCACTGAGAATCCATCCACGCCACCACCATCCGATCCCGGCAATAGCCAGGACCAAAAATGGAAGCGCCAATCTGCCAGCGCCACGGAACTCCCATTCGTTCTAGTGCTCGCCATGCTGGTAGGCGGCGGCTTCGGCTACCTGCTCGATCGCTGGCTGCACACTCGCCCGTGGATGATGATCGTATTCGGCGTATTAGGCTTCGGCACCGGCATCCGCGACGTCCTTCGTCGCGTCGGGAAATAAAATCCTGTAGCTCAGGGCGCGACGTGCCGAGACTTCGGGATTGCGTACGGGGGATTTTGAACTTGCACGTGTAGCCCGGGTTCTCGAACCCGGGGCCTTTGACTTTAAGTTTTTGACGTCATCCTGAAACGAACCGATCAGGTTCGTTGCCTTGAAGGATATCCGACGGCGCATTTTGACGCCGGCGTCCTGCCTCAGGTTGTAGCTTGGGTGCCTCACTCGCGGAATTTGCCTGTGGGGATTTTGACTTTCGAGTGTAGTTCGCGTTCTCCGAACGCGAGTCTTTTTGAAAATATCCGCCGCAAATGGAGAATCATCCCATGCCCCACCTAACTCACGACTTCGGCACACCCAACCCCGATGCCCCCACCGAACTCTCCCAGTTTGCATTCCTGATAGGGAATTGGACCTTCGACGCAAAAGTAAGAACACCCGATGGCCAATCGTTGCCCTTCAAAGGCACCTGGCGCGGCCGCTACATTCTCGAAGGCTACGCAATCTCCGACGAATACCGCATGGCCGATCTCTCCGGAAAGCTAATCGTGCTCGGCTTAAATTTGCGCACCTATGACGCCAGCTCGCAGACTTGGAACATTAAATGGTTGAACGCGCTAACCGGAACTTGGATGGACCTCGCGCCATCGCCACTCGGCAATGTCCGCTCGGAAGGCCAATCAATCATCTATGCCTTCCCGCAAACGTCGCCCGACGATAGCACCCACGTCTTTTCGCGTGTCACCTACACAAAAGTTTCCGGCACCAACTTCACATGGAAAGGCGAAAAATCGCCCGACGGTAACACTTGGACCGAATTCATGTTCATCAATTGCGAGAGCGTGTAGCTCGCGTTCTCCGAACGCGAGTCTTTTACGACCAATGGAAACCGGCCCCAAAACCCGCGAATGGTTCCACCGCGTCCAACAACGCATCGCCACGCTAACCCTATCCTTCGGCGCCATCGCCGCCATAATCGTCGCCCTAACCGTCACCTGGCGCTGGGGAATCGGCATCCTAATCGGCGCCGCGCTCGCTTGGATAAATTTCCTCTGGCTCGAACAAGGTTTGTCAGCAATTTCAAAATTATCTCAAGCTCAGCACGGCGCACCCAAGCCCCGCATATCGTTATGGGTTTGGATAAAAGTCTTTAGTCGCTACGGACTTATCGGCATCTTGTTGTATACTGCTTGGGTTTTAGTACACATCCCGGTTGTCAGCATGTTGGCGGGTTTGTGTGCCTTGGGTGCCGCCGCGATGGCGGAAGGACTCTACGAAACGATAGGACGGTCGGTCTAACGGGCATGGAAAAACACATATCGTGGATCACACATTTTCTGAACGATCATTTCGGGAACATGGCGCTCGCCTTGCTGCACGCGCTGCACATCACGCCATCCGATCCCGCCCTGCCAATTCCTGAACAAGTTGTAATGGAAGTTTTGCTTTTGATTTTCGTCACCATCGCCGCGCTTTATTTAAAGAGCCGCATTTCCGCGGAACGTCCCGGTGGATTCCAGCAGGTTTGCGAATTGCTGCTCACCAATCCGCTGAAGTTTGGTATCCGCGATCTTCTCGACGAAAATATTCCGCATCACGAAGGCCGAAAATTTATTCCCTTCGTCGGCGCGATTTCAGTTTTCATTCTGGTCGGCAGTCTTTTGGGAATTGTTCCGGCGTGGTCTTCGCCGACCACTCATCCTTCGGTGCCTCTCGGCTGCGCGCTGCTCACCTTCTTCTATTTCAATTATCAAGGCGTGAAAGCCCACGGCACAGGCGGTTATCTAAAACATTTCGCAGGCCCCGATTGGATGCTCGCGCCGCTCCTGTTTCCAGTCGAAATCATCAGCACCACCGCCCGCATCTTGTCCCTCACCGTCCGCTTGTGGGCCAACATGTTTTCAAGCGAACTCATCTACGTAATTTTCCTGGGCCTGCTGATGCGCCCCATGCTAGTCGTTTGGGACAAAGCTCCCGCAGCCGCCGTAGCCATCGGAATCTTTCCCGCTCTGATTCCGATCGCTTTCATCGGCCTGCACATGTTTGTAGCAATTATTCAGACCTACGTTTTCACAGTGCTACCGTCAATTTATTTGGGCATGGCCGTAGCAAAGGAACACTAGAATTTATTCCTTTGAATTGGTTTTGCTCGAAACGGTTTGTAACAGGGCACGACTTCAGTCGTGCCGTACCATCGGAGAACAAAGGGTTTTAACCCCTGCGTTGCGCGGCAGTGGGGTTTTATTCGGAAATGATTTGTAGGGCGCGGCTTCAGCCGCGCCGAAAAGTTCGGGGGCTGAAGGGGTTTTAACCCCTGAAGCATCTAAATTCGCATTCATAACGGCATCATCTTTTTTCGGATGCAAAGTCGTCGCTACAGCGTGAGCCCGGCTGCTCGAGGATGTCGGGAACCACCTCCTGGCGGCAAATTGATAAAAAGGAGCAACACATGAAGAAGGCAGCAACGATTCTCGCCGTACTGGTAGCCGTTTTGATTCTGGCTCCCGGTGTATTCGCGCAGGGCACTACGACAGCACCAGCGGGCGGCACAAACTGGCTCGCAATTTCCGGCGCATTCGGTATGGCGCTTGCCGCGGCAGGTTGCGGTTACGCACAATCGAAAATCGGATCTTCCGCCTGCGAAGGCATGGCCCGCAATCCCGGAGCCGCCGACGCCATTCGCGCGTCCATGATTCTAGGACTCGTGTTCGTCGAAACCCTTGCGCTCTTCACCCTGGTAATCATCTTCACCCTAATCTTCAAAGGATAAGCGTTCAACAAAATATCGAACTGAAGAAAGCGGTCCGGGATGCAATGCACCTGGACCGCTTTTGTTTTTCCGGTGGAGGCACGTGTAGCTCAGGGCGTCTCGCAGCCCTGGGGTTTCTCGCCGCCAATCGTCGCTCGCTCCCGTAAACACGCCAACGATTTTTTCGCGCGATTTCCACGCACTCGCTGCAAACAAAAGACTTATCGGCATATTTCAAAAAAATCGCACACCCCCACCCCCCACCTATTTAGCTAAGTACTGCAAATAAAGGACTTACAGCGATTTGCCTGCATGTATTGCAAACAAAGGACTTACGGGGGGATATCCGCCAATCTGTAGCTCAGGGCGCGCCGCGGTTTCTGCGGCGGCCCTGAGGCCTTCCGTCATCGTGAGGCGGAATTGCATAATCTTGGCCGCCAAAAACTGCATTATAATGCAGTTTCCCGCAAAAACACCCATTTCGTATGCATTATAATGCAGTTTTTGCCTATGTAGCGCCAACCTTCAGGGTGGCATTCTTTGCGGTTTTGATTTTGACTTGCCCGCGTGCGAGGTGTTCTCAACCCTACCGAATATTCTGCGCCGCCCAAATCGCATATCCCATCACGCGACTCGGAAACATTCCCAAATAAAAAATCCCCGCTGCGGCCAGCGTCATCACCACCGCAACTCCAAACGGAATTTTCTCCGGCGTAAGCGTTCTTTTCGCTTCACGCATATACATCGCGATAATCACGCGCAAATAATAATAAGAGCCAATAATGCTGTTCAGCCCCAGCAACACCGCCAGCCAAATTAAATGCGCGTGCACCGCCGCATCGAATATATAAAATTTTCCAAGAAAACCGGCCGTCACCGGCAATCCCAAAAGTGAAAGCAGGAAGAAAGAAAAACAAGCCGCCGCCACCGGACGCGCCTTGGCCAGTCCCGCATAATCATCGATGTCTAAAAATTCTTCGCCCGGCCCGCCCAGCCATGAAAGCGTGACGAACGCTCCAACTTTCATCAGCGCATATGCGCCCAAATAAAATAAAACTGCCGCGGTCCCAATCACGTTGCGCGCCGCAAGCGCCACCAAAATATAACCCGCGTGCGCTACGGAACTGTAAGCCAGCATGCGTTTTACGTTTGTCTGTACCGCCGCCGTCAAATTTCCAACGAACATCGTGATCGCCGCGGAAATCCAAATCGCCCAGAACCACAGATTATTGGCGTGCTCAACCGTAATTAGTATTCGCAAAAATAAAGCAAACGCCGCCGCCTTGGGCGCTGAGGAAAGCAGTGCCGTCACAGGAGAAGGCGATCCCTCGTAAACATCGGGCGTCCAAAGTTGAAATGGCGCCGCCGCAACTTTGAATGCCAGCCCCACAAACACCAGCGCCAGTCCCAGCGAAAGAAGCGTCACTTGCACGGAAGCAGAGTCGATCTGCGGCAACACAGTTGTTCCGCTCGCTCCGTAAATCAGCGCGATTCCATACAGGAAAAAAGCGGTAGCAAATGAACCCAGCAGAAAATATTTCATGGCCGCTTCATTTGACTGCGGCACATCACGCCGATAACTCGCCAGGATGTAACTGGAAATCGAGCTGACCTCAAGTCCGACAAACGCCGTAATTAATTCCTGCGCGCTGGCCATCACACCCATTCCAGCCGTCGCAAAAAGAACCAGCGCCAAAAATTCGCCATGCGGCAAATTTTCACGGTCCAAATAACTCGGCGCTGCCAAAATCACAAACAGCGCAACCGCTCCCACAATCGCATGAACAAAAACACTGAACTGATCCACCCGCAATAAATTTGAAAACGCCGTGCCAATGTTATGAGCAGGAAGCCAAATTGCGACCAGCGAACCCAGAGCGCCAATCACCGCAAGCACGTCCAAAACTTTTCGTCCGCCATGTTCCGCAAACGGCTCCGCGACCATAATCAATATGCCCATCGCGCATAAAACTATTTCCGGCGCCAGGCGCATCATGTCTGCGGAGGAAGGAAACATTTAGCGGACAGCCTTCACTTTCTGAATCGTGGGTTGCATTGAATTTGAACCCGCCACCGCACCCTTAATATCGGCTGGCGTTAGCGCGGGACATTCGTTGTCCTCAACAACTTTCGCGTTCACAGGCTGCGCCATCGGCGGAGGCTGCATTTGTTCCAAAACCATTCGCACGGTATTTTCCGTTCGGCTCGTGAACACCGTCGAACCAATTCCCATAAACAAAATCATCGCAGCCATCACCCACAGTAGCGATCGCTCCCGCAAATCCGCGTCCGGTAAAGTGCGATTCTTTTCGACCGTAATTTCTCCGAAAAATGTTTTTTGGTACGCCCACAACAAATAGAGCGCCGAGAAAATAACTCCGACCGCCGCCCAAATCGCCCATGCCGCGTGATGTTCAAACGTCCCATTCAAAACCAAAAATTCACCGACGAACCCATTCAGCATCGGCAAACCAATAGAACTCAAACTCACAAATAAAAAGAACGCCGCGATCACGGGCATTGGAGTTGCCAGCCCGCCGAATTCGCTCATCTCATGCGTGTGCCGGCGGTCATAAAGCATTCCAACCAACAAGAAAAGCGCACCAGTAGAAATTCCATGATTCAACATTTGATAAAGGGCGCCCTGCACGGATGCCGCGCTCATCGCAAAAATTCCCAACACCACAAATCCCAAGTGGCTAATGGACGAATACGCAACCAAGCGCTTCAAATCCGTCTCAATTTCCGGAGCAAGCCTTCGCGCCGCATTTGGAAATAGCGGTAAACAAAATCTCAACATGCCGTACGTGCCCATTTTCAGCATCACGCCGGCCAGCATGATGGAACCAGCCGTCGGCGCTTCGGTGTGTGCGTCAGGCAGCCAGGTGTGAAATGGAAACAGCGGAACTTTAATTGCGAACGCCAGAAAAAATGCGCCAAACAAAAGTAATTCAGTGTGCGGTGGAAAAATCGCGCGTCCCGTCTGCACCATCGACTGAATCGTAGGCAGATCAAAAGTTCCGGTCGCGTTGAACAGCCACAAAATTCCAACCAGCATCAAAATCGATCCGAACATCGTGTACAAAATAAATTTGATGGACGCGTAGATTCTCCGCTCGTGTCCCCAGATTCCAATCAGGAAGTACATCGGAATCAGCATCACTTCCCAGAAAAGAAAAAACAGAAACAGGTCCAACGAAAGAAATGTGCCAATCACGCCCGCTTCCAACATCAACAGGCAAACAAAAAATCCCTTCACGCGTTTGCTAATCGATTTCCACGACGCCAAAATCGCAATCGGCGTCAACACCGTCGTAAGCAAAACCAAAAACAAGCTGATGCCATCGAGTCCGAGGTGATAACGAATCACCGGATAACCAATCCAGTTGTGCAATTCTTCCAATTGATAGCCCGGCGTCGCAGCATCAAAATACCAAAGCAATTTCAGCGAAATTCCCAACTCGCCAATCGCAGCCGCCAACGCGACGCGCCGAATCCAAAGGTGATCTTCGCCGCGCAATAACAAAAGCGCGGCCGCGCCTGCCACGGGTAGGAAAATTAAAATCGAAAGTAGATGATTTCCCAAGCTACCTCACCGCCAGCCACAACAGCAGGGAAGTGAACGCCACCGCGCCAACCACAATCCACGCAGCATAACTGCGCGTATTTCCAGATTCCGTTTGCCGCGCAGAATTTCCAGCGTGGCGGGTCGTGTCCGCAACGCCGTTCACCGCGCCGTCGATAATTTTTTCATCCACCACATGCCACAAAACATTTCGCGAAATCCAAACCAGCGGACGCACAATCACCGCCGCGTAAATTTCGTCGACAAAATATTTTCCGAGCAGCAACTTATACGGACCGCTCAAAGACTTCGCAAGTTTCGCGGGCTGGTCCGGCCGCTTGATGTACATCCACCACGCCAAAAATAATCCAATCAGCGCCGACGCAATCGCCGCAGCCATTAATTGATGTTCAGTCGAAGTCGCCGCGGCCAAATCAGCGGCAGATGTCGCTTCGCCAATGCCCGGCATCGAAAATACCGGCGAAAGATATCGCTCGAAATAATCCACTCCACCCCAAAGCGCAGGTGCTGCAAACCATCCACCAACAATGCTCAGCACCGCCAAAATTACCAGCGGTGTGACCATGTTGCTCGGCGATTCGTGCACATGCGTTTCGTGTTCGTCGTAGCGCGGCGCGCCGCAGAAAGTCGTGAAAATTAAGCGGAACATATAAAATGATGTGAGCAGCGCGCTGAAGATTCCCACCGCCCACAATAATTTGCTGCCGTAAGGACTCATGTACGCGGCAGAAAGAATTTCGTCTTTGCTGAAAAATCCTGCGAAGCCCGGTATGCCCGAGATCGCCAAAGTTCCAATCAGCATCGTCCAATACGTCCACGGAATTTTCTTCCGCAGGCCGCCCATCTTGCGCATGTCCTGCTCGCCGCCCATCGCGTGAATCACGCTGCCCGCCGCAAGAAACAGAAGTCCCTTAAAAAATGCATGCGTCATCAAATGGAATATGCCGGCCGAGAATGCGCCAACTCCGAGCGCCAAAAACATGTAACCCAGTTGGCTGACGGTTGAATATGCCAAAACTTTTTTAATATCCGTTTGCACCAGACCAATCGTTGCAGCGAAAAGCGCAGTCAACGCGCCAATTCCAGCAACAGCCGACATCGCCACTGGCGAATGCAGGAAAATAACGTGCGATCGCGCCACCATGTAAACGCCGGCGGTCACCATCGTCGCGGCGTGAATCAATGCGCTAACGGGTGTTGGACCTTCCATCGCGTCAGGCAGCCAAACGTAAAGTGGAATTTGCGCGGATTTCCCGCATGCGCCGGTTAGCAGCGCGAGCGCAATCCAGGTCATTGTGCCGAAATGCCCGGACGCATCCGATGACGCGCCGGCAGCAGCGGGAAGAACGTGGCCAAAATCCAACGATCGAAATGTGCGGAACAATAAAAACATTCCGATCAGAAATCCGAAGTCGCCAATTCGATTTACCCAGAATGCTTTGTTGCCGGCATTCGTCGCCGCTTTGCGCAAGAAATAAAATCCAATCAGCAAATAACTGCACAGTCCGACGCCTTCCCATCCGACAAACAGGACAACATAATTCGCGCCAAGAATCAGCGTCAGCATGAAAAACATAAATAAATTCAGGTACGAGAAAAATCGCGCGTAGCCTTCTTCGTGCGCCATGTATCCGGTGGAATAAATGTGAATCACAAATCCCACGCCGGTCACGATCAGCAGCATCACCATGGTGAGCTGGTCGACTTGCAACGCGTAGGCCGCGCGGAATCCTCCGGCGGCGATCCAGGGAAAATATGTCTTTACCCAGGGAATACTTGCCGGAGCGAGTTGAGAAAATTCTCGAAATAATTCCACGACGGCAGCGAACGATAATCCCGTTGTGCCAAGCGCAATCGCATTTGTAGAGGAATGTGGCCAGCGGCGGCCGAAAATTCCGTTCACAGCCGCGCCGAGCAGCGGCAGCAGCGGAATTATCCAGAGATGGTCGAGGACGAACATTCTAAGTGTGTTTACAGCTTCAGGAGATTCACGCGCTCCACATTCAAAGTTTTCCGGTTGCGCTGAATCAGAATCACAATCGCCAGTCCCACAGCGGCTTCCGCAGCCGCTACAACAATCACAAAAAATACGAAAACTTGGCCCTGCAACTGGCCTAGAGATCGGCCAAACGCGACGAACGCAAGATTCACGGCGTTCAGCATCAGTTCAATGGACATGAACATCGTGATGATGTTGCGCTTAAACAAAAAGCCCACGATGCCCAGACTGAAGAGCACGGCGCTCAGCACGATGTAATATGAAACTGGAACCAACTTATTTCTCCCGAACTATTCTTGAAAATTAATCTTAATCGCCTTCGCGGCGCGCGAGCACAACAGCGCCGAGAATCGCGATTAGAATTAAAATTGACGTCAACTCAAATGGAAAAACATAATCTTTAAAAAGCATCATTGCCAACGGACGCGTGGTGCCTGTTACCGCATCCGGATTTGCCACTTCCTGCGATCCGCGGCTCACGAAATAAACGAGTCCCGCGCCGAGAATAACCGCGAGCGGCAATCCGATGTAAGCAGCCATGCGGCTGAAATTTGTGCGCTCTTCGTTTCCCGCATTCAGCAACATGATTACGAAAACAAAAAGGACCATGATTGCGCCGGCGTAGACAATTATTTGCACGGCGGAAATAAATTCTGCGCCGAGCAGCAAATAAAGTCCCGCAAGCGCGACCATTACAATAATCAATGAAAGCGCGCTGTGAATCGGTTCCTTCTGATAAATCAAACTGACCGCGCCTGCAACGGCGATTGCGGCCAACGCGAAAAAAAGAACCATCATCATCGGCCTGTCACCACCAGAGCCAAACTTGTGAACACCACATTGGCCAGCGAAACCGGAAGCAGCAATTTCCATCCAATGGCCATCAACTGGTCATAACGGAATCGCGGCAAAGTCCCGCGCACCCATACATAAATGAAAAGGAACGTAAGAACTTTTGTGAGGAACCAGAATGGGCCTTGCACTGCGCTAATCGCGAAAGAAGCTCCGGCCAGCGCGCCCATTCCTGTGAGCACAAATCCAAGAATCACCAATTCAACTTTGCCGATGTTAGTCGTGTAGTTGATGC
>Ga0193726_1000471_pt1 | contig 42031 bp, 43 predicted proteins | sample H2c1metaG_FD_144928 | JGI IMG/M metagenome (GOLD analysis project Ga0193726, IMG submission 144928) | Soil microbial communities from a riparian zone of the East river system, Colorado, United States - H2c1 | ecosystem: Environmental > Terrestrial > Soil > Riparian zone | place: USA: East River... | reverse complement strand
TTGGATCGATGGCAGCAGGTTGTTGGACGGAGCGCCGGAGCGGTCCGCGCGGTCGGGGATCACAGGCGAAGCTCCAGATGCGATGGTGGGATTGTTCTTGGTTGCAGCCGGCAACGTAGCGCCACCGAGGCAATTGACAACGCAATCGGGGCGTTAAGCTAAGCAATCAACGTTAATGCGGGCGGCGGCACATCGACGCCAAAGCAACGGGACGAAACTGCGGGCGACCGTTGATTCGGGATTTGCGAAAATCATGGAGCGGGTGAAGGGAATCGAACCCTCGTATTCAGCTTGGAAGGCTGCTGCTCTACCATTGAGCTACACCCGCGTTGAGGCGATCAACTAACACGCCCGCCTGTTCGCCTCAAGAATGAACCGGCCCACTATGTGCGACGGCAAAACGCCCGTCATGGCCGAGCTTGTTCCGACCATCCACGTCTTTCTTGTGGCAATCGCGCAAGCAAGACGTGGATGCCCGGGACAAGCCCGGGCATGACGGCGACGAGTTCCTGCCTCCGCCCGCCCCCTTAACACGCCGCGATTCTCCGCCTATATTGAGCTCTCCATCAACAACGAAAGGAGGTGATCCAGTGTTTTATTCCAAGCGCTGTCACCTCGCTGGGATCGCCCGCTAGGCTTCTTTAGCCTCGCAACGGGCGTCTCAGCGCCTGGACCAGCGAGATCAAGAAATGGGGCGCGGCGGGAGCAATCCTGCCGCGCTTTTTTTATTGCGGCTGTCATTCCGGGACACGCTCTTCGCGTGGACCCGGAATCCAGCACCGCGCACTGTTGCTGGATTCCGGGTTCGATGCGGAGCCTGTCATCGGGCCGCGCTTTGCGCGGACCCGTTGGCATCGCCCCGGAATGACGAACGACAAATCATCGTCCGTCGCGCATTAAGCCGCAGGCCGGAGACGCCGGCCTTTGTTGCGGCGAGCCGGGCCCCGGCCTAGACTTCGGCCAGCGGTTGCAAAAAAGGGGAGCGCTCAGTTGGCCATCAATCCCGTGATCGACGACGACACCTTCACCGGCGCCGACAAGGGCCTTGCGGTGCCGCTGCGGCGCACCTCGGCCGCGTCCTTTGCGCTGCGCATTACCAATCTCGACCACGCCGATCCTCCGGCGCCCTATCACGCCGGCGGCGTGCCGCGCACGGCCGGCTTCAACGCCAATGTGCTGGCAATCAGTGCTGCGCCCGCGATGCCGAAGATCGTGGTCGATTGCGACGCGGTCGGCTTCGATCCGGCCACGACCAAGATCGTCTGGCGGCTGCAGACGCTTTATGTGGTCGGCCGCTACAAGAAGATATCCGGCGGCAGCACGCCGCATTACCGCGCCCGCGTGCTGCCGCTCGGCGATATTTGGACCGGCGAAAGCTCGGCAGCGCATTTCACGCTGTTCGGCAACGACCCCAATGTCAGCTTCGACAATCTGTCGGACCGCACGAGCGGAGGCCACGCCATCCTCACCGTCGCCTGCAAGCCTGCGGGCAGCGACGTCTTCCTGCAGGACTACGTGCACCTGCGCATCACCGGCACCAATCCAACCGAGACCATCGTGCGCCAATACGTCCACAACGCACTGGCGCAGCGCAACAAGAACATCGAGTTCATGGCAGACGCCGTCGTGACCCATGAGAATAATTTCGAGCAGTTCGATCCGGCGGTGCGCACGCATACGAGCTACAAGGGCGTGCGTTTCGACTGGCCGACGGACCCGGCGAAGTTCACCAGCGTCGCCTTCGATTACGGCATCGGGCTTGGGCAGTTCACCCATCCCGGCCAGGAGACGGTCGGCATCTGCTGGGACTGGCGCGACAATCTCGACGCCGGCATCAACGAACTGCTCGACGACCTGCGTGCGACCTTCTCGGCCAACAAGACCTTCAAGACGTGGGCGCGGGATGCGTGGTCGATGTACAACACCGGCAGCGCCGGCTCGTCGCCCTATGCGACCAAGCTCGCCGCATTGCCCGACGGCCTGAAGGTCGAGGCCGCCACGCCGCCCGCAGGCTTCGACCGCAATGCGCAGACCGCGCACGTGCCGGTACGGCCCGCGGCCGGCGCGCCGCGGCCATGGCCGGTGACCGGAACGGTCTCGCTGCAGGCCGCCATCTCGCCGCATCTCGAGGCCGCAGCACAGGCCATCGTCGATGGCGTCGGCGGCAAGGTCACGGATCCGCAGATGCTGGCCTGGATGTGGCCGAAGGTCGAGCACGAGATCGTCAACCATAGCGGCCACGATCAGGCACTCGGTTTCCCCGGGCTGCACGAAAGTGGCGTCACCGAGCGCATTTCGCATCTCGACCGCGCGGCGCGCAAGCGCGCGACCGACACCGCCTTCGCGCATCTGTGGGAACAGTCGCAGACGGCGCTCGCGAGCAAGGCCAAGCGCGGCGCTAAAAAACCCGTCAAGAAGGCCGCGAAGAAAAAGAAGGCCGCGAAGAAAAAGAAAACCATGCGCACGGTCATGGCGGCGCCGAGCCTGGTGCTGCGTTCGCTGCAATCGGCGACCGGTCTGTCCGGCGAATTCAATTCGCTGATCCCGATCGTGCGGCAGAACGTCGATGGCGGCATCGGCGGCTGGACCAATATGCGCGTGCGGATGTTCGCACTGTTCGGCGCCGCCGGAAATCCCGGCGCTGCGATCCCGCGTATCAACGCCTATTACGGTCAATTGGTCGGAGCCGGTTTTCCGCCCTCGCCCTCGACCACCAAGGGCCGCGATACGCCGGTGCATCCGGTGGTCAAGGCCAAGCTCGATCGCGCCGCGGCGCTGTTGCAGGGTGGAGGTGCGGCGGACGCGTTGAAATTCGGCGGCATCGGCGGCTTCACCATCCGCAACAATGCCAACAACGCGGCATTGCTCAGCAATCACAGTTTTGGATGGGCGGTCGACCTCGATCCCGAGCTCAACCCGAATGTTTCCAAAGCGCGATTGCCGCTCGACGTGATCGCGGGACTGACCGGGCTCGATCTCTACGGACCGGTGAGCCAGGCGCTGCGCACGCCGCGCCCGTTCGCCACGTGCCTGCCCGACGTAGCGCAATTTACCGCCGCCAGCATCGGCCTGGTCGATGCGTTCCGCACCATGGTCAGTCTCAAGGCCGCGGCGGGCTTTGCGATCAAACGCGATACCACCGTGGCGCTCACCGCCGCGCAAATCGACGCCGCCTTTGCGGCGGCAGCTCAAGGTCAGGCCGCGATACGCCAGGTGCTGGCCAATGCAGGGGTGCCGGCTGCAAAGGCGGGCGTTGCCTCAAAATGGCTGCTCGCCGCCGTCCAGCTTTTTCCGAAGAAGCAGCAGGTCACCAAGCCCGAAATCATCGGCAATGACGCCACCGTCGCCCGCTTCGGGTTCTTCAACCTGCCCCCGGCGCTGGCCGCAGCCCTGATCGCCAGCGATGGCGGCAAGCTCAGCTGGCTGGGAGCAGCCAACAGCACCAAGGATTTCATGCATTTCGATTTGTTCGACGCGGATAAGCCAAGGCTGGTTGGATGAGTGAAGTGAGACGCTTGGCGGCGCGCGTTTATGGGCGCTCGCGGCGGCGGTTTCGTTAGCGCGCCCCGGGAACCATTTTACTGCGGCCGGATTGGTGAATCGGGCTGCCGACACGAAAGCGCGGTGCGTGATGAACTTTGGATATGCTCAACCGTTTTCATTCAAGCTCGGCGCGCGGCCGGAGTTGAAGGCTGCCGACTTTAAGGTTGCAAATATCCGCCATGGCGTGACGGAAATTACCTTGAGCGACGGCAGGCTGGTCCGCGCGACGCTGCATGTCAAAGCCGTCAAGCCGAACCCGAAAAATCCCGCCGCGCTCGATATTTCCTACAATGTCATCACGGAAGTCGTGGCCGTGCCGGACACGCCCGTTCTCGCCGTGCACGAAACCGTTCAATAGCGGCATGCCGTCCGCTGCCCCGCGCAGCCGCTCCCCTCACCTGAGCCGTGTTCGTTGAGTGAGGTGCGTCACAGTCCGCCCCATCGCGTTGAGGCAAGCTCCAGCCATCAACAACGCGCCGCGAGCAGCGGCAAGGAGCGGACCATGACCAAGCGCAGCACCAGCATCATTCGCCACGCCGCTCTGACTTTCGTCTTCGCGGTTTCGTTCTCAGCGCTGTCGACCGCAAGCTTTGCCTTCAGCGCCGAGGCGCAGCAGATGTGCACCGGCGACGCGATGCGCCTGTGCAGTTCGGAAATCCCCAACGTCTCGAAGATCACGACCTGCATGATCAAGCAGCGCACCAATCTCAGCAGCGGCTGCAGGACCGTGCTGGAGCGCGATCTCGCCGCGCAGCAGGCAAGCAAGGTTGCGGCGAAGTAAGAGACGTCGGCGCCAAGCCCGCCAGCTAGAAGGATACGCCGCAACTCGCTATGATCGCTTTATGCGATGGATCTGATCGACGCTTGCGGCTCATCCCAACGACATCGCCGATCGAAGACCCCCTCGCCTGCGCGCTGATACGAGGTTAAACGGCGAGATGACATCTCAACGATCTGTCGGCGGACCGGGGAAACTCGCGGCGGGAATTGTGGTTGCGGCCGGTTGCCTGGCCGCCTCCGTGCCGGCCTTCGCGCAGGACAACCTCAAGACCGCGCCGGCCGAGCTTACCCTGCCGGTTACCGGCGATCCCCCCGGCGAACGATGCCGCCGCTTCGATACGCCGAACGCCGCTCCGCTCGCGTCCGTGTCGTTGCACCGGACCTTTCATGACGATTTCGACGAGCACCCATTGTCGAAAGGAATTTGGGCATCGCACTACGCCGGCGGCGCCAGCTGGCCGGCGGCGCGCTACTGGGGCGGCGACGGCTCCGATTTCAGACGAAAAACCACTTACAACGGCGAACAGCAGATCTATGTCGATCCACGCTATGGCGGACGCGCGACCGTTCCGCTCGGGCTCGACCCCTTCAAAATTCGCGATGGCGTGCTTTCAATCGTCGCATCGCGCACGCCGCCTGCGCTGAAGCCGGTGCTGTTCGATAATGAATACATATCGGGCATCCTGACCACCCAAGGTTCATTTTCGCAAAAGTACGGATATTTCGAGATCCGTTCAAAAATACCGATCGGGACCGGGGTATGGCCGGCGTTCTGGATGCTCGCAGATGACGGCGGCTGGCCTCCCGAAATCGACGTGATGGAAGGACGCGGGCAACGGCCCGGCGACCTGGTGATGACGACGCATTGGCGGCACCCCGCGACCGGGTTCGTCGAGTCCTGCGGGTTCGACTTCGCATTGCCCGGCGCCGAGGCCGACTTCCACGACTACGGCGTGCTGTGGCAGCCCGATCGCATTATCTATTTCATCGACCGCAAGCCGGTGTCCGATATCAAGGTCCCGGCCGGCTTCCACGATCCGATGTACATGATCGTGAATCTGGCGATGGGCTCGAAGAATTTTGAAGGCGTCGGTTTCGTCGATGCCGAGTCTCCGGTTGAGGTCGAATTCGAGATCGACCGGATTTCGGCGTATCAGATCGATGCGTATCAGCAGACCACAACGTCTAAATGAGAAGGTCCATTGCGCCGCTGACGGCGCGATGCAGGTGGGCGGAAATTCACGCGAGATAGCCGGAGACGCCGTCCCACAGCAGTTTCAGCGCCGTCACGATCAACAATGCGTAGACGATCCGATACATCTGGCGCTGGTCGAGCCTTCCCTGCATCCGCCAGCCGAGCCATACGCCGGCGGGAATGGCGGCTAAGCAAATCGCCATCAACGTCCAGACGTTGCCGGTCGGCCGTACCAGCAGCAGCCACGGCACCGCCTTGGTCGCGTTGCCGACGGTGAAGAACAGGCTGGTCGTGCCCGCGTAGAGTTCCTTGGTGAGGCCGAGCGGCAGCAGATACATCGCAAGCGGCGGTCCGCCGGAATGCGCCACCATGGTGGTGATCCCGGAGCTTAAGCCCGCGGCAACGGCCTTAGGCTTGGAGCGCGGCTGGATCGCCACCTTGCCGCCCTGGGCAAACCACAGGCCTACAAAGATCAAGGTGATGACCGCCATCACGATCGCGATGGCGCGGTGGTCCAGAAAACGGAACACCAGATAGCCCGTTGCGATACCGGCCACGAGTCCCGGCAACAGCAGCACAAGGTCGGGCTTCGACCACGTTGAGGGCTTCCAGTAGAACAGCGCGAACAGATCCATCGCGATGAACAGCGGCGCGAGAAGGCCGCCGGCGGTCACCGGGTCCATCACGAACGACAGCAGCGGAATGCCGACGATGGAAAATCCGCCGCCGAATGCGCCCTTCATGAAGCAGATCAAGGATACGCCCGCAAAGGCGACCAGGATCGTGGTGGCAGTCAACTCCAAGCCGGGGGCCGTCATCATATCCTCCCCCGGTCGGGACGAGTCATGAAGCCGCAGACCGCCGCTTCGATCTGGCCACGCGAGAGGCCGATGTCGCGCAATTCGCGATCATTGAATTCGCGAAGCCTTTTGAGGTCGGCCCGACGGGCATAATAGTGCGCGATATCACGCGCCCAGGCGTAGAAAAGCCGCCGGACATATCTGCCGGGTCTCACCGTGACCGCAGGCTGGAACAGTGTTGAAAGCATCGCAGACATTTCGGTTCTCCGGTCGTTTGTCCGCGGCAATGCGATGCCATTGACGCTGCTTGCTTAAGCCGCGCCCGCGTCTCATTGACCGCGAGACTTTCGCACCTATCGGTGCAATCTGGTTGATATAGCTAAGATGATCCGCTATAAGACTCGGTGCAATAGAAACATTGTTCTCGGTGCAATAAATGTCGAAGTTCGAATATCTGAAACTGGCCGACGCCGTCGCGGCGGAAATAGCCGATGGCACGCTGAAGCCGGGTGACCGCCTGCCGCCGCAGCGCAGCTTTGCTCACGCGCGCAAGATCGCCGTTTCGACGGCGAGCCGCGTATATGCCGAGCTGTTGCGCCGCGGCCTTGTCGTCGGCGAGGTAGGCAGAGGCACTTTCATCTCCGGCGAGGCCAGACGCGGCGTGGCAGCGGCGGGCGAACCCCGCGGCGTCCGGATTGATCTCGAGTTCAATTACCCGCTGCTTCCCAATCAAACGGCGCTGATCGCAAAAAGCCTGGAGGGATTGGAAAAACCTGCGGCGCTCGATGCCGCCTTGAGGCAGGCGACCAGTGTCGGAACGCCGGCGCTCAGAAGCGTTGCCGCCGAATATCTGTCGCAAGGTGCATGGTCGCCTGCCCCTGAAAACCTGGTATTCACCGGCAACGGACGGCAAAGCATCGCCGCCGCGCTCGCCGCGCTCGTTCCCATGGGCGGCCGCTGCGGCGTGGAGGCGTTGACCTACCCCTTCGTCAAGGGCATCGCCGCGCGCTTAGGTATCTCGCTGGTACCGCTGGCAATGGACGAAGGCGGCGTACGGCCCGACTCGGTGCAGAAGGCGCACCGCGAGGCAAATCTGTCGGCCATCTACATCCAGCCGGTGGTGCAAAATCCGTTGGGCATGACCATGACCGCGACGCGACGCGCGGATCTCTTGCGCGTCGTCGAGAAGCTCAACCTTCTGATCATCGAAGACAATGTTTATGGTTTCCTCGACGATGCGCCGCCGCTTGCAGCACTCGCTCCGGAATCCTGCATTGTACTCGACAGTCTCTCCAAGAAAGCCGCTCCCGGATTGACGCTCGGCTTTGTCGTACCGCCGCAGCGCTTACGTGAAAGCGTCAGGGCCTCGGTGCGTTCGGGCGGATGGACCGCCTCGGCATACGCGTTTGCCGCGGCTCAACGGATGATGAGCGACGGCACCGTTGCCGAGCTTTCGAGACTGAAGCGCATTGATGCGCGCGCGCGCCAGAAACTGGCGGCCGAGTGTCTAAAGGGTTTTGAAATCCAGGCCAACGAACGGTGTTATCATTTGTGGTTGACGCTGCCGGCACACTGGCGTTCGCAAACTTTCGTCGCTGCCGCGGCCAGGCGCGACATTGCGCTAACACCCTCGACGACCTTTGCCGTCACGCCCGGCCATGCACCGAACGCCGTAAGGTTGGCGTTGGCTGCACCGGCAATGGATCAGCTCGAACCCGGTCTGCGCACACTGGCCGCGATGCTGAATGCCAGGGAAGACGATTTCGATTCGACCGAATAACGAAGTGCCCGCGCATGACGGAGAAGCAGCGTAGCGCGCAACTGTCCGGCCAGCGTCAAGCCGGCCGGACATAAGCCTTCTATCGCTCCGCGTTCACCAGCTGATAGGCGCCGCGCTCGAAGGTGTCGTAGGTGGCCAGTGCCTTGGCGTCGGCGAACGGCAGATATTGCATCATGATCACGCCCGCGATGCCGCGGGTAGGATCGACCCAGAAGAACGTGTTATTGATGCCGCCCCAGCTGAGACTCCCGGGAGAGCGCTTGCCCGGCACCTGATCGGTTGTGATCAGGAAGCCGAGCCCCCATTTGTCGCGGCCGTCGGCGATGAAGGTGAAGTCGGCGCTGCGCGGCAGCGCGCTTTTGAGCGCAGGCACGGAGACCGCGCCGATGTGGTTCTGGCCCATCAGCGCCACCGTCTCTGGCTTCAGCACCCGCGCCCCATCCAGCGCGCCGCCGTTGAGCAGCATGCGCACAAAGCGCCCGTAGTCATCGGCGGTAGAGGCGAGGCCGCCGCCGCCGATCGGCGCTGCGATGGTGAGCCCGAGCTGCGGCGATTGCAGAACGATGGCGCCGTCCATGCGCTCGCCGGCGCGCTGCTGTTGCGCGACAAGGCGCGGCCCCTTTGCCTCCGGCACGTTGTAGGAGGTGTCGTTCATCTTCAGCGGGACAAAGATGTGCTCGCGGAAATAATCCTCGAGTTTTTGGCCGGACACCACCTCGACCAGCCGGCCGGACACGTCGGTGGAAGTGCTGTAGTGCCAGCGCTCGCCCGGATCGAACAGCAGCGGTCCGCCGAACGGAAACGTGTCGCCGGCGCGCGGCTTGAGATCGCGCCAGATCGCGCTGGTGAACGCATAGGCGAGGCCAGAGGTGTGGGTCAGGAAGTGTTTGACGGTCGGCGGCCGTGCCGGCGGGCGGAGCTTGTAGTCTCCGGTCGCGGCATCGAACGATTCAAGGACTTTCAGTCCGGCAAGCTCGGGCAGGTATTTTTCCGCCGGGTCATCGAGGCCGATGCGGCCCTGCTCGACCAGTTGCATCAAGGCCACCGACGTGACCGGCTTGGTCATCGAGGCGATGCGAAACAGCGCGTCAGTTGCGAGCGGTCGCCCGGTCGCGACATCGGCCACGCCGAATGCGCCCTGATAAAGCACGCGCTCGCGGTCCGTCACCAGCGCGACCACGCCCGGCACGTCCATAGCCTCGACCGCGCCGCGCAGGCTGGCGTCGAGCGCCGCACTGTTAGGTGAATTTTGTGCGCTCGCAGTGCCGTCCAACGCAGCAACCGCAACGCCAATGGTGAAGACAATTCCGGCGGTCATTCGATTCATGGAAGCCTCCCTGTTGCGCTTAAGCCCGGGTTCGCCCGCGCAAGCCCCCCGAGGCTAAATCTTTTTTGTTCGACGCCGGCTCGATGACGGCGGCAGGGACACGGCGCCGCATCGGCCTGTCGCATCGTGACATTAGCACCTGCAATTCGTTGAGTCTCGACCTTCGCGGTCCGGCCGGGTTACTTCGCCTGGATGAAAAGCGCGCAGGGTTGGGTCCCCCGTCCCCGATGGCGTCAAGGCGCTTGAGGGACAAACCTGACGTCACGCCCCGCAGCCAACTCGTGTCGTCAAGCGTACCGGGCTTGAGCACGAGAACATCTTTCGCATATCGCGGGATTTGATAGATCCGAACGCCGCACTCCGGGCAGAACACGCCGGTGTTCTCATTGCCGCTGTCGGCAATCCGCGTAAATCGCTTGGTCGCGCCCTTCACCGTCAGGCTGGTTTCCTTCACCAGCATCGACATGCCAAAAGCGCTGCCTGACTGGCGCTGGCATTCCGTGCAGTGACAAGCGGCCAGCCATATCGGCTCGGCGTCCAATACATAGCGGAGCGCGCCGCACTGGCAGCCTCCCGTATATGGTGCGGGCATTTGAAAAACCTCTTTTGCAAATGATTATTGTAGCCGGATGCCTTCGCTATGCAACTTTGTAAACAGGGCCTAGCATTGCGGTCCATGCGGGGCACGCAAGCTGACGGGAGACGTCGATGTTCGGAAAATTCTCGCGCCGGCACTTTGCGAAGCTTGCGGGTTTTTCCGCACTCGGGATGGCGACGGCGGCGAAGGCGGAAGACACCGAGGCCAAACCGGCGCTCGACCGCCACGCCCCTGCCAGTTTTCCGAACGGCTTTATATGGGGCACCGCCACATCAGCGTATCAGATCGAAGGCGCCGTCAACGAAGACGGCCGCGGCCGTTCGATCTGGGATAGCTTTGCGCATACGCCCGGTAGAATCGGGGATCGCAGCAACGCCGACCGCGCCAACGACCATTATCATCGCTACAAGGAAGACGTTCGGCTGATCGGGGATTTGGGGGCAAAGGCTTATCGCTTCTCGATTGCGTGGCCGCGGGTGTTTCCTTCAGGAACGGGCGCGCCGAACCCGAAAGGCCTCGATTTCTACGATCGTCTGGTGGACGAACTTCTTAAAGCTGGCATCGAACCATACGCGACGCTGTATCATTGGGATTTGCCGCAATCGCTGCAGGACAAGTTCGGGGGATGGCAGTCGACCGACACGTCAAAGGCGTTCGCGCACTACGCGGGGGTTGTGGCGGAGCATCTGAGCGATCGCGTCAAATCGTTTTTCACGATCAACGAAGCCGGACGGTTCGTGAACTTCGGCTATGGCTGGGGCATCGACGCGCCCGGCCTCAAACTGCCGCCGGCAAAACTGAACCAGGTCCGTCATAACGTAGCACTGGCGCACGGTCTCGCCGTGCAGGCGATCCGCGCGCGAGCGCGCGCAGGCACCAAGGTCGGCGTGGCTGAAAACATCGCGGCCTGCCTGCCTGCAATCGCGACGCCCGAAAATATTTGCGCAGCCGAGATCGCCACGCGCGAATTGAATGCGGGATTTCTGGGCGTGATCCTGGAGGGCAAATATACCGACGGTTTTCTCACATACGCCGGCAAAGACGCGCCCAAATTTACCGCCGAGGAATTGAAGATCATTTCCTCTCCGAACGATTTCGTCGGCCTCAACATCTACGCGCCGCAATACTACGTGGTTGCGTCCGACCGTGCGCCGGGTTTCAGGGTTTTGCCTTTTCCGTCCTCGTTCCCGCATATGAATGTCGATTGGCTGAGAATCGGCCCGGAGACGGCCTACTGGGTGCCGCGGCTTGCGGCGAAAGTCTGGAACATCGAAACCATCTATATCAGCGAGAACGGCACCTCCGCCGACGACAAGGTCGCCGCCGACGGCGGCGTCTACGATCTCGACCGCATCATGTACCTGCGCAACTACCTGGCGCAGCTGCAGCGCGCGACGTCCGAGGGCGTGCCGGTGCGCGGCTATTTCCTGTGGAGCCTGATGGATAATTTCGAATGGATCTACGGATTCGAAAAACGCTTCGGGCTGTACCGCGTGGACTTCGACACGCAACGCCGGACGCCAAAACTAAGCGCATCGTTCTATCGCGACGTCATCGCGCGCAATGCGATCGGGGCTTGAGCGGGCGATTAGCCGGACGGGCATCATTGATAGCCCCGAAAATGCGAGCGCTCGGCCGAAATGCCGCAATGATGCGCGAACAGCAGCAATATCGGGCAAGCGATTACAAGTGCACGTTGATAGATTCTGGACATCGACTGGAAGCTCCCGCGCGGGCAACCCATCGACAACAGTCCCTGAATCGAGGCGGATGCGGAGAGCATCTCGAAGAGGTCGTCAATGTTGCGCCACGCCACAGTTATTCTTGCAATTCTCATTCTCGCAAGTTCCGGTCTATCCGCCAGCGCATTTGCCCGCGACGGCGGTTATGGCGCCGGTGGCGGAGCTGTTGGTTCTCGCGGCAGTAACTTTAGCGGCGGCTTCGGTAGCACTCCCGGTGACGGCCACGACGGTTACGGTAACCGCGCCAGCGGTTTGCGTAGTGAATTTCGCGGCTACGGGGGCCGCGATGTGTGGGGCCACTGGGGCGCCTACTACGGGCCCATGATTCCATGAACTGGGATCGTTACGACGCTTCGTCCTGACGGTCCCGCTTGGCTGCGCCACGCGTAGCCCGGAAGCCGCGAAGCGTGGATGGCTTGCCTAGCCGTAGCTCGCGTGCACAGCCCGCCTTCGCCCGATGGACTTCGGCGTGGCAGCTTCGCTCGCTTCGCGAGCGAAGGCTGGTGGGGGAAGAAGGACTCGAACCTTCGAAGTCATAAGACGGCTGATTTACAGTCAGCTCCCTTTGCCACTCGGGACACTCCCCCGTTTAAACCCCATCAAGGCCTTGATCCGCCGAAATGGCGGCGAACACGGCTTTGGATGGCGTTAAAACCGGTCGCCGATGGCGGGCTCCCGGTTGGGCGCGTTTATGAGGGAAGTGCGCCTGCAAAGTCAACCAATGGAGGCTGCGAAACTGCGCCCCTGCTCCGGCCGAATCCCCGGCCACAAATTGCCATTATCCGGAACCCGTGAGACAAGCGCGCCATGAACGATCGCGATCGAAAACAGCGTTTTTCACGCGGCCCCGGCAAGGGACCGCGCGACGGCGGCCGGCCGGCTTGGCGCGACCGCGAGGCGCGGAGCGATGGTCCGGCCATTCTCTACGGCTGGCACACGGTGGCGGCGGCGCTTGCCAACCCGCAGCGCAAGATCCGAAAACTGCTGCTCACCGAGAATGCCGCGCGGCGGCTGGCGGACGAAAACATCGACACCCGCGTCACGCCGGAGATCGTGCGCCCTAGCCTGATCGATCAACGGCTCGGCCCCGATGCGGTGCATCAGGGCTTGCTCGCGGAAGCCGATCCCCTCGAATCGCCGGAACTCGACACGCTGGCGCTTGAAGGCATCGTGCTGGTGCTCGACCAGATCACCGATCCGCATAATGTCGGCGCGATCATGCGCTCGGCGGCGGCGTTCGCGGTCAAGGCCATCGTCACCACCGCGCGTCACAGTCCCGAGGCGACCGGCGTGCTGGCGAAGTCGGCGTCAGGCGCGCTGGAGCTGGTGCCGCTGGTCACCGTGCAAAATCTGGCGCGGGCGCTGACCGAATTGAACGACGCGGGCTTCATGACCGTCGGCCTCGATAGCGAGGGAAATGAAAATCTCGCCGAGGTTCAGCTGCGGCAGCCGCTGGCGCTGGTGCTCGGCGCCGAAGGCAAAGGCTTGCGTCAGTTGACGCGCGAGACCTGCGGTGTGGTGGCGCGGCTCGACATGCCCGGCGAGATCAAGAGCCTCAACGTCTCCAACGCCGCGGTGCTGGCGCTCTATATCGGCGCTGTCAGGCTCGGGCTGATGGGTTAGACGGCTGCGTTCCCCGGACGCAGCGCAGCGCCATAAGCGCGTTTACGCGCGTCTTCGACGCGCTATGGCTCTTCGCGAAGCGGTGCGCTGCAGAGCCGGGCCGTACCAAACGCCGGCGATTGGTACGGTCCCGGCTCTGCGGAGCGGCATGAAGAATGCCGCACCGCGTCCGGGACACGAGCTCTGAAAAATCAAACGCCCGCTCGCAACGAATGCGAACGGGCGCAATATTTTCAGATCGAGTCTGGATCAGTAGCGGCGCATACCGCCATGGCCGTAGCCGCGTGCAACGCCATAGCCGCGCGCCACGCCGACGCGATGACCGCCGTAGCCCATGCCGACGCGGGCGCCGTAACCGCGGCCGACGCCATAACCGCGGCCGACACCGTAGCCGCGGTTGACGCCGTAGCCGTAACGATAGCCGGAGCGAACACCGACACCATAACCGAGGCGCGGACGATAAAACCCGCCGCCCTGCACGGTGGCACCGTCGTAGTAATGGTTGGTGGCGTTGGCGTAACGGCCGCCATCGTAGCCATAATAATAGTTGCTGTTGCGGTAGGCGCCCCAACCGGACACGGCGCTTTCCTGATAGGTCGGAAGTGGCGCAAAATTGCCGGGACCGGAATAGGTCGGGCCCTGATTGACGTAGTAGTATTGCGGCGAAGGCTCAGCCAGCCGCTCATAGGCAAGGGCGCCGCCGCAACCGCCGCCGCATCCGCCGGAATAGCCGCTGGTATAGTTGAACGCCGGCGCATAGGTCTGCGCGTAATTCTGCGCGCAAGGGCTGACATAGGACTGGCCGCCGCATGGCGAGCAGCCGCCGCTGAACAGACCGAGGCCGCAGGCCATGGCCGGCGCTGCACCCACGGTCAGCACGGCGATGGCTCCGATCGCTCCTGAAATCATCTGACGCATTACTCTCTCCTGTCGATCTGTTTTTTGGTTGGGTTGTGAGGTTTAGTGGCGAAACTTGCGGTGATTTCGATGCCGGAAATCTTGCGGCGGCTTGGGAAAATCGTGTGGCCGGTCCATCCCGCCTTCCGGTGCGACGATCACCGCGGGCGGATCGAGCGGGATGTCGGCCTGCGCCGGCTGCTGAGCCGATTGCACCGACCATGACTGATGAAAACTTTCCGCGGGTTTCGGCAGCTTGCGGTTGGCCGGCGGCTGGATTTCGAGGCGTCCGTACCCCGGCATGTGGCCGGCGCTCGGATAATAGTGACCGACATTGGGCGTGAGATCCACAATGCGGCCGCCATAGACGGTCGGCTGGATATGGACGTTCTTGGCCAGGCCCCAGTCGCTTTCCACCACCGCATACGAGGCATCGACGCCATTGATGATGATGGGCACGCCGGCGCGGCCGGGAATGACGATGGAAAAACCGTCATTGGCGAAAGCCGGAGTCAAAGCCGGCAACGTCGTCCCGATCAGAAGCAGAAGTGCTCGTGCCGCGCGCATCGTTTTGGGGTCCCGATTACCTGATCGCACCCTAGTCGAAGGCGCGATCCCAAGGGTTAAAGCCGCGGCCCAAACTGCCGGTAAGCCTAACGCGTAAGGATTTTGCGGCGTGCAATTGCGCGAAGCGCGATATGGAAATGTTAACGCGATTTTGGCCCCGGGCACTCCAACGATGGAGTGCTGATCGCGGGCGCTGGCCGCCTGTCGAATCAACGACTGCCCGCACGGCAGGGCCGGGATTCGTGCAGGTCATGTGAATGCCTGTTTCCGAGTGTCGTGTACCGGACAAAAGGAGCTTCGCCGCTCATTGGCAAGCGAGCCCGAAAATCTAAAGAATACGTTAATATTCAGATACTTATGCCAAAAACTGCGGTTTTAATCTACCCTACCAGAACACCGCATTTCGAGCATTCGAATGCTGGCGAGTGTGACTTCCGGGAGACAGCGTTTTTGGGCTTTTCCTGTATGTTTAGGACATCGCGTTGCTGAAGCGGCGCAAATTCTTTTAAGAAACTTGGGGTTTCACATGAACAAATTCCTGACCGGTTCGATCGCAGCGATCGCCATGGCAGTTGCGGTGCCGGCGCTGGCCGCCGACATGGCGCCGCGCTACTCCAAGGCGCCGATGGCTCCGCCGGTCGTGGTTTACAACTGGACCGGGTGCTACATCGGCGGCAACGTTGGCGGCGGTTGGGCCCGCAACGATCAAACATTTGTTCGACTTGTCACTGGCGCTCCGATTGGTCCGTTTGATGCGGGCAGAAGCGAGGGCAGCAATGTTATCGGTGGCGCCCAGATCGGTTGCGACTATCAGTTCGCTGGCAACTTCGTAGTCGGCGTTCAGGGCATGTTCGACTTCGGCCGGATCGATAGCACGCACCCCGTTCCGGTATCCCTGATCGCACCCCCGGGATTCGTTTCGCAGACCCGGACCAAGGACGTCTTCACGGCGACCGGCCGCGTCGGCTACCTGTTCGCTCCGCAAGTGCTGGCTTACGTCAAGGGCGGCGGTGCCTGGGCCCGGATCGATCACAATATCTTCCAGCCCAGCGGATTGCTTTCCGAAAGCGCTCTCGGTGTTGACCGCCAGGGCTGGACCGTCGGTGGCGGCCTCGAATGGATGTTCGCACCCGGCTGGTCGGTGTTCGGCGAATACAATTACATGGACTTCGGACGTAAGGATATCGCTTTCGTCCAGGCCCCCGCCACTATCGGAACCGCGACTGTCAACTCGACACGGCTGGAAATCCAGCAGGCGCTGGTTGGCGTGAATTACAAGTTCAACTGGGGTGGACCCGTTGTTGCGAAGTACTGAGCTGATCTAGCGTTTCTCTCCCTAAACTGGGCCGGCACTTGTGCCGGCCCTTTTGCTTTGGGGGCACGAGAAGACCCTACCCTCGTCATTCCGGAACGTCGCGAAGCGACGAACCCGGAATCTAGCCTACTGCTCCGATCTCTGGATTCCGGGTCCACGCGACGACGCGTGTCCCGGAATGACGGTAGTACGCGAACGCGTTGCCAACCCGCGTCCATCGGAGCAATCTGTTTCGAACCGACGCAAAACCGGGAGGCGCCCATGAAACTCACCCTCGCCGCCGTTACCGTCCTCTCTTTGCTGTCGATCTCCTTCGCCGTCGCCAGCGCCGAGACCTGCAGTGTGCGGGCGCATAATTGCGTGACCAAGTGGGGCGGGCCGCGAGCGGCGTGCTACGAGGCGTTCCGGCTGGCGGCCTGCGAGCGGACCGGCAAATACGTGGCGCCGAACGGTAATGTCTGGCCGGCCAGCCGCGCGGACAAAAAAGCCGGCGGTCAAGGCTGAGCGGCGAGTTGCGCCCGCTGGCCGTATCCTCATTTCCGATCGGCGATGGTCTTGATGACGAGGCTGGAGAGCTGAACCACCAGATACCGGAGCCGTGCGTTTTCCCGCAGCAGCGATTGCAGATCGGGATCGTCGTCGTGCCGCGCCGGCAGGTCAGGATGACAATCGGGCCTGCGCGGTGGCGGATATGCGCTTCCCATGGCTAACCCTCCCCTTAAAGGTTTGCCGAAACCGCCCCAGTGCCCGCGGCGAACTTGATCGCTGAGTCGTATGGCAACACCACGGCCCGAAAGCGGTTTCACGGCGATGCGCCGGTTGACGCGGCCCCGCCCGCCGCCATAAACAAACGCGACGCGCCGCAATCCGGGCCTCGGCATCACGCGAACCCGATGCAGTCGATTGCTTCAGCCGGTTTAGCTCAGCGGTAGAGCAGCGGTTTTGTAAACCGAAGGTCGGGAGTTCAATCCTCTCAACCGGCACCAGAAACGCTGTCATTCCGGGATGCGCCCCTTGGCGCAGGCCCGGAATCCATACACGCCGTCGTGGTTATGGATTCCGGGCTCGCGCTTCGCGCGCCCCGGAATGACGAGGAAAGACAATCAGCGCCGGGACAATCTGCGCACCATGTCCGCGGCGTCAAATCCGATCGCCTTGCCAAGCTCGATCAGTTCAACCACGTCGATTCGACGCTGGCCGGATTCCATGTGCGTGACCCAAGACTGATAGACGCCCATCTTCTGGGCTAGATCGACCTGTCTCAACCCCGCTTTCTTGCGCTGCTCGACCAGCATGGCCGCAAGTTTCTTTTGCAGCGGCGAAGTGACTGTTTTGGGCATCTGGCCTCCACGCGGGGCCAGATACATAAAACGACTTTTCAGATACCGATAAATTAGGTACCAAGCTTCATGGCAAAACCAGCGGACCAGCCCAGCGAACCTCCGGCCGAAGAGGGCCTGGAGTTGTATTGCGCTTTCAGGGAAATAAAGACCGCCGCAGACCGGCGGAAGGTCATCGAGCTGGCGAAACGGCTTGCAGCGGCATCGCGCGGTTAGACCGCGCTGGGTTATGGATTCCGGATTGGGGAGGACGAACCTACTTCCGTGCTTGGCTCAAGCTCTTATACGCGCAACATAGACTCGCTCGGCAAGCATCACAGTGCGGCGAAGGTTGATGCGATGACAGACATAGGCGTCGCATTGTCGAACGAGTGAAGAACCGCTCCGCGAGAATTGTCCTTCTTAAGGTCCACCTTTTTCGTAGTGTGATTGTAGGACAAGGCGTAAGTGTTTCCCCGATTCGATGTAAACGAGATCGCCTTCCCCATCTCCTGCGTTTTGCCCGACCGGACTTGAAGCGGCGTGTCGTCCTTTCGCGCAATGATCGCGCCTGCTATTGCGAGAATTATTTCGTCAACGTTGCCAGCATGATGCTGGGCAGCGCCGAGTACACCACGAACATATTCGCGCAACTTTTCAACTTCACTAACTTCAACTGCCATGACTATCCTCCGTCAAAATGTAGCCGGCTGCAGTCGATCCCGCTGCGCGCCTGCGCCTTGTCCTGACTTCCCGTTCTTAGGCGGATAATTGCTCTCAGAAATAGCCCCTCCGTTTCGCCAGCAACGCGATTAACGTCGCAATAGTTGCGGCTGAAATACTGACCGTTACCTTGAGAATTTTCGAGCTGCCTGATTTTGGATCGGGAGCCGGATCCTTCAATGCAAGCCGCATAATCAGATAGCCAAATAACAGTCCGAACTCTTTTCGAACCGAACCAGCAAATGGCAAAATATCGGATGGTTTTTCATACTGAGGAGCAAATCCTCTCTCGGTTCTCGTCGTCTTAGGCGAACGAGACTTCTTTAAAGCCCTGTTGTTGCGAGCCATAATTCCCACCTTCATTTAAGTTGCGCCCTCTGAGCCGGCGCAAATAGGATTCGGCAGCCTCTTTCGTCTTCCAAAGACGATTCAAAGGAACTGCTTCAACCCTCATGAAGGATGGGGACAGAGCCTGAATAGAAAATAAATGACTGATACCGGTCTCGCGCGGCGAGACGAGCACCGACTTCAATCGAGATACGAGAGACTCGCAGAGCGAGCGCCGCCACAATTTTTGCAGCAACTGATTACGCTGATACTCGTGAGGAGGCTCAGGAGCCTCGAGGCTTTGTTTGATCTTTTGCAGGCATTGATGGATGGAAGCGATCACATCTTCCGCCGGTACGTGACGGCGAACACTGTCGGTTTTAGAAATAAACGCGTTTAGCCTCTTAGGCTCTTTTCCTAGCCACAGCAGCAATAAAGCCGACCAAATCAGGTTCAACATGCAACCTATAATATTCATCCGTGATCAGCCTGCAATGGCTATCCATGCCCGTTGAGGTTTCTTTTTAGCAGTCTCTAGGCCCTAGGCATAAGCTAGGTCGTCATGAGCGAGGTCGCCAAGGAGAGGCAATGGCCTTGCCCGCTTTAGGACCCGTCTAGAGAGCAAACAAAAGCATCAAGACCGCCCAAGGTCTCCGGTGCATCGGCACATTTCATCTCGCCGTCACCGCACATAGAAGATAAAACTGGCGATGACGAGCATGGCCGTCACCGCCAGAATTTGCGCGAGCGCTCCCGAGGCTGCCTTTTTGGTGGCATCCTTCATTGTCCGTCTCCCTAGACCTGGACTTTCAGATTTTGGCATGAGTCATCGTTGGCCCGCGAAGGCCTTAAGACGGCTCACTGTTTTTTACGCGGAACACCCCACGACGAGTATTCGCTTTAATGAGTCCCCACTCAGCGAATATCGACCGCATCAGGATCGCCTCGTAATGCGGCGACAATTAGAAAGCTTCGCGGCAAACTTAAATTTTCAAGCCGCCTACAACCACGCGCATCAGAGGAAATTTCCGCGAGATCGCGAACCGCGGTTTTGGGAAACGCATTCTCCACCACCTTTTTGGCGGAAGCAGAAAGGGAGACGCCACAGCGCGTCAGGACTCTTGACGGCGAATCGCAACTCAGATTCTCTGTCCTCCTCACCACGGAGGGCTGCCGTGTCTCACCTGCTGCACGAGTTCATGACCGGGCAAACCCCGGAACCGCTTGCCAAATACGACCGGATGATCTGGCGGTTGCTGACAACCGCCGTGCCTGTTTTCGTCATCTGCGGGCTTGCGACCTGGTTTATTTGACGTCCGTCCGCTTGCCGTAAATCCAGGCCAGCCTAAAGCCAGGCGCACACCAGCAGCAGGTTCACCGAGCATGCCGCCAGCAGGGCGGCCGCGAGCGCGATGTGCACTTTCTTGCTGGGGGTTTTGAGCATCGTTTCCATGGCCGAAAACATCGGGCGATTCTACCGGTAGAGTCTCGCGCGATATTTTTCGCGGGATTCACGACTCGTTTACGACTCGGGGCTCCCGGCGAAAAACGGCCCCACCCCCTCCCCGCCCTGCAACCCAAACCGCCCCCGCGCGTTGGGGTGGTTTAGCGGAGCGAGCCGATGCCTTACGCGTTGTTTTGCAACGAAGCCAAGCTGAGCAAGGCCTATCCGACCGAGGCCGATGTCTGGAAGCACGCCCAGCACAGCGGCCTTGTGGTCGATGTGGTGTCCGACGACGAAAAGCCGCATCCGCGGCCGGTTCTGGACAACGAATACGAGATCAAGCCGTGCCGGGCCGATCCGCAGGAAAATCCGGAAAAGAACCAGGCCGAAGCCGAGCGCGAATCGCAGCTGGAATTTCAGCTGGGTTCGTGAGGGAAGTACGCGTTCCCCGGATGGAGCGCAGCGCGCCGCACCAAAAGCGCGTTTACGCGCGTCTTCGACACGCTACGGCGGCGTGGTGCGCTGCTGATCCGGGGCCGTAGCGAGTGCAGAGTTTGGTACGGTCCCGGTTCTGCGGAGCAGCGTGAAGAACGCTGCACCGCGCCCGGGACACGACAGAGCTTACGGCGTCGCGGCCGACAGCGTCGCCTGCTCCAGCCCGATGGTGACACACACCTTCTTGCGATGCAGGCCCCGGATCGCGCCGGTGACCTTGAGCACCCTGCCCGCCGAGCATGAGGCGTCCTGTACGAAGGCGACTTCATACGGGGCGAGGATGAGCGGTTCGGATTTCAGGACGGTTTGGGCGAGGCACGGCAGGGCAACCGTGGATAGAATCAGCCCCAACGCAGTTGCACGCATGTTTGGTGTTCCAGCAGCCGGTACAGCCACAATTGCTAATGCGGGCTTCCGGTTCCAAGGTCCGCCGAAAAATTTTCAGCTCTCCCCGACCATCCTGCCCTGTCCACATGACATGCAAAAGAAAGGCCGGCTTTGAGGAGCCGGCCTTTCCGTAATCGCATGTGAAAAGCGCAGGTCAGTACTGCTCAGTACTTCGCGACCACCGGGCCGCCCCAGCCGAAGCGGTAGTTCAGCCCGGCCTTGACGGTGTGTTCGTCGTCGCGGAAGCGGGCGCCGACGATGTCAGCCGGTCCGGTGTTGAAGGTGGTATTGCCGAAATTATAGTACTGGTATTCCACCTTCGCGGACCAGTTCGGCGCGAACATGTATTCCAGGCCCGCACCGACGGTGTAGCCGTCGCGGTGGTTGCCGCTGGCGGTGAAGGCCGCGGGCGCGCCGGCGACAGCGACGTTGAGATTGTTGCTGTCGCGCCAGGCGTAACCGCCCTTGCCATAAAGCAGCGTCGGACCAATGGCGTAGCCGACGCGGCCGGTGACCGAGCCGAGCTGGTTGTTGTTCGCCGTCACCAAAGTGCCGCCGGGGAACAGCACGCCGTTATTGTTGTTGGCGAGCCAGGAATACTGCGCCTCGGCGCCGACCACCCAATTGCCGGCGAATTGATAGTCGAAGCCGCCCTGCACGCCGCCGAAGAAGCGGCCGTCATTGCCGGCAAGGCTATTGTCGCCGGCAAACGCGCCGCCGACATGGCCGCCGACATAGAAGCCGGTCCAGTTGTAGACCACCTGCGGCGCCGTATAGGCCGGAGCCTTGGTATAGGTCCGCGGCTGCATGTCGGCCGCGAAAGCAGGAGCCGCGAAAGCGGCCAGAGCTGCTGCGCCAAGCAAAAGTTTTTTCATGTTCTTATCCCCTAGTTACGCCGTTTGACCCTCGACAAACAACGTGGTCTCAATTTGGTTGCTTCACGGCATTGCCGGAGCAACAGATGTCCTCATTGTGACAAAGTCGCCACACTTTAGGTTCCATCAAACCCCTGGGTAGCGGTCACGCGGCCGCCTCGCCCATTGGCGGCTAGGATATGTCGCCGAGCCCTGCGATCAGGTTCAACTTTCGCGTAAAATTGTTCGGATTGGCGCTTTGGGGGAAACATGGCCGCGAACGACCTGATGGACGGCTTTCCGCCCGCGCCGGACAAGCTGGTGACGCTGGCAAACTGGCGCAAGGCGCCGTTCAGCGCTTGGGGATTCCGCAATGTGCGGCGGCTGCTCCCGACCGCCGGGATCGCAGCCTCCGGCCAGGCGGTCCCGCTCGAGCTGAGCCTCGAAGGCATCGCCCATGTCGGCTTTAGCGGCCATGACGGCCAACCCACCACGGTCGGCGATGCCCTGCCCGCCACTTCGACCGATGCATTCATCGTGCTCCGGCGCGGGCGGATCGCCATGGAGTGGTATGGCAACGGCATGAGCGCCACTACGGCGCATATCGTGTTCTCCGTCAGCAAATCGATATGCGGCACGCTCGGCGGCATTTTGGCGGGTCGCGGCCTGCTCGATCCGGATGCGCCTGTCGTCGGGTACGTTCCTGAACTCAAATCATCGGTCTACGCCGGCTGCACCGTGCGGCATCTGCTGGACATGGCGGTCGGCATCACCTTCGACGAGGACTATGAGGACCCCGCGGGCATCTTCGCGCGCTACCGCCATGCCACCGGCTGGGATCCGCTGCCGCCCGGACAGGACGCGATCGACCAGCGCAGTTTTCTCGCCCAGCAAAAGCCCGACGGCCGCGAACACGGCGCGCTGTTTCACTACGTCTCCACCAATACCGATGTGCTCGGCTGGGTCTATGAGCGCGCCTGCGGCAAAGCCTATGCCGACATTCTCAGCGAAACTCTGTGGGCGCCGCTTGGCGCGGAATGCGACGCCCATATCACCGTCGATGCGCACAACGCGATGCGCGCCGCCGGCGGCATCTGCGTGACGCCGCGCGACCTCGCCCGCTTCGGCGAGATGATCCGCCAACGCGGCGCAGCCGGCGGCCGGCAGGTGGTACCCGGCGCGTGGGTCGACGACATCAACACCCGCGGCGACGCCGATGCGTGGGCGCGCTCGGAACTCGCCGACCTGTTTCCGCACGCAAGCTATCGGAGCCAGTGGTACCGCATCGACCGCGACCGCGGCGTGCTCGCCGCGTTCGGCATCCACGGGCAATGGATCTACATCCATCCCGAGGCGGAAATCGTGATCATCAGGATGGCGTCGGAAGCGACGCCGCTCGATTTCGACCGCGTGCACGGTTGGCGCCGCGGATTCGATGCGATTGCCGGGTATTTTTTGTAGCGTGGCCGGCCCCCGAGAACCCTGAGGTTTGCAATGAAGCTTGCCGCCTATCAGGCTCCGCTTCTGCCAAGCGGCTCCATGGAAGCTGTCGAACTCATTCGCGGTCGCATCAAATGGTGCGAGATTGAAGGCGTCGAGTTCCTGTGTTGTCCCGAGGCCGTGCTCGGAGGGCTTGCGGACCATGCGCAACGCCCGGCCGAGTTTGCCATCGACGTCGAAAGCGGTCAGCTGCAAGCGCTGCTCGCTCCGCTCGCGAGCAAATCGGTGACCACGATCGTGGGCTTCACCGAAATCGACAATGCGGGAAAGCTGTACAACGCCGCCGCCGTGTTTCACGACGGAACGGTCGCCGGCATCACCCGCAAGCGCCATCCTGCGATCAGACGGTCGGTGTACAGCGCGGGCGATCAAAGCCCGGTCTTCACTGTCGGCGCGCTTTCGTTCGGGATCATGATTTGCAACGATTCCAACTATCCCGAGCTTGCTGCCGACATGGTTGCGCGCGGAGCAAAAGTCATTTTCCTGCCGAGCAACAATGGCCTGCCCCCGGAGCGGGCCGATGTGGTGGCGTTAAGCAGAGCCGTCGATATCGCGCGAGCCAGGGACAACAAAGTGGTCATCGTTCGCGCAGATGTTGCCGGCCGCACGGCCGACCGACTATCGTTCGGCTCGTCCGCTATCGTCGATGCCGGCGGAACGGTGCTGCGGGCGGGAAAGACGTTGAGCGAGGACATCCTCGTTGCAGGAGTCCATGTCTAGGGTGCCAACTGACGCGTGTATTGCAGCGGCGTTCTACCTTTCGCGTGAAGAAAATCTCTTCCGTCACCCGCGAGAACGGGAGTAATATCGCTCCATGATCAAACTCCTCGATCGAGCGCTTGAGGCTGCGCGCAGCCTTCCTTCCGACGCGCAGGACGATATTGCGCGCATCGTCCTGCAACTTGCCGGCAGCGAGGAAGCACCCGTGGCGCTTTCGGCCGATGAGCGCGCGGCCATTGCCGCGTCAAAGGCAGCCGCGTCGCGTGGCGAATTCGCGACCGACGAGCAGGTTCGTGCTACCTGGGCCAAACACGGCCTGTGAAACTACGCCATACCGCACCCTGACCGCCTAAGGCGCGCGCCGCATTTTCACCCTCTCCATCACGCTGCCCAAAATTCCCTTGGGCAGGAAGATAATGAAGACCACTAGCAGCACGCCGTAGACGAGATTGTCCCAGCCGACGGCGCCGGTGCCGAAGCCGATGCGCAGGATTTCCGCGAGCAGGATGGTGATGACAGCGCCGACCGTCGGCCCCAGCGACACGTAGAGGCCGCCGACGATGACGGCGAACACCATCTGCAGCGATACCGAAATACCGCTCACGGTGTCGGGCGAGATGAACATCTGGTACTGGCAATACAGCGCGCCGGCGAGCGACGTCATCAGCGCTGATATCACCGTGATCTTCAGCTTTTCCAGCGTGACGTTGACGCCCGCCGCGGCCGCTGCATCCTCATCCTCCGAGATGGCCTCCAGCGCATAGCGATCCATACTGCCGTCGACCCAGCGCCAGATCGCGAGACCCAGCGCCCAGATCCCGAGCGCGATCATATACCAGGTGATCTTGTCGTCGAATTGCAGCGCCAGCAGATGGCTGCCTTTGGTTCGGTCGGGCGTGTATCCCAGCGAGCCGCCGGTATAGTCGCGCGTCGCGGTAATGACCTGCAGCACGATTCCGGACAGCGCCAGCGTGACCAGCACGAAATAGTGGCCGGTGATGCGGAACCGAAAACATGGATAGGCCACGATCACCGCCAGCACGGCGGCGGCAACCATCGCGACGGGAATGCCGAGCCATGGCGATACGCCGAGATGATTCCACAGCAGCGCCGTCACATAGGCGCCGACGCCCATGAAGCCGCCATGACCCAGCGACACCAGGCCGAAGCGGCCCATCATCGACCACGACGTATAGGCGAACGACCAGATCAGGATCAGGATCAAAAGATGCAGGTGGTAGGTATCGCGATAGACAAACGGCAGCGCGATCAGCACCGCGCCGGCAATCCATGGCGCAAGCTGACGTACCGTCACGAGCGCCTCGCCAACAGGCCGGCAGGCCGGATGAACATCATGACGATGAAGAATGCGAAGGCCAGCACGTAACCCCATTCGAGGTCGGAAAACAGCCCGCCCAGCGAAATGATCTCGGCGAAGACAAACGCCGCGACGAAACCGCCGACGAAATTACCCAAGCCCCCCAGCACGCAGATCAGGAAGGTGATCGGTCCGAACGACAGGCCGACAAACGGATGGATGTCGTATTGCAGCACCAGCAGACAGGAGGCGAGGCCGGCCAGCGCGCCGCCCAGCGCCGAGGTGATGAGATAGAGACGCCCGACGTCGACGCCCATCAGCGCCATGATCTGGCGGTCCTGGGAGATGGCGCGGATTGCGGTGCCGACAAAGGTCTTCTTCATGAAGAAATAGACCAGCAGCATGCCGATCAGCGCGGCGCCAAACGCCAGCAGCCGCGCGTAGCTGAAATGCATCTCGGCGAATTGCAGCACCGGCAGCCGGATGCCGAGGTTGCGGAAGTCGATGCCGAACGCGACGGTGGCGAAGCTCTGCAGGATGAACAGCACGCCACCGGTGGCGAGCAACTGGTTGATCGGCGGCGCGGTGAGCAGCGGCGCGATTACCAGCAGATGCAGCAGTGCGCCGAGCCCCGCGACCAGCAGGATTGTCAGCGGTGCGGCAAGGTAATACGACAGTCCAAAAACCTGGACCAGATAGTACATGCCGTACATGCCGATCATCACCAGTTCGGCGTAACAGATCCACGTCACGTCGATGACGCCGAAGATCAGGTTCAGCCCGAGCGCGAGCAGCGCCAGCAAACCGCCGAGCAGGATGCCGTTGACCATCGCTTCCAAGAGGTAGATGTCGAAAATGTCGGTCATGGATTCACCTGCTGCTGTTTCACCTCTCCCCGCAGGGGAGAGGTCGAAGCCGGAGCGTAGCGCAGGCTTCGGGTGAGGGGACTCTCCACGCACTCGGACTCGCTGATAGGCCCCTCACCCGGATCGCATCTGACGATGCGATCCGACCTCTCCCCTGCGGGGAGAGGTGAAAGCGCGCCGCTGCCGAGTCGATCATGCCTCAAATCCCCAAATATGCCTGCCGGATGGTATCCTCCTCCAGCATCTCGCCGGAACTGCCCGACGCCCGGATCGAGCCCGCCTCGAGCAGATACGCCCGATCGACCACGCGCAAAACCTGCTGCACGTTCTGCTCGACAATCAGCACGGTGAGACCATTGGCGCGGATTCGCTTCACCAGTTCGAACACCTGCTGAACCACGACGGGTGCCAGGCCCGCCGAGGGTTCGTCGAGCAGCAGCAATTTCGGATCGGACATCAGCGCGCGGCCGATCGCGCACATCTGCTGCTCGCCGCCGGACATGGTGCCGGCAAGCTGGGCGCGGCGCTCCTTCATGCGGGGAAACAGATCGAACACGAACGCCAGCCGCTCGGCATAGCGCGCCCGCGCCTCGGGCATGAAGGCGCCCATCTTGAGATTGTCTTCCACCGTCAGGCGCGGAAACAGCCGGCGGTTCTCCGGCACATGCGCGATGCCGAGGCTGACGATGCGGTGCTCCGGTGTTTTCAGAACGTCGATGCCCTGCATTGAAATCGCGCCCGCGCGGGGCCGGATCAATCCGGAGATCACCCGCATCAAGGTGGTCTTGCCGGCGCCGTTGGGTCCGATCACGCCCACCGCCTCGCCGGCCTCGACGTGGAGGCTGACGCCGAACAGCGCCTGGAAGGTGCCGTAGCCCGCATCGACCGATGTCATCTCAAGCATGCGCTTAACCTCAACGACGCGCTTCGGCGGCCGCGGCCTGGGTCGCACCGGCGTCGGTGCCGAGATAGACCTCGATCACCCTGGGATCGCCCGACACCTCGCTCGGCAGCCCTTCGGAAATTTTCTCGCCGTGATCCAGCACCATCACGCGATCGACCACGCGCATCAGCACGCCCATGATGTGCTCGACCCAGATGATGGTGATGCCAAGCTCGTCGCGAATCTTGCGCAGCATGTCGGCAGCCTGATCCATTTCGGTGTCGTCGAGCCCGCCCAGGCTTTCGTCGGCCAGCAGCAGCTTTGGGCCGGTCGCCAGCGCTTTCGCCAATTCGAGTTTCTTCAGGCCGGCGGCGCCGAGCCCATCGACACTGGCATGCCGGTCGGTCGGCAGCCCGACCATCGCGAGCGCGCGTTCCGCCGCCTCCTCGGCTTTGGCGCGGCTGTGGCGGCCCTGCCCGAAATAACCCGCCAGCGCCACATTTTCGAACATGGTCAGCCGGTGGAATGGCCGCGGAATCTGGAAGGTGCGGCCGATGCCTTGATTGATGATGCGATATGGCGGCGCGCCCGCGATCTCGGCGCCTGCGAATTCGATCGAACCCGCCGACGGCGCCAGCGTGCCGGAGAGCATGTTGAAGATCGTGCTCTTGCCGGAGCCATTAGGGCCGATCAGGCCGAGAATCTCGCCCTGATCGACCTTGAACGACACGTTGTTGACCGCGGTGAAACCGCCAAAGCGTTTCACCAATCCGCTGACAACCAGCACCGCAGATCCCCCGTTGGCCCGACGAGCCGGCCTACTGATTGCTGAAGGTCGTCCCCTTCGGCAACGGCAGCACGGTCTCGCGCTGCATCTGGCTCTTCGGCCACACCACATACGACTTGTCGTCGATGTACTGCAGCACCACCGGGAACGAGCGCTCGTTCTGCCCGGCGAACTGGGCGCCGTCGCCGAAGAACTTGACGCCATAACCGAGCATGGTGCCGCCTTCGGGGATGTCGGTATCGAGCGTCGCCTTGCGTAAGCTTTCCGGATCGACGCCGCCGTATTTCTTGATCGCCCGCGGCAGCACGTCGTCGAGGAATACATAGGCGTTGGAGGCGCCGATGCCGACATGGGCGGAACGAATCGCCACGCCCGGCTTCAGCTTGTCGAACTCCTCACCGACCATCTTGATGACCGGCGGCAGCTTGGCGTCCATGGTTTTCTGGTTGGCCAGCCAGATCGAGATCGGATCGGTGTTGAAGAGATAATTGGCGTCACCGCCGAGCCCTTCCTTCAGCTTCTCGTACACGCCATAGCCCGCGCCATGGCCGACGATCGCGCCGAACTTCAGGCCCTGTTCGCGCGCCTGCCGGAACAGCAGCGTGATGTCGGGGTTGTAGCCGGTGTGGAAAATCACATCGGGCCGCGCCCGCTTCAGTTTTGTCACAAGCGCCGATAGATCGGGCGCGGTCGCGGAGTAACCCTCCTTCAGCACGAGATTGAAGCCGGCCTTCTTGGCGCCGGCCTCGTTGCCCTTGGAGACGTCGACACCGTAGGCGCCATCCTCGTGGATGATGGCGACGCGCAAATCCTTCGGCTCCTTGCCGAACTTGGCAAGCGAATTCTGGGCGATGAAGTCCGTCGTCATCATGCCGTATTGGTCGCCGGCCGCCTGCGGACGGAACACATATTTGTAGTTCTTGCCGTCGAACACGCCGGATGAAATGCAGGTGGTGATCCACATGAACTTCTTCATCTGCTCGACGCGCGCCGACACCGGCACGCATTGCGCCGACGAGAAGAAGCCCATCAGCATGTCGACTTTTTCCTGCTCCAGCAGGCGCACCGCCTCATTGATGGCGATATCGGGTTTGCTCTGGGCATCGGCATAGACAGCCTCGACCTTGTAACCTTCGACGCCGGTCTTGGTGTAGTGATCGAGCATGATCTTGACGCCGGTGTATTGCAGCTCCGAGCCGCCGCCCGCGAGCGGACCGGTCAGATCGAAAATCACGCCGATCTTGATCTTCTTTTCCTGGGCCTGGGCAGAAACCGCCATGCCCAGCACCGCACCCGCGGCAATCAGCCCACCGAGCAAGCGGGCAGCCTTAACGACCAGCATCCAAACCTCCCTGGAAAATTGTGCATTGCGTTTTTGGTTTTTGTTGACGGCCATCACACGGGGAGTGCCACGCGATGTCAAGCGCTGATGGCCAGACAACGCTATCGTCATCCTGAGGTGCTCGCCGTTCTTCACGGCGAGCCTCGAAGGATGAGCCACAAGCGCCCGGGGCCATCCTTCGAGACGCCGCGCAAGTGCGCGGCTCCTCTGGATGACGGCTGAATGTGTGCCTCCGAAGTGTGCATACCGTAGCGCTTTAGCGCGAAATTCTACCGCGCCATCTTTTCCATGTCGGGGAACGGCGCGTAGGCCGCGCCTGCGCAGACCTCGCCGGCCTCCTCGACGATGCGGTCGAGCCGCGCATCGACATACAGAACGGCGCGCTCGCGCATGCCGAGATAGCTGCCATCACGGTCCTTGGCGTTGTAGCGCAGGCAAACCACATAGCGCAGCCGCCCGCCGACGGTGCGCTGCACCGGCTCGGCAATGACGGCTTCTTTCACGCCGACCGGATTGTTGAGATAGGTTTTCATGAACGCCAGCAGGTCAGGCCGGTAGTTCGCAGGGTACGGCTGGTTGGCGACGCCGCGATCGTCGGTATAGGTGATGCTGTTCTGGCCGTCGCCCGCGCAGGCCGCGAGCAGCAACGGCAGCAGAAAAATCGCCGCGCGCTTTGCTGATTTCCCCACTGGCAACTCGTCTGTCGAAGGCCCCTCGCCGGACCTCTTAGAACGTTCGCGCGCAAAATGGAATTCGCATCTCGGTTATCGCGTGGCGCTCAAGCAGTTCCGGCCCGCGCCATTGGGGAAGCAACGGCGCAGGCCGGACCGGTATCCGCGGGTCGCGGCGGGGCAATGTGGATCGAACCGCGGCCGCAGAAACCCGGTTAGCGGTGGCCGTGGTGACGATGATGATGATGGCCGTGCCGGTGGTGATGATGGCCCATCCTGGCGTTGGCGTTGAGCACGCTGGACTTGAGCTGCATGGACTTGGTGGCCGGTGCCTTCACGGTTTTGGGTGCGGCCATTGCGGGCGCGGCAAGCAGGGAAACCGCGAGCAGGCTAGCGGAAATTGTCTTCAGCATGGTTGTCTCCTCTTGAAGTCGATCGCGAGATTTGACCGGCCGGAGGGCCGGATTCGTCGATCTTGCGAGACGACCTTAGGCAGCGCGCGCTGAACCCACCCTGAAGCGAAGCGACAGGCTTCGTTCATGTGGATGACATGTTCGTCATTTTGCTCGCTTTCAGGGGAATGTTCCGGTTGATCGGGGGTTCAAATCCTCAAGCTTAGGTGTAGGATCGTCGCCAACCGGAAACAGGAGAGACGCATGAGCAAATTTGCGATCAGGCTTTTGATGCTGGCAATGTTCTCTATGGCGGTGGTCGCGGCGCCCGGGCTTGCTTATGCCGCCCCCGACAACGATCCGCCGCCGTCGGACTCCAAAAAGAAAAAGAAATCCAGCGACAATGGCTCCGCCATCCGGGATACCGCATTCACTGAAGGTTATCACAAGGCCTATGTGACGATCTACGACCGCAACGATTACGCCTCGGCCATCGAGCAGTTGAAAGCGCTCGGCCATGACGACAGCGCCGCGGTCGCCAACCTGATCGGTTACTCCTACCGCAAGCTCGGCGACTACAAGGTCTCTCAAGTGTGGTACGAGCGCGCGCTGAAGGCCGACCCGAACCATGTCAAGACCTGGCAGTATTACGGCCTGTGGCAGGTCGAACAGGGTAACCGCGATCAGGCGCAGTATCATTTGAGCCGGATCGCCGCGATCAGCGGCACCGGTTCCGAAGAGTACAAGTCGCTGGCCGACGCGCTGGAGAAGCCTGCAGGTACCGGCCTCGTTTACTGAGATCCGGTTTATGCGTTCAGCCGGCGCGGCCTTCGGGTTGCGCCGGCTTTATATTGTCCGGCAACCATTTTCGTAGCTGTAGCGGCTCAAGAAGTCCCCTTCTCCCCTCCCGTCCAGAGGGATTTCGTAACTTCGCCGGCGGCGGCACTTCGCAACTATCCACTATCTGAAGTAGAAGCCTCGGTCCACGCGGATCAAGCTAACTTGGATGGCACTGAGTTGGTGAATGTGATATTTGTCCTGCCGCGAACTGAACCTGGCCAATTGCGCTATAGCCTGCGTCAAATATGTTCGCGGTGCAGGTCTATCGGCCGGGTCGGATGGGAAAAAAGGGGTCACCATGGCTGCGTTTCAAACCGTTCTCTCTTATCTCAATCAAGCATTCAGCAGGGATAATATCCAGCAACTGGTCGCCAACCGCGAAAACTTCGCGCCAGGAAGGGCGCTGGCGCAAGGCGCCGTCGTCAAGGAGGGAACCCGCCTCCACGCGCTTTGGACGGAATATCTTGGGAAACTGCCCCCGAGTTTTCAGGATACGATCCGGGCTCTCGTGTACCACTCGCTTTCGAGCGATCCGCCGACGCCGATCACCTGGGCTTGGGCTCCCGGCTACGACTACGAACTGACGCTATGGCAGTCGCCGGACACGCCCCCGACCAAGGGCGGCATCACCATCCTGCTGAAGAGCCGCTATCCCAGCGACAGGCATCCGGCGGAAGGCACGGGCAGCTTCCCGGAATCAAAGACGTAGCGCCAGGAAGCTTCGGAATGGCCGAATTCGCCTCCAGGCCGCCCAGAAGGGACGGCCTGGATATTGCATCCGGCTATCGCAGCGATTGATCAGCCTGATCCAGCCCGCCTGAAGGAGGACAGATCGCGCCTTGGCTGGAATGGAATCGGAGACTACAGGATGATACGTCGCGCCCGCTCTGTGCGACCGAGAGTTTAGCCAATGCAGTGCCTCAGTTGCAGGGCCGAAAACGCCGTAACCAACGCGTTCTGCCAGGCGTGCGGAGCTTCGCTTCATTTGACCTGCAATCTCTGCGGCACGGCCAACCGGCCGGACAGCCGCTTTTGCGGCCATTGCGGCCAACAATTCGACATCTCCGCCCCCTCGCTGAACTCGAACCAGTTGCTTCGGAAGCTAACCGTCAGTGGCGGCGAATACAAACGCCTCACGGTGATGTTCGCCGATATCCAGAATTCGACCGGCCTGATCGCGAGCATGGACCCGGAGAGCGCGATGAACCGCATTCAACCGGTTCTCGATGCCATGCGGGAAGCGGTTCATCGCTACGATGGGCTGGTGAACAAGGTGCAGGGCGACGGCGTCATGGCGCTGTTCGGAGCGCCGCATCCGCACGAAGACCATGCCGTGCGCGGATGTCTCGCGGCGCTGGCAATGCATGCCGCGGTGCCCCGCCTCGGCGACCCCGATCTGCAGATCCGGGTCGGGCTTCATACCGGCGAGGTCGTGGTGCAGGCGGTCAACAACAGCCTCTATCAGACCTACGACGCCGCCGGCGTCGCGGTCCATCTGGCGAGCCGCCTCGAACACATCGCCGAGGCGGGCCAGACCCTGATTTCGGGCAGCACTTTCGCCGAATCGAAACAATTCATCGAGGCGAAATCGCTCGGATTGCAAACGGTCCGCGGCATCTCGGAGCCGACGGAAGTCTTTGTGGTGACCGGCGCGAGGCCCGCACCCGCCAGCGAGCGGTTTCGAAGCGGGCCGCGGTCGAGCCGATTGGCCGGCCGCAAGGATGAGCTTGCGACGCTGGAATCCGAACTCGCAAACGCCAGGCAGGGCGACAAGCACGTCACCAACGTGATCGGCGTCGTCGGCGACGCCGGCCTCGGCAAGAGCCGGCTGTGTTTCGAGTTCGCCGAAGCCTGCCGCCGCCAAGGCGTCCAGGTCCTGGAGACCCGCGTGCTGTCGCATGGGCGGGCGACACCGTTCCAGCCGGTGCTGGAGCTGTTCCGCAACGCGTTCAACATCCAGCAGCGCGATTCGCTGGAGGTGTCGCGACAGCGCGTCATCGATCAGTTACGCGCGCGAGGCGACTTCAGCGATTCGCTGCCGTTGTTGCTGGACTTTCTCGGGCTGCATGATCCCGGCTTCCCGGCGTCGAAGCAGGATCCGGCGGTCCGCAAACATCGATTGCTCGCCTTCGTCCGCCAGTTCATCCACGCAAGGCCGCGCGATGAAACGGTGCTGGTGCTGGTGGAGGATCTGCACTGGATCGACCAGGCCAGCGAAGAATTCGTCGAGGCGCTGGTCGATGCGGTCGTCGGCACCAAAACACTGCTGGTTCTGAATTTCCGGCCGGGCTACGTGGCGCCGTGGATGCAGCGCTCGCACTATCGGCTAGTCTCTCTTGGGCCGCTTGTGGGCGCCGATCTCAGCGCATTGCTGAGCGCTTTACTGGGCGACGATCCGTCGCTGGCGCTGCTGTCGCGAAATATCGCGGAGCGTGCGCAAGGCAATCCGTTTTTCCTGGAAGAGCTGGTGAAGTCGCTGGCCGAGCGCGGCGATTTCGAAGGCGAGCGCGGCGCCTATCGCCTCAAAGCCGGGGTGGACGCCATTCCGCTGCCGCCGACGGTGCAGGCCGTGCTGAGCGCCCGCATCGATCGGCTGGTGGATTCGTCAAAGCAGATCCTGCAAACCGCGGCCGTCATTGGCCGCGAGGTGCCGCTGGTGATCCTGGAGCGCGTCTCCAACTTAACCCCCGACAAGACTGCCGAAGCGCTCGGGCAATTGCGGCGGGCCGAATTGCTTTACGAGCTGCCGCCGTTCAGCCAGGGCGTACACGCCTTCCGGCATCCGCTGATCCAGGAGGTTGCCTACCAATCGCTGCTGCAGGGACGGCGCCGCGAACTGCATGGCGCCGTCGCGCGCGCGCTGACGGCGGAATACGCCGACCGCGTCGATGAATATTCGGCGCTGATCGCGTTTCATCTGGAGCGCGCCGACGAACCGCTGCCGGCGGCGCAGTCGCATGCGCGCGCCGCGATGTGGATCGGCGCCAAGGATCCGGCCCAGGCGCTGCGAAGCTGGATGAAGGTGCGGGAACTGGTGAGTAACCAGCCGAGCTCGGAGCAAGTCGATTGGCTGCGGATGGCGGCGTCCGGGCAGATCGTGAATTTCGGCTGGCGGGAAGGCCTGCCGGCGGAAGAAGGCCGTCTGTATTTCGAAGAGGCCAGGGATCTGGCCCTCGCCGCCAACAACATGCGCGCGAACGCCATGATGCATGCCGGGTTTGGCCGGCTGCTCGCCGTGCGAGGATCCGCGGACGAATATGTTGCGAAGGTGATGGAGGGGATCGAGCTTGCCAAGCAGGCCGAGGACCCGAGCCTGGAAGTCATGCTGACGGCCGGGCTGTGTCATGCGCTTCGGTTGTCGGGCCGTCTTACCGAGGCGCTTGAGGTCAATATCAAGGCGACCAATCGCGCGCACGAGGTCAACAGGCATCACCGCACGGTGCTCGGTTTCGAGATCGAGCCCTGGCTGACATCGTTACGCGGCCAGCTTTTGGTCATGCTGGGCCACGGCGACGACGCACGTTCGTTTCTGGACCGGGTGATCCAGATGGACCCGGCGCAGATCAATGTGGCCGATCATCTGGTGCCGAGCATTTCATACGTCGATCTCGCCTGGATTCAGCAGGACATCCGGCTCGCGGAACTGCATTCCGAGCGGGCATTGTCGATGGCGCTGCGAAGCGGCAGTCCGTATCTTCAGGCCTATGCAATGGCATCGCGGGGGCTCGCCCACATCGTGGCGGGACGGCCGGGATCGGCGATCGAGGATTTGACCGCGGCGATCGATGCCGCGCGGCGGCGAAAGGCCGGGCTCGAATACGAACCGCGGATGCTGGCCGATCTCGCCAATGCCTATCGTCTGAACGGCGATCTTGACGCGGCGCTGCGCACCGCCGACGAGGCAATCGAAGCTGCGTCGGCACGAAACACCCGGATCGCCGAATGCCTTGCACGCATCGCACGCGCCAAGACGCTGCTGGCATCATCCGGCAACCGCGAAGGCGTCCAGGATGAGCTTGGGCGGATCAAGGCGCTGATCGAGGAGACCGGCGCCAAAGCTTACCTGCCCCTCGTCCACGATCTCGAGAGCAGCCTGACGCCCGGTTCTCGAATTATCGATGGGCCGGGTGCGGCGCGACGAGGCAGATCCCCGCCGCTTGCGAGTTGATTTCAACTGCCGTCTCGACAAGCCCGGCAAAGATCGGTTAGACGACCCCGATCCCGTTCGCCGACATGAGCCCGCGATCCCATGAGCACGCCTAAGCGATACGACCGGATCGCCTTCGTCGCGAGCCCCGGCGCCGAAGCCCAGCAGGCGCTGGCGCAGCTGGTCGGGACTTACGGCAATCACGATCCCGATGACGCCGACGTCGTGGTGGCGCTCGGCGGCGACGGCCTGATGCTGCAGACGCTGCACGCGCATATGCGGTCGGGCAAGCCGATCTACGGCATGCATCGCGGCACCGTCGGCTTCTTGATGAACGAGTTCTCCACGCACGATCTGCACGCCCGCCTTGCGGCCGCGCGCGACACCGAGATTCATCCGCTCCTGATGCGCGCCACCGACGTGCATGGCGAGGTGCATCTGCATCACGCCATTAACGAGGTCTCGCTGTTTCGTCAGACCCATCAGGCCGCTCATTTGCGCATCCTGGTCGATGAGCGCCAACGCATGGCCGAACTGATCGCCGACGGAATCATGGTGGCCACTCCCGCCGGATCGACCGCCTATAACCTGTCGGCGCAGGGGCCGATCCTGCCGATCAACGCGGCGCTGCTGGCGCTGACGCCGATCAGCGCGTTCCGGCCGCGGCGCTGGCGCGGCGCCCTGCTCCCCAACACCGCCTTTGTCGTGATCGAAGTGCTCGACGGCGACAAGCGCCCGGTCGCGGCGGTGGCCGACCACGACGAAGCCCGCGACGTCCGCCGCGTCGAAGTGATCTCGGACAAGACCATTTCGATGCGGATGCTGTTCGATCCCGGCCACAGCCTCGAAGAGCGCATCCTGAGCGAGCAGTTCGGGTATTGAGGCGCTTCACTTCTCCTGCCTGTCTCGTCATTCCGGGATGCGCCTCTTGGGCGCAGACCCGGAATCCAGCACCATGCACCGCTCTGGATTCCGGGTTCGCTCGCTTTGCTCGCGCCCCGGAATGACGGTTTGAGAGGGTTAGCCGCAACCATTCGTTAACGGCGGCGGCGTATGGTTAACGCCGGGTATACCGACAAGGGTGCGCCCGGGGCCCGGCCATGTTTCGCATCGATTTCAACAAATTGCGGTTTCTGCTGTGCGACGACAACGCGCATATGCGGCGCATTCTGCGCACGCTGCTGCATTCGTTCGGCGCCCGCGAGGTCTATGAGGCCGAGGACGGCGCCACCGCGCTGGAAATGTACAGCCACTACGCGCCCGATATCGTCATCGCCGACTGGTCGATGCCGATTTTCGACGGCCTTGAACTGGCCCAGATGATCCGCCAGCCGGATTCCAAGGGCAACCCGTTCGCGCCGATCATCATGCTGACCGGCCATTCCGAAAAACGCCGCGTCACCATGGCGCGCGACGCCGGCGTCACCGAATTCCTGGCCAAGCCGATCTCGGCCAAGGGCCTCTATCACCGCATCCTGAACGTGGTCGCCAACCCGCGCCCGTTCATCAAGACCAAAACCTATTTCGGACCGGATCGCCGCCGCAATACCAGCAACGCCTATATCGGCCCCGAGCGCCGCAGCGGCGCCGAAGCCGAAGTTGTCCAGCAGCCGTCGCTGCTGGAAAAAGCCCGCACCACCAGCTGACAGCAGGGTTTTGAGGACATCATCATGGCCAAAGACAAACCCGTAGCGCTTCAGGTTCAGGCCTTCCCCGACCATCACGTCATCACCCAGCCCAATCCGCTGCGCCGGGTGTTGCGCCGTGTCGATGAAAAGGACCTCGACGACCCGGTAGCCCGCGCCGAAAAGGCGCTGGCGTCACTCTCCGGCGAATTCGAGACCTGGATGGCGACCGAGTGCGACCGGCTTGCCGCCGCGCATGCAGCTATCCTCAAGGGCGGCTTTACGACCGAGACGCGCGAAGAACTGTTTCGTGCCGCGCACGACATCAAGGGCGACGCCGCGACGTTCGGATTTCCGACCGCGGGCGCTGCCGCCGAGAGTCTGTGCCGGATCATCGAACACGCGCCGGATCTCGAACGCGTGCCGGCCGAACTGATCGCGCATCACATCAACGCCATCCAGGCGATCGTGCGCGAGAACGCCAAAATTGACAACGCCGGCATGGCCGCCGCGCTAAGCGCAAAACTGCGCGGCGTCGCCGACGAGTATTTGGCGGCCGTCAACCGCGACCGCCCCGAGCATCTCGAAGCCATCCTCGCGCCGAGCATCGTGCCGGGGGAGTGACTTCGTCGTCCCCGCGAAAGCGGGGACCCATAACCTCCGCACTCTCGATTTAAGCGAGCAGTTAGCCCAACAGTCTTGCGTAACCACCAACGCCGGTGGTTATGGGTCCCCGCTTTCGCGGGGACGACATCGGGTGTGGGTTACCGCAATAGCGTCAAATCACGCCGCGATCAGATGGCGCCCGAGCGGCGCAACGGCCTCTTCCGCGATCAGTTCGTCGCAGAACAAACGCGCTTCCTCGCGCGCGGATTCGTTCGCAAAGCGCCGCAGCAGGATCAGCAGCGGCTCGGCGGTTTGTTCGTCGGTCTCGCAACGCGTCAGCACGCGCTCGACCATGCGCCGGCGCAGCCGCGCCGCATCGTCGGCAGTTCCCGCAAAACCGAGTTCGTGGCTCGCTTCAAGTGCTGCGCGGAACGCGGGGAAGGTCGATTCCGGCAGGCCCGCGCGCGTCAGCAGCGCGTTGAGGCTAGCGCCGCCGCGGTCATAGACCAGCGCGGAGACGCGAGCCTGCGGCAGGCCGGACAATTCCACCAGCGCGAAATCGAACAATTCGAGATTACCCGAGAGCAGCGCGCGCAAAATCAATCCGGCGGTGAGTTGGCCGGTGGCGCGAAGGTGCTGCACCAAAGAGCGCATATCGCCGCCGCGCGAACGCGCCGCGACATTCAAGGTCGAGCGCTCCCGCGCATCGCTGGCAACGCGCAGCGCGCGGTCGGCGCTGAGCCAGTTGCGCGCAGTTACGAATTGCGCCAGCGTTTCGGAGAGTTTGGCGGCCAGCGCCAGCCGAGTCGCGGCGGGTAGATCTTCCAGCACCAGCATGGATTCACGGATCGCCGCCAAGTGCCCGTGGCGCTCGACGATGCGGTCCCATGAAAACGGCGCGAGTTCGGCGTATGGATTTTCGATCAGCTCGAGCGCTGCCGCAGGCGTCCCGACTTCGGCGATCGCGGCACAGACCGCGGCCGGGAGATTCATGCGGCGCGCGATGGCGCATTGCATCGTGTCGTCGCCGGTGGCGATGATGTCGACGAGGTCGGCGTCGATCAAAAGAGGCGAATATTCGAGCACGGGCAACGCGATCGACGCCTGGTCGAGCGACAGCGCCTGCACGATTGCCGCGGGCGCATCGGCGCTGCGCGAAAACACTTCGGCCATGGCCTGACGCACCAGCGGAGAAGCATCGTCGAGCAGCATCAGCAGCGCGCCCTCGGCGGCGTTGCGATCTTCGTGCGACATATCGGAAAAGAGAAAAGCGCGAGCCAGCGACCGCGTCGCCTCCGCGCGCTCGCCTGCGGGCGCGGTACGTACCCAACTGATGAACTGCCGAACGATCATGGTCCTGCCGGCTTACGCAACTTGAACGACACCGTGACGCGATGCCACTGTCAGGAAAAATAAACCATGACGCTTAACAAAGGGTTCACCATAAACGGCTGTGGTTGTTGAGGTTTTGTTAAGGGTACGAGGGTGGGTGCGCCACAACTCAACGTCATCCTGAGGAGCGGCCGCTTGGCCGCGTCTCGAAGGATGAGCAACAAGCACCGGTGCGCGCGACCATCCTTCGAGACGCCGCGCAAGGGCGCGGCTCCTCAGGATGACGGTTTACCCGCTGAACGTCCCGTTGCGGTCGCTGAACAGGTCGAGCGGTTGCGGGGCGCGGACGTTCGGTGTCTGCGCTGAAGGCGACGGCACTGACGTAAGCGACGAGCCGTTGCCCCACAATTCCTGCACCGCCGGAGATACCGGCTGCGCGCGTTCGCCGGCCTGAAACAGGGAGCGAAACATCGGCTGGCTCGGCTGTAGCGATGCCATGGTGATCACCGGCTGTGATGACGCCGCCGGCGTCACCTGCCGAGCATCGGGAAAGCTCGAAAGATAAGCCATGTTATCGACCGGCCTCGCCGCCGTGGCCACCGCGGTCGGCGTCACGCCGACGGAAGCCATCGCCGTGCGCGTCGCCGGTGAATTGGCGGCGCTGGCATAGCGCTTGGTCAACTCGGAGTAGACTTCGGAAACGCTGCGTGCGCGGCCGCCGCGCTCGTAAAAGATCGAACGGTTCGCCGCGGCGGCATTGGGAAACAGGCGCGCGCCCGAGGCTTGCGGATTGTCCTCGGCATTGGCGATCAGCTTTGCCGCGCCGCCGACACCCATGAAGTGCGCCATATAGAGCTCGCCGTCGGTCGGACGGCGGCCGATCTTGCCGGTAAGCTTGAAACTGTTGGATAGCGTCAGCACGCCCGCCATCGCGGAAGCCGCCTGGGGATCGTCGCGCAATTTGAGGATCGCGCTGCGCGCCGCGGGATCGCTGACCGAGTAAGTGCCGGACGAGGATTTGGCGATGGCGTCGGCGTAATTGCCGTAGCCGAGCTGGCTGCCTGCTTCCTTGACGGTGCCGAGCCAGGTCTGGTCGATGAATTGAAACAGGCCGCGCGCCGACGACGTCGAGGCACTCGCGGTTGGATTGAAGTTGGATTCCATCTTCGCGGTGGTGAGCAGATATTCGAAGCTGGTGCCGGTGGTAGAGGCCGCCTGCTTGATGGCGCCGGCAATCCGCGCGCGCGACGGGTCGATGCCTGCCGCTGGTGTGGCGCTGGATGCGTCGACCGACATGTGTTGGTGCCCCGCCCTCGCGAAACGACCGCTCGGCCTTTTCGATTTGCGCTGCCCGCAGCGCGTAAAGCCCGCCTGAACCTGCGGCCGTTATGGTTAATGGCGGGTTAATTCATCGTCATTCCGGGGCGCGCCCCTTCGCGCGAACCCGGAATCCAGACACACGGTGCGATGCCTCTGGATTCCGGTTTCGCTCGCTCAGCGACAAAATTGACGTAGTCAATTTTGCGCAAAGCTCGCGCCCCGGAATAACGTTAGGGCGCCCGCTCCGGAAACGCGCCGGCCAGCGCCGCTCGCGTCGGCGCCAGCACACCACGCTCGGTGATCAGGCCGGTGACCAGCCGCGCCGGGGTTACATCAAAAGCGTAATTGGAAACCGGCGACCCCTCGGCAACGATCCGCACCCGCTCGATCCGCCCGTCGGCGGTGCGCCCCGTCATCATGGTCACCTCGGAGGCTGCACGCTGCTCGATCGGAATCTGCCCGATGCCGTCGCCGATACTGAAATCGATGGTCGGCGACGGCAGCGCCACATAGAACGGCACGCCATTGTCATATGCTGCGAGCGCCTTCAGATAAGTGCCGATCTTGTTGCAGACATCGCCATTCGCGGTGGTGCGGTCGGTGCCGACGATGACGAGATCAACCATGCCGTGCTGCATCAGATGGCCGCCGGCGTTGTCGGCGATCACGGTATGCGGCACGCCGTGATGGCCGAGTTCCCAAGCCGTGAGCGAGGCGCCCTGATTGCGTGGCCGGGTCTCGTCGACCCAGACGTGGATGGGATGGCTTTTGTCATGCGCCACGTAGATCGGCGCCGTAGCGGTGCCCCAGTCGACCGTGGCGAGCCAGCCGGCATTGCAATGGGTCAGCACATTGACCCGCTCGCCCGGCTTTTTCGCCGCCGCGACCTTCTCGATCAAAGCGAGGCCGTGTTGGCCGATGCTTTTGTTGATCGCGATATCCTGTTCGGCGATTTCACCGGCGCGGGCATAGGCCGCGTCCGCGCGCGCAGACGCAGCGAGCGGCGATAGCGCCGCTTTCATTTCGTCCAGCGCCCATTTCAGGTTGATCGCGGTCGGCCGCGTTGCGATCAGGGTCGCGCAGGCACGATCGAGCGCCGCATCGGAGCCGTCGGCGCGCATCGCCAGCGCCACGCCATAGGCTGCGGTGGCCCCGATCAGCGGCGCGCCGCGCACCAGCATCGAGCTAATAGCGTCGGCAGCCTCTTCGCAGCTAGTGATGCGCGCGACCACAAATTCATGCGGCAGTTTGGTCTGGTCGACCGCGCCGACCGACCAGCCATCCGGCTCCAGCCGGATGCTGCGGAAATGTTTGCCGTCGACTTTCACGGCCGCAACACCCTGCCCGCGACCGCGTCGAGTTTCTTCAACAACTCCGGGTCGCGTGCCTCGGGTGCGGTGATCATGGCGGTGTCGAGCGCGCGGTCCGAGCCGATCGGGCACGGCTCATGCTCTCGTGGAAAATCCCGTGCGAGACGCGCGATCAGGGCCTTCGCCTTCTCGGCGTTAGAGTTGAGCACCCGGATGATGTCCTGCACCGTAACCGCGTCGTGCCCGGGATGCCAGCAATCGAAATCGGTCACCATGGCGACGCTGGCGTAGCAAATCTCCGCTTCGCGCGCGAGCTTGGCTTCCGGCATGTTGGTCATGCCGATCACCGAGTAGCCGAGGCTCTTGTAGGTCATGCTCTCGGCATAGCTCGAAAACTGCGGACCCTCCATGCAGATATAAGTGCCGCCATCGGCGGCCGCGATGCCTTCGGCCGCGGCGGCGGCGGCGAGATGGATGCGAAGCCGCGGCGACACCGGATGGGCCATCGACACATGCACGACGCAGCCCTTGCCGAAGAACGAACTCTCGCGCTTGTGGGTGCGATCGACGAACTGATCGACCAGCACGAAAGTCCCGGGCGAGAGTTCCTCTTTGAAGGAGCCGCAGGCCGACAGCGAGAACAGGTCGGTGACGCC
>Ga0193726_1000470_pt1 | contig 42209 bp, 54 predicted proteins | sample H2c1metaG_FD_144928 | JGI IMG/M metagenome (GOLD analysis project Ga0193726, IMG submission 144928) | Soil microbial communities from a riparian zone of the East river system, Colorado, United States - H2c1 | ecosystem: Environmental > Terrestrial > Soil > Riparian zone | place: USA: East River... | reverse complement strand
GTTTTTTCATGAAGTGAGTTGCCTACCAGGTCGCCATCGCAACGCGCACCCACGTGTTCGTGGCCACACACGCGTAGTGGAATCCGGAATCATCCGACCATTGCCCGGGAGAGCACGCCGCCGAGGAGCTGCCAGGGACCGCGACTGAACCCGAAACCGCATGGAGCACGCTAGCCGAATCCTTATAGGTCAAGCGGTCGGCGTGGTCTGTGTCCCACACCATCGTCAGACTGCCCGACCCGGGTGTCGCCAGACTCGCCGCACTTTGATGCAGCCCGCCCGCCTGGAAGGGACCGCTCGAAGCGAAGCCGCCAACGCACGTAAGCGGTTGCCCGGTACCGCCCCAGGTGCAATCGGTCGGTGTGAGTCCGCCGGCGCCGTCTGCCACCCACACGATGTTAGCCGCGCCGGAAGTGGTGGCTCCCGCGGTTGGTGTGGCCCATTTGACACCGAGCGCCTGCGTCGAATCGGCCGTCACTACCTGCCCGTTGCTTCCGACTGGAAAGCGAGCAACCAGGGTTGAGAACGCCTGAAGATCGCCCTTTGTGGTGAGAACAGAGGCCGCCGGCGTTGCCCACTTGATCCCGAGCGCTTGCGTTGAGTCGGCAACGATCGTTTGACCGTCTGTACCGACTGGAAGGCGCGCCCCAAGAGTGGAAAACCCGAATATATCGCCCTTCGTGGTGAGTGGGATGGTCCCGCCCCCAGGTGTCGCCCACTTGATCCCGAGCGCTTGCGTGGAGTCGGCCGTCACCACCTGCCCATCTGTTCCCACGGGAAAGCGAGCGAACGTGCTCGAGAACCCCTGGAGGTCGCCCTTCGTGGTCACGGTTACGCCGGCTCCCGTGGCTCCGGTTGCCCCAGTTGCGCCCGCGGAGCCAGCCGCGCCAGTCGCGCCAGTCGCTCCGGTTTGGGAAAAGGGACCTTCCCAGGCGTAGGTAGAGCCGGTGTTTTTGACGCAGAGATACAGCGAGGAATTCGCCGCGCCGGCATCGGAGCGGTGGAAGGTGAAGCCCACGCTAACAATGGTGCAAAGGCCGCTGCTTGGTACCCCGGTTCCGATGATCTGCTTGCTATTCAGCGCCGCGAAATTGGCGTTGAACGCCGGGAGTGAAACCGAAACGACAGCATCGCCGGCATTGATTGTTGACAAAGTGATCTGTCCGGAGGCGAGAGAAGCGCACACCGCGACCAGTAGTAAAGCTCGTCTTACAGTTGATTCCACGTTTTAACTCCTGCGATCGCGGTCCACGTCGAACTTCCAAAAATGCCCGTCCAGGTGCCGGAGGTGCTCACGATGCACCAGACCCACCTATGGCGTTGGGTTGACCAGCAGGGGTACCGACTCTCGATACCTTCGAGGTGCGGGGTTATGACGGCCTGCGCGCCGAGAAGAGGCGCGAGAAATAGGGCGAGGACGATGAGACGCTTCACACCTCGCTATTCGACAAGCAGCCGCTTACTTCCTAAAACCCTTGAGCGTTCCTGAATAGAAAGATGAGGTTGACGCCGGGACAGCCTGGTACGCTCCTGCGTCCCAAGGGCCGGAGGAAGGACGGGAAACGCCTGACTTATCCGTACCAAGGTGGGAGATGCTCAACGACGTAAGGTTGGCCGCCATCGCGATCGCTGGGGATCCCGCACCGAGCAGGTACGAAGTCAGGTTGAGAAGCGGAGAGGCAGCGATGCTATTACCATCCAGCCCGCTTGCGGTTTGCCAGCCGGAGAGGCTGTTGAACGAAGATCCGTTGTTCGTCCATGTGGTCGTCAGGTAAAAATCGTTATTGTCCGACGCCGCGATTGTGCAGCCCGAGGGTGCATAGAACCCGTCCGTGTTGTAGAAAATGTTGTTGCGGACGTCATGGCCAGAGTTTGACGAGCACTGAAACCCCTCCGAGAAGTCGCTTACATCCACGAAGGTGTTGTTATAGACCCGACAATTGTCGGACCCCGAACCCTTGCAGAACACATCGCCGTTTGCGGGCTGATTCAGCACGGTGCCTTGGGTGAGGTCGAAAATATTGTTGAAGATCGTTGTACCTGAACCAAGCTGTTCAAGAAAAATCTCAGCCGTGATGTGAGTGCCGCCGTAGCCGGAGTCTCGACTCCAGACGCCGTGGAAGTAGTTGTTGTAAATTTGAACGCTATTCACACTGGAACCGGACGCCTGGCTGAACATGTGGATGGGGTCGTGGTGCCAGATATTGGGCGAGCCCGAGTCCCAAAGGTAGGCCCCGCCGCCTAAATCGTTGTCGTGAATACTTACGCCGGAGATGATAGCCCCGGTTGAGCCGGCCGCGATCGTCATCCCGTGCTCAACGAACGTGAGCGTGTTGAAGCTTGCCTCAAAGTTAGAGTGCGTCGTTGAAACCGCTGAATTGGTGAATGCGAGCCCGATGCGGCAGTGGTCGACGGTGTTGTGTGTAAAGAGAACGTTGTCGGAGCTGTCCGCGGCAATGCAATCCGCGTCCGTGGCATCCGTCGTATTGTCCTCCTCGCGCAAATAGAAATTACTGACGGTCAGATGCTGGACCGTAAGGTTGCTACAGCCTACGCTGTTGACGGCCCGTGAGTCGACCTGATTTGCGAGTAGCGTACCGTTCGCTGTGTTCTCGATTTTGCCGTTGGTTCCACCATCGATCGTGATGTAATTTTGGCCGGTGCACGCGATCGCCCCGCCCGTGCCCCATGCCGGCGACGTCAAGTCAGCATCTGTTTCAAAGAGGAGGGTTACAGGGTTTCCGGCTGAGCCGCTCCCCTGGAACGTCAAGAGCGTTGTGTTGAGGCCGCCGGTCACGATACTGCAAATATGTACAGTATCCCCGGCGCTGATCTTGCCGGCGCCGGCGCCCCAGTTTCCCGAGCTGTTAAAGAACGTGTAGGGCAGCTGGTTGCTGCAATTTGAACCGTCGCCCGTGCCCGCTGAAGACTGCCCGATGTACAGGTCTTCCGCAACGCAGGGTAAGAGCGCGAGGAGCGCGAAGAGGATGAGACGCAGCATGATGGCTTGAAATGCGTGCCTAGTTGCAGGCGGAAATATCGCCCGCTGTCATCGTGGCCCAGCCTAGAGTTTTTCCGTCCGACTTCCAGCAGGCGAGCTTCGTAGCGGTACCGCCGCCAGCGTGAACCTTGGCTAAGGCGGTTTCCGATCCCAAAAAAACATCTGTCACATTACTGTCGCCAAAGACCATCCGATTGCTCACAGTAACCGAAGCATTGGCACCAATTCCGGCAGAGTTTTGACAAGAGCCGCAACCTGATGCATCGGCATCCGCTCCCAGGAAAGTGTTGTTGCTGCCTGCGGCTACATGCTGCCCGGCAGCGGCTCCCATTGCTGTGTTCGAATCTCCGGTAGCTTCTTTCAGCGCAGAGTTGCCGTTACCCGTGTTTCTTTGGCCGGTAGTCACGGAATAAAGCACTTGGTAGCCATATGCCTGGTTATCTGAACCCTCGGTGAGGTTGTACAAAGCTTGAGTCCCAATTCCAAAGTTATCGAATCCACTGGTGATGGCATTGAGCACCTGAATTCCAATTCCCATGTTTCGATAGCCTGCCTCTGTGTTGTTCGCTGGCTGGCCAAATCCTGCGTGCCAGCCAATATATAAGTTCATGCAATTGAAGTACGTTCCACAAGGTAGGCCTCCGGCATCGCTGGCGTCTGGCATTGTTCCCCAGATTCTAATAACCTCGTCGCCCGCCTGATTTACTACCGTGATTCCTGACTTGGCAGCGGTGTAATCCGCGGGGTCGGTATCCGAAGCATTGACGAACACCTTGCCGCTGGCCATATAGGACGCACCCTCCATCGCCAGACTTCCGCTAGGAAGGCCCGTAGGTGCCGTACTCCCGATCTTGCAGCTTGCCCCAGTGCAGTTCATCGGGGCTGCCGCTAGCGCCGCTCCAGCCTTCACCTGTACGTCCCCATCGCTGCCCGCCGGCGACGCACCGCTTCCACCGCTAGGCGTGGCTGGCGCCCAACAACCGGTGGTTGAATTCCACACCAAGGCCTGCCCATTTGTGGGAGCCGTGGGGCAGACGTTTTTCCCCCTCAGCCTGGTCGCGTTCGTGAACACCTGCGCGTTGGCAGGAAAAAGAAAAGCGCTGGTCAGCAGAGCTGCCAGCGCAAAGGAAATGTTCTTCATTAAGTATCTACCTGATCGGGAACAGTTTGCGCGTTGTGAGAATCAAGTTGCGGTCCGCGGCCTGGTTAACCGGCGTGCCGGTTGTGCCGCTGCGAACCTTGAGGAGCACGATTCCGCCGAACGGATCGGGCGAAATCTGCAAGTACTTGCCCGCGGGAGCCGCGGGAGCGAGCGTTACTTCTGATCCGGAGTCGTCGTACAAATCATGAAACGACGCGCCGAGGTCATACGAAATTTGAAAGGTGAGGGATGCCGCGGACCAAGCCGCGGACATCTGGATTCCAACGAGAACATGGTCACCGAGAAGCGCACCGTTCGATAGTGCTGTGCCGGAGGCGATCAACACGGGGATGGTCTTCTGGACTGCGCTCATGTTAGTTCTGCTTCAGCTCGTACACCGTGTAGAAGAGAGTCAGCACGGCCGTCGAGTCGCCGGCCGCGAAATCCGCGGTTGCGGCCAACCAGTCGATACCGACATTGGGAGTCAGCACAAGGGCTGCTGCCTGCGCACCAGGCGAGACAACGGCATTCGCCGCGGCCTGAATCGTGGCAGCGGCTACCGTGCCGCTCAACAGATTGACGGTTGCACCGTGATAGACAAAGGACAGCGCGCCGCCGCCGGTGAACTGCACCGTACCGTAGCGGAATTGGACGATAGCCCGGGTGAGCTGGATTGCTTTGTTTAACCCGGGAGCCGCGACAAGCGCGAGGGGCGCGCTGTGCGAGGTCGTGATGTCGGCAGCGTTGACAAGAAACGAGTCAACGTAGGTCTCTGCTCTGATGCCGATCACGCTGGAGAAACCGCGTCGGAGTCGTCTCATGGTTAGCTCGAAGGGACGCCCAGGATGCCGTAGAAGCCGTTGTAACCGACAGAAAAACGCATCCAGCCGGCGGTCTTTACGGAGCGACTTTCAAATTCGACATCGTGCACCGTGTTAAAGGATTCGCGGTCGTAGTGACGCAGTTCCGTGTCTTCTTTTTCCGCCTGGATGAACCATGCGCCCGGGTCGGTTAAGTAGTCCCACACCATCCAACTTTCGAAGGAAGGCATACCGGAACGACGCTTAAAGCTGTTGATAGCGCGGTTCGAAGTGTCGCTACGATCGTTGCCGCCGAGCAATTCGGCCGTGATGAATTCGAGCTGCGAAGGCACGATCATCTTCCGAGGCGGGATGCGCAGCTTCTTGCCGCGGTGGTCGACAGTCTGACGCATGGTGGTGAGCGCCAGTTGGATCGAAGTAACATCGGGATCGGTGGCGAATGCAAGCCGATTGGTTTGCACTCCGCCGCCGACTAACGGGTGATCCACGGCAAAGAGTGTTTTGCCATCGGGACCAGTGGCTGACGTGAAACCGGTGTTGAACACCGAGGCGCACGTTACCTCTTTAGTCTCTTTGGCACTTTTGCCAAGCTCACTTGCGAGCTTGCGGACCACGCCGAACTTGTCATCGTCCTGCGCAATGCGCGAGACCTTGAAGCCAAGCGAATACTGCGCGGGGATGTAAGTCTTGTTGAACCCGGGTAGCGGATCGTCATAGACGGTCTTGTCGTTTTCGGGGACCACACTGAATTGGCCGAAACCGGTTACCTCGGTGGTCTGCTCGATCGAGCGCGAGGAGGTCTCCATGCGGAAAACCTCGCTGTACTGATCGGGAAAGCGGGTGTACTTGGCCATCACTACCTCATCGATCGCGGGCAACATGCTCGCGAGGTTAAGGTCTGGAAAACTCTGTCTGATGTACATTTCTTGGTCCTGGTCCTGTTCCTGTGCTGGCTATACGCCGGCGCTGCCCTGAGCAAATTCGCTCTTGAGAATCGTGACTTCAACGATCGCGTTGGCGCCTTCAGCGTTCGGGCTGATGTTGCACACGCGAAGGATTCTCAGATCGAGGCCGGCCGTGGTCGCGATCGAGCCGTTGGCGACACCGAAGGTGCTCTGTTTGGTGAGCGCGTTTCCGGTACCGATTGCGACGTTCGCGTTCTTGCCGACATGCGAGGCGGTGGTCACAGCCAAAGCACCATCCACCTGAGCAATAAAGGTGGTGTCGATCGAGTCGACAACCAGGTGCGTGGTGAGCGTGGAAGCCGCGCCGAAATTGATGGAGGATCCCTGGTAGAGCGAAGTGCCCGGAGTCGCGGCCTGCGCGCTCTTGCAACCGGGGACCGGGTTACCGAGCCCGGTGGGAGAAGCAACGCTGAGCGCGGCCTTGAGCACCAGGTCATTCATGAAGATCGCCACGGTGTCCGATGCCGGCTTGCCGTACTCGCGACTGAAAAAGGGTCCGCCGCTATCGCGGTTCAACGGACGGAATCCGAAAAGGTTATTTGGGTTAGCCACTTAAATTTGGGGAAATCCCCTCCTTGGGGGCTATCCGACAGGTCAGAACGAAAACGAAGCTAATCCGTGAATCCCTCGGTACGTGCGTCCGCGGTGGAAGGCGCGCAGCTCCGTTTGCGCCTCCGCCACGAAGATCAACTTGACCCACCAGAACTGAATCTCTTTGTCGTCTACGGCCGGTTCGAGGTAGAGCAACTCGACCGCAGCACTGTTATGGATAAGGTGCGCGCCCGGCCGGAGTTCCACTTATCTGCCGATCGAGATACCCGTGGCCCGGGTGTCGCCGGTGTAATCGTCGTTCAGAGCGGGGTCCGCGGTGGTGCCTTCGCCACGTTTCAGTAACGAGGCGCCGAGACCACGCCCGCCCTCGGATCTGATTTCTCGTTCAGCCGAATCGTAGAAACTGTTTTCCTGTTCCGCTAGCTGCTCCCGGCTTTCATTGGCCCAGTGCAGCCGGCGCCGCTCCGCCATCGCGGTGGGAATCTGCCCCATGACGAGCGTGCCGATTTTGACCACATCGCCGTTTTCGTCCTTGGTGATCTCGTAACCACGCAGCCCGAGCACGTCGTTACAACGAATGGATAGGAACTTCACCGAAAAACCGGGACGGCCGTAACGCTCGACCGCAGCCCGCATGGGGTTCATGAGGAGCGGATCGAGTTCGGTGTCGAGATCGATTTCAATCGTCCGCTGCGGGATTCTGAGGATGCGTTCCTGGAACGCCTTTGCGGTCGCCTCCTTCCCGAACTTCGCGATGGAGCTGCGGAGCCCTTTGCGCATGATCGGGTCCGGAGCTGCGAGCTCACCGCGTTGCATGATGAGGTCGTAGAACCCTTGCGCGGTAGCGTCCAAGCCATACTTTTCCAGACGTTCGTGGAACTGGGGACAGTTGCTCACAACCGGGTCCGGACCGTAGACCACGCGGGTCGTGGTTCGCAGATCTCCGAATGCTTTCTTGTCCCATTCGTCGCGGAGTAGTTCCCCGGCGGTTTCCGCGGGTGCTTCCTTCAGGTCGAGGCCGAGGTCGATCGAGTCCTCAACTTCTTTCTGGATGATTCGCTCTTGGCGAGCCGCGAGGATGCGCTGATTAGCGACTTCCGCGGGATCGGAGAGCGGTAGTTTCGGTGGAGTGTTGGTAGATCGTCCCATTGGTTATGCCGCCTTCTTTGTGCGAGTCGGCATCTGTTTCATGCCCATCTGGACGCCCTTTTGAGCGCGTGCCTTGTAAGCCTCGGGAGTGATCCCCATGGCTTCGCAGATATGCAGCTCCTGAGCGTTTAGCTCGTCGTCGTCCTCTTCGTCCTGATCGGTGGCCCGAGCCGGGCGATCGGCGCCTTGCGCCTTGATCCGAGCGAGCCGCGTGGCTTCTTTGTCAGCCTTAGCGTCCGCGGTTTTCTGGGTCGCGGTCTTGATCGTGCCGCCCTTGTAGCCAGCGAGTTCCGCTCGTTCGGCTGCGAGGCTCATGGCCAGCGCTTCCGGAACGCCTTGGCGTTTCAGCTCGCCGTAGGCTTGCGCCGTTGCGGTGAAGAACACGGATGACTTGTCGCGGAGGTCAGGGAATCGCCCTATCAGGTCCGCTTCGGCCGAGAGCTGCGCCGCCTTGCTGTTAACCGCCTGCTCAACTTCGGCTCTGCTCGCATAGCCACGCTTGCGCATGAAGGCATCGAAGCCCTTGGCGCCTTGCGTAGAAATCAGGTCCAGGAGGTCGGTGTCATCCTCGGGTTCGGGTTCAGCCACGGCCGCCGGCGCCGGCGCCTGCCTGGTGGCTTTGTCGTACCAGAACTCGGTGGCGCGCTTATTCTCAGCGATTTCCGCCTTGAGCGCTGCAAGCTCCGATGAGTTGTCAACTACTGCTGGCACTGCCGCCGGTGGGGTGGCCACCGCCGGTGTTGCCGGGGGAGTGTTCGTAACGGTGATGGGGTCCATTTAGGCTGCTTTGGAGTACTCGGTATTGCCGTAGAGGTCGGTGCGTTTCGCGGTGTAAGGGCGAACGCACGCTTCACAGAGGAGCTGGTAGATGCCGTCCTTCGGGACGACGTAGATCTTGGCTGCGATGTCGCGAGGGCTTGTCAGCTCCCAGGGTGTCCGGCAGATTTGGCAGGTGCGGGGAATCGCTCCACCGCCAAGCCAATCAAGCGTTGTGCAGTGCCAATCGAGACAGTAGTCACAAATGACTTGCCCGCTCCCGAGCCGGTGAACGAGGAACTCGGGTTTCTCGATCGAGCACCAGTTACACCGAACCGTCACAACCACGCCAGTCATAACGGCTATCCGACAGCTATCTATTGCTCTTGCGAAGGTCTAGAGTTGAACGAGCGAGGGAACGTTATGACGAAGATGGAGCTGCTGCTGCTTCAACACAGGGTTCAAACGCGGTTGCTGTCCATGACACAAGCCCTTGATGTTGCATTGGAGAAAGAAGGAAACGTTATGGTTGACCCCAAAGTTGCCGCCCTGATTACAGAGTTCGATGCCGCGACCGATAAGATCGCTGCCCGAATTCAATCGCTCATCGACGCCGGTGGCCTGTCCGTGGAATCTGCCGCGGCCCTACAGGGAGAAGTCGACAAGCTCAATACTCTCGGTCAGGACCCGGCGAACCCCGTCCCGGTTGCTGCCGCATAAAGGAGAAAGTTATGGGAGACGGAAACAACAACATTCCCCCGGACTCAAGGGTCCAGGACACCCAGGAAGATTTCGAAAATCAGAGCCAGGACAATGCGTTCCGCGATTCTGATATGGCGAACAATTGGGGATCGAACCGGAAACGGACGTACGATGCCTACCAACATCCCGACCTCGAAGGCATCCGCCAGAATCAACGCATCTTCGAGCAGTCGGCCGCAACGCTCCAGTCGAATCTGGGCGCTCTTAACAACCTTACTATCCAGGCCCTTCAAAACGGGATTAAGGTCTCAGACAAGATCCACATCGACGCGGCCAACGATGTCGTTTCTGAACGCGCCGCATCCCGCAAGGTAGCCGATATGGCAGCGGATGGCATGTGGACCGATCAGATGAACCCGGTCACCCGGGGAGCGGGTAACGATATCACTGGGCAGGCTCCAGTCAACGATGCGCTGGGATCTACCGCTTCAATCATGACCACCATGAATAATCTGACTCTCCAGTTCACTGGCGCCATGGGCGAGATGGTAACGGCCATCGTCGGATTAGCTAACAGTCAAGCGGCCCAGAATCTTGCGCTGGCTCAACTGATCCAGAACGCCAAACAGGGCACCGCGCCCGCCGCTGCTTAACGCTTCGTCATCTCTGCCAGCATCTGTGCTGGTAGTTCCAGGGCCGTGCGCAACGCTGCCACGGCGCCTTGTGCTCGTCTAACCTTTAACCCCGAGTCCGAACTGATACAGGCGTCCTGAGCGCGTTTCATCTCTGCGTAAATGCGCGACTGGATGCTCAAGAAGAGTTCGGACTCGATCATCCGTTGAAACTCCCCACGATCCACCGCGTCTGTGCGGTCCACGGTCAAAAGCTTTGCGGTCATGCCTGGTGCATCCCTTCAGGGTGTCCGGAATAGATTTGCGGCCCCGCGGCTTCGGGATTGCCGGCCGGTTGCGTCTGTTGCGTTCCGCCGAACAAACCCTTCGGGAGAGATCCCGGTCCCGCCCCAGCAGCCGCCGGCGGCCCTTGCTGCGCGAGTTGCCCCGCCGACTGCACAACCGATTCCATGATGGCTTGCTGAATCTTCTTCTGCTGAAGCTGAATGATGTGGTCGTGGTAGTGGACGATAAGCCCCTGCATCGCATCCTTGTCCGCGTGCTCCGGATCGGTTTCAGCGAGCTTGAGGTCTTTCATGTGCCGGGTCATGTGCAACAAATCATTGTCCATCGGATTGACGTGAACCTCGTCGCCCTCACCGTGTAGGAACTTAATCCATTCCTGTTTCGGATCAACTGGCGCGTCGGGAGCCGGAGGCCTCGGGACAATCGCCTCAAAGTCCGGATCGCCCAGAGCTTCGTGCGCCTGGCGCGTCACTTCCCAGAGCGCTTGGAATGTCGGGTCGAGCGGGTTCTGCGTGATCAGAGGATTCTGGAGGTCGAGCTGGTAGCGCGCCAGAGTCTTCTCTTTTTCCGCTTCGCGAGAGTAGAGGCTGTTGGCGAACTGCAGCCGGAAGTCGTAGCGGCCGTCGCGGTCTTCCGCGGTAAGGAACGCGCCGCCGTCCTTCGTTCCGAAAGCGCCGTCTGCATCCTCCTCGGTGACCCTGAAGAACAGCTCCTCGGGCGAGAAGATATACTCCATATCCCAGAAGTGGGACAAGACCACGCTCATGTCCTCGCGGAGAACCTTTATATCCAGCGAGATGCGAACGTTGCCTTCCTCTAGGAGTGAAACCGTCTGCTGTGCGGTGCGCGGTGCGTTCGGGCGATCGCTTTGCCGGCCCATCTGCAAATCGCTCATGCCGGTGAGCTTTTCGCCGTATGCAAGAACGGCTTGCTCCTTCCAGCTCGCGATGTCCATGTTGGCGCCGATTTTGAGCTGAACGATGTCCGTTGCCGGGTTGTCCAGGGGGATTGATATCCCGGGCGACACTTTGAAGGTTTCGGGATTGAAACCGGACGCCGGGCGGTAGCCCAGTGGCGGGTTGATGGCGAGCTGCCCCGCCTCGGTCGCCTGGTTGTGGTTGGTCCGGAGTTCGTCTTCGAGGTCGATGAGCATTTCCGCCATGCCCGGGGACCAGTACGAACCGTCCTTGATCATTGAGCTTTCAACGAACGGTCGTTTGTTCTTTTTGGTCGGGTAGAGCTGCGCAAGATCCTGGATGCCAATCACCAGGTGAAGGTCCCAGAGGTAGCGGATTACAAAGTCCTTCTGCCGCATCTGGCGCTTTTTGAAGTCCCACTCGGAAGCGTCGGAGTTCTTGCCCTTGAGCGGCCGCCATTTGCCGTACCATTCGAGGACCAGCACGGACTCGCCAGAACTCAGCGGGCGCTCGTACATCAGCCCTTCCGCTTCGTCCTTCTCGCGCTTAATCTCGTCACCCTCGCTCTCGCGTTGGATGCCGTGCTGGGCCATGTTGAGGATCCTGGTCCAGTTCTTGGTAATCCCCTGGTAGCGGCCTTCCTCCTCGCCTTGCAGGAGCGCGTCCGGTGAAATGCGGTACTTTCTAATAACGAAGCTGAACTCATGCAGAGTGTCGACTTCTTCGCAGGGCACGATGAAGTCATCCGGCCACAACGGGGTAAACTGAGGCCCCTCGTAGTCAACGACATCGTGCCCGTCGACATCGAAGGTGTCGCGCAACCAGGGTGAATACGCAACGCTTCGGCCGAACAGCAGCTTGCGAAGCACGAACACGCAGAACGGGTTCGTCAGCTTCATGTAGGAGAAGATCCGCCAGGTCATGTAACGCGAGATCTTCTTGTCGCGCTTGAAGTCAGACGGTCCGGTGGGAACTGCCACAATCTCCGCGTCATCACCGAATAGGGCATCCATTTCCTTTGCCCATTTGGTGAAGATGTTCCAGCGAATGTAAGGAACCGGGACGTTGCTCGAGCTCTCTTCGCCCTCGGCCGGCATGTTGACCTTGGCGCGCCAACGCCGGTAGTACTCCCGCCACATTTGGATGCGCCGGTTATGATCCGCGAGAGCGGAGCGGTAGTCCTGCTGAATCCGGTTCGCGACTCTCGAGAGTTCGGCGGCCGGCCACTTCAGCTGGAAGTCCTGCTGCTTCTTATCTTCGAGCGCGTCCTGGTCCTGATCCTGCATTTAGTGCTTCCACTTCTTCGCGTTTTCCGCGAACTGGGCTTCCCTCCGGAGCGACTCGGATTTGCTGCCGAGAGCTTCGGAGAGTTTGCCCGAAGGGATGGGGGAACCCTGCGCTACGCCCAGCTTCTTGTGAAGGAGCCCCTTATGGGATTTCTTGATGTGAATGGCCACATAGGGCTATTCGCCCGCGATCACGGTCAGTGTTCGATCGTTGCTCGCTTTCAGCGCCAATCGAACAGCCTCGGGCATCACGATGCAGCCTTCGGAGGCTTTTCCCGGGTGGGCGATTGAATCCGCGTGAATAAAGAAACCAGAGCGTCCCCACATCAGATTGTCGTCGTGCGGGAACAGGCGCATGGCGATCGGTCCCAGGCGTGGCTCAGTGTGAGCCGGCCCGATCTGGTATTCGCCGCAAGGGAGCGGCCCGAAGTTGTGCTCGCGCTCGCGAGCCGGGTTATTCACCGCGGAGGCGTCGAAGGCGGGCGGGATGTTGCCGCCGGCGTAACCGGTTCCGATCAGGTTGCCGTCGTGGAAAAGCGTGCCGCGCCGCTGGCTGTAGGTCCACATTATCTGGCGTCCCGGAAGCGGAAGTACAAGTAAGCGCAGAAGGCCGCGCAGATTGCGATAGTTTGCAGCAGCTGGCTGAGATTCGGCCCGACTTCTATCACGGTTTCAGAACTCCGACTGGACCGACTGGACCGACCGCGCCGACTGGCTCGTTCGCAGGCCCGTCGAATTCGAGGCATTTGAGGATAGTCCCGGTAGCACCGTCGAAAATCACGCCTCCGCTACAGTTGGCGATGCGCGCCGGCGCCGGTACCGGGGTCGGCTTCTTCTTGTGGTGAAACACCTTCTCGACAAAGTGGACTGTCGGTAAGACCACGTGATTCTTGATCGCTTCGCCTCCCAGATAAAGGAGGCCCACCGCGGCCGCGACCACCAGCACGGGAGCGCTGATCTGACCCTTTGCGTTGCCCATTAAACGAACTCCTTTTGAATCTGAGCCTCGATGGAGGCCTGCGAAAGAAAGAACGGCTTGTGCGTCACGTTGGCGAACAACACGTTGACGGCTGAGTTGTACGTGTACTCCGCGACAACGCCGTGTCCTGAGATCGAGCCCATGAGACCATCTGCCGAGCTTGTGACCGCGGCCTTAGTCGCGAGCTCCGCCTTGGCTGCGTCGAACTTCTCCCGGGTTACGTTGTGGATGGTCACGCTGCAACCACCTGAACGGTTACCGACGCCGGCGCCGTGGTCGATCCCGTGGCAGCGGTTTTGGCCGTCAGCCTGTTGATGATCGTGGCTGTCAGGTCGACAATGAGCCCGACGCCTTCAATCATAGTATCGCCGGAAGCTGCTGCAACCGCATCGGTCACACCGACGATTGTCCCGATTACGGTGGTGCGCTTGTCCGTGTTGCTGGCAGCCGGCACGCTGGCTGCTGCGTGCACACCGATAAGGGCGAGGGGCATGTACTGTTTCACAAGGGAAAGGAGGAAGGCAAAGTTCATACAGGTGTCTTTCGACGCTGGCGTGCTACTTTGGCTGTGTCGAAATGGGCGCCGGTGGTAAATCTCGGGGGAGGTGGCCGCCGGCGTTCCATGGAGCAACGGAACAACCCCAAAGAACCCGGAGAAGGTAGCGAAGAACCGGGCGCGCTGGCGATCCAGTAAGGGCGAGGCCTGCGCGCGGGTCTCGCCCTTTTCGTTAACGAAACCGCGTCGTAGACCCGCGTCCCTCGGGCTGCCCGCCGCGACCGTAGTACGAAACAGCCGGCCTGGTGATATCAACCGGTGCCTTGGGCTTCGGCATCTGCATGATGCCCACCACAGTGAGCGCATCCGCAATCACGCAGTCATCGTGACAGCTCTGCGAGTGCTCCGATTTCCCGTTCGGTTTAATGACGAACGTCCGACACTCTTGCGCAACAATCGGATCGCGGATAAAGATCGACATCTCCCGAATTGCCGCGTCATACCAGGAAATGAGCTGCGGCCTGGTGATGGTGGTCGTTCGCCAGCCCATCTTATCCGGCCGGGTCTTGGGGTCATCGTCCGGGCTCGAAGACATGCGATGGTATATCAACCCCGGTGGGTAACCCGCTATTAATATGGCGTCGACGGTGGCGATCCCCGTGTTGTTGATCTCCGGCACAACGCACGCCATGTTGTAGAATTTCCCAAGGAGCGCGAGATAGCGTCCGAACTCTGCCGGTTCAATCCTCGCACGTAGGGTTGCGGCCTGATCGCCTGTCTCGCGCTCGCGGACGACGGCGACGGAGTAATCCGGATCGGCTTCGCCCTTACCTTCATTGGCGTCGATCCCTTCCGACGAGTCAGCGCCAATGAGGTACGTCTTCCCCGGGTCTGGCTTCCTGAATAGCTTGAGTTCGCCCTTCTCCCGAGGGAAGAACCGGATCCGCGTGGTTCCTGCAAACGTGTCCTCCTCGAGGCCGCCCACGATCGCGTCATGAATCAGGGGCATCTTGTTGATGTGCGCGTGGCTGAACCGCGGCCGTCCGGAGCTGAGAAAAGCCTCTTCGAAGTTCGAAGGGTATTCCTGCTTGAACAACGTGGAGTCGCCGTTGAGCTTGTTCGCGATACACCAACGCCTCCAGTGCAGCTGCTCGAGCGTCAGATTGTACTGACGCATCATCTCCTTTTCCTCGCCGGATAACGTGGCTTGGAATTTCCCTGGATCGCTCAAGGGCCTGGTGTATTCGGGATGTTCCCACCAGGCAAAGAAGAATAATTCCCATTCGCTATCGCCCGCCGCGGCCGACAGGCAAAGCCTGTGGAACTCGTTCCCAACCCCGTTCGCCGTGGACTCGACCACGACCATGGTGTCTTTGTCGTCTGGAACGGCAGCCATAACCGCCGCCATGGTGGTCTTGAGGTCCGCGTAGTAAGCAGCTTCCGAGAAGTGGACGCGACGCAGAGAGAAAGAGCGCCCGATGCTGAGGTTGCGCGTCGTGTGGCATTTGATCCAGGATTCGTTCGTCCACGCGATAGAGGTGGTCGTGTTGCCGGCATCCGCCAACGCCTCCAGGCGGATTGTATTTGCGAATGGTTTGTAGTTATCAGCGAATCGCTGATAATGCGACATCAAATTGAGAGAAGTCGTTTCGTCATTTGCCAAGACCATCGTGTGCTGGCCCGCTAAGAACGCTGTGCCGTGAAAGAACTGCGCGGCAACGCCAACGCTGATCCACACCTGGCGAGCCTTCGGAACCACGATGCGGATAGGTTTTCCCCTGTTCTGGCATCGTTGAACAATCTCGTCAAGCTTCTTTTGAGCCGGTCCGAGGAACATCGGAACGTTCACACCCTGCTTGTTCTGGACGACTAGCGAGTGATTACAGAACTGCTCGTGAGTTTGAAAGTTCGGAGAGATCTCCAGCGGATGCATTCATCCGGTTTTTCGACGGGTACTATGCTGTCTTGTCTAATCCGAGGCCCCACATGTGCACCTTGGCGCCCAGCTGCAACCGCGCCGAAGCGAGCTTCGCCCGTGCCCAAGCTACTGTGTGCCCGCACTTCTGAGCGGTCGTGAGAAGTGCGATCCCTTGAAGCGTAGCGACGAACACCAGCCGCTCATCCGGTTCGAGTTCGTTGACTGCTTCGTTGAGTAATCGCGCCTGCTCCCGCCTGGCTGCCATCGCGTCAGCGAGCGGGCGGTTGTCGATCGGGGTGAACCTCGGCAGTGGATAACTATCGCCGCGGCCGTCGATGACCATGGTTTCTTCGAGCGAGGCATGGGTATCGTCGCGGTAGGCGCTTCGCTTGTGCGCGTCGATCATGGCCCCACGGATTCTGAAGAATGAGAACGCCTCGAAGCTGCCTTTACCGGGCTGGTGCCGGTCCGCGGCCTCCATCAAGCCGATGAAGCCGGCTTGCTCCAGGTCTTCCGGGTCGACATGTGTCAGGGTGCGGTGCACCTGCTCCGCGATCTGCTTCACCCTCGGTGTATGGTCCGCGACCAGCTTCTCCCGGGCTTTAACTGCTCGCTTCCCCCAAGCTTTACGACTGAGGCGGATCGGTTTCAATATTAGTTCTCCTGGATTGATAGAGGATTTGAAACTCTTCCCAGGTGAACTGGGTCTTCACTTCGGCCGTGGTCTCCGGAGCCTTACCTTGCGCCATCGCGAGGACGTCGCCATACCGCTCCACCGCTTTGAGCCTGGTCGCGTGGTCCGCGTTGTCGTCCTTGTGAGCGAGCAACGCCTTTTCAATGACGTACAGCACCCGGGTTGCAAGCTTCGCCAGCTTCTTGGTGTGAGGCGCGAAGGCTTCGGTGATCAGGAGCTGCGTCCCCATGTCGCTCGCGATCCGCTGGACCTGGCGCACCGAGCAACCCGCGGACCTGGCGATATCTTCGGTGGATTGGCCCGACACGACGCCGGCCGCTATGATGTGGCGCTTGGTCTCGGTCTTACGAGCCAAGGATCGTCACCCTCGATATCGTCTCCCAATACTCGGCCGCTAATTTCTCCTCGACGATGCGGTCGGCCGGCGTCACGTCCACGGCCGGACCGAACAGGATGTCGTAAAGCTTGCGGCGGGTGCTCACGAAGATAACGAGCGGTGCGTGGGTGCAAAAGGCCGCGTGTGTTCCGTTTCCGAAACAGCACGCTTCACAGCACTTGTCGGCCGCCGGCCGGTAAATCCGCGAAACGAGGTCGCTCACGGCTTCCGCCCGAAGATGATGGCGCACACGATTACCAAGACGATGCAGGCCTTTAACCAGGAATCGTCCATCTATACCGCCTTCGTGGTGACCGCGGCGTGGAGCGCAACAACTTTCAGGGTCCTGTGCCCGGAATGCTCCTCGGTAACAAACGCCTCTTGTTCCGATTTCGAAACAGACTTGTCGAGAATGCCCAGCGGGATCTCGAGCGCAGCAATCAAACCATCGATCCCCAGGCGCCTCTTCAGAATGTTGAACGCTTTCCGTCGATCGACAATCGTGCGCTTGTTCTGCCTGGCGCTCAACTGAATCTCGTATACGAAACCGCGTTCGCTCGCGGGTTGATCGCCGGCGCCGTCTTTGTGCCAGCCCTGAATCTCTTCCTTCAGCGCTGCTTCGAGTGCCCCATCGGGCTCAGCGAGAGCGAGCCGGCGCGTTACCTCGCCATATTGGTCAATCTTGGCGCGACGTGCGAGCACACCTTCGGCCGTGAGGGGGATTGCTTGAACCTTGTTTGTCATCGACTACAATCGTGTGCCCGGCATCCCTGCGGGCGAAAGAGTCTAAAACGAAGGGGGAATTCTACTCTCTATTGGTGGCTTGGGAAACCCTTCTTTCGATACGGTTAGCCCTCAAACCGTCTCCCTGCGTACATATTCCTCCCATACACTTAGTTGTGACACTACTCCTGATCAAAGATGGAGTCGACCGCCACATGGTGATGCTTACTCCACGCGAACGGGAGACCCTCGCCTACATTTCCGAAGGAGACTCCGACAAGGAAATCGCGTTTCGCATGAAACTCGCGATCAGCACCGTCAAGCGCAACGTGGGCGATATGCTGCGCGGCCTGAAGTTCGCAAACCGCGTCCAGCTCGCCCGATGGGCATTCTTCTATCCTGCTGTCTTCACGGGCGCGCCGCAGGATCTGATGTTGCACCTGTCGGGCTGCGAATGCGCCTGGCCGCGTTGCGTTCTTATGGCCGCGCTGCATCCGCCCCTCGGGCCGGCACCGATGCCGAAAGCTGCGTAAATAGCGCACTTGAGGAAGGTTTGGTAGGCTGGCAAGGAAGGAAACTGCCAGCCATGCCAGCCATGCCAACCCCACAAGCCGAAACTACGCCGGTACCGGAAGCCATTGACAAAGAGGCGGTAGCGCGCCGTCTCAAAATCAGCGAACGAACCGCAAACTCCCTTGCAGAAAAAGGGATCATCGAAGCGCGAAAAGTCCGGAGCGCGAACAACCAGTTGGTCTGGATGTTCCATTCTGGAGATGTGGAACGCTACGCATTTGAGAGGGACAACGGTGAAACGGCCATCTTTGAGAAAGTCCCGCAAGCCTCGCAACTTGCCTTGCCAGCTCCTGAGAAGAAGCCGGCGTTGAAGTGGACAGACATAATGTGGCCGTGGCTCACTCTCGATGAAGCGGTACTGTCAGGGCTCGCCCGCACCTGGTTGCTTGAGCAATGCCGAATCTGGGAAACGGAGATCGCGGCGGGAGAAGAATCCACGAGCAATGAGGTCGCGGTGCGCGATATGGGACGGCTGACTATAAATGGCGGAATTTGGTGTCCACCAGGTGGACGCTGGCGGTTTCACCGCGAGAGTCTCGATAAGGCGTAGTGCGCGATCGCGCAATACCTCAGGCGGTTTCAGTCGGTCGAAACGGTGTGATAGTAGTACTCCGGCCCGAAGTTTTCCGAAAACCCCTCCGGATCGATACCCTCCTCAGCCATGCGCTCGATCAAACGGTCCTTCGTCGTGTGACCAGTGACGAGAAAGGGATAGCCGCCCAACCACACGACCGCGCCAACATCGAGCAGCTTGATACACGGCAAGATTCCGACTTGGCCTATTTCGCGAGCAACAGCCGGCGGTATGCCGCTGACCGGGAAACCCACCTTCTCGCGCCCCTGGCTGTTAATTAAGCCGACTCTGTGCGCGCCTTCTCGATGGTCTTCACCAGCAACGACAACTCCTCGTCCTCGTGAAACACGTGGCACCGCGGGCAATACCGGTTCTTCACGTCCGCTGGATGGATGCTGATGCGTCCGCATTCCAGGCACATGATGGACCCGCCGTCGTCGCTGATCGAGTAGCTCATAAGTGGAAGCGCGCCGAGGAACGTTCCGCCGGCGCGCTGGTTCCTTTGACCTATCGGTGCAGCAGACCCTACCGACCCATCGCCGGCTGATCTGCCAAACATTTTGACACTTAACAGAAACGCATTACTGGCATTGTACGCCCGTCCGTCATCGGCCCGCTCTGCCACATCCGCCAGATGCGGCCTGCTCCGAATGGGCCGAGCGAACGGGCGGCTCTGACATAGCGTCCGCGCCCTCCCTTCTTCGCCGGCTAAATGGCCGTCGAACTCTTTACCCGCCGGTCCTGCCGCCGGCGCCAGCTCCCTTCGAGCCTTCATTTCTCGTGATGGTGAAGCCCTCAAAACACTGCGCGATGTACGCTGGGATCGCAGCCGTTTCAATTTGCTCGCACCTGCCCCACGTCTCATCACCATTCTTGTGGGCCATATGGAAGCGCTGGATTATCCCTTTCAACAACAGGTCCACCCGGACCGTTGGCGATAGCCCGCGCCCTACCTTTTCCATGAGTGCAACCGTATCGGGATCGGGATTCCCGCCGATCATGCCGCCGGCCGGCGTTGGTGGTGTCTCTCTCTTCGTACCAGACATTCGTCGTACTCCTTTCGAGCGGGGAGCGGACGTGCTCCCTGTCAACGATCAGATCACATCGACGAGAACAGTGCGAGCCGGCCGCGTTTCGCGAGAGTGCGTTTTTGCTTGATTTTACAGGGATTTTCGGAGTAACATACTTCCACGGCGATTGTGCGCGCCTGCGCAAAATGCCACAAATTAGTCATAAGTACTTACTAAGAACTAGGTTCCGTAAACGGATCTTATGTTAAATTTGTAACTGCTTTTGACTCGTCAATCCCCTTACAAACTCCTTACGCGCTCGCGGTTTTAAGAGCGGCGTTTGCCGGCTTTCCGATGGTTACACCCGGCGCGAACAACCCTCGGTTTCATTGGCATTTCGTACCAGAACCACCGGTACCAAACCGCTCTCGATTTGGGCTCAGCACTTGAAAATTGAATCGCGAACAGCATACTTGATCGTTGGGCCCGGGAAAGACAGTGCGTCTGCCGATCTCCCGCGTGAAGCGTTCACAGCTCACCTACGCCAAGCTGCTACAGCGCGTCGACCCGCGATCGCGTGCGCCGCTCGTCACATGGAAGGGTCGCTTGCTGAATCCAGGGTCGACTATCCCTGAATCCGATCTGTGGCCCGATGGTGCGTTTCCTCGCGTGCCGCTCATCATAGAGTTCGCCGGATCCGAAGCGCCGGCGCGAGGCCACAACCGACACCGCTCTGACAATACCGTCATCCTTTGGCGATACGAAGGCGGCAAGTTTATCGAAATGGGCCGAGTCGTTGCGCCCTCCGCAATGTGGGCGATGCTGCTGGAACCGCTGGTACGCCAGGCGATGGCGCGCGAGGCTGGCTTCATGCCAGCCCTCGACGTTGATCTGATTCGCGAGCGCATCACACGCGTGCTGTCGGCCGAGCTTGACCTGGTGGCGGATGCCGATAGAGCCCGCATCCTCACGCTAATTCACGATGAGCTTTCTGGCCGGATTGCAGAGTGGAGCGAGCCGTCTGTAAGGGGAGTATTGTTGAGCAATGTCCAATAGCCATATTTCTGCCCTTGCGTTTTGACTCATGCCTGCATAGAATACTCAACATGGCCACGCGCTTTCATAGCGAGACTCCGGAAGAACTCAGCGCCCGCCTAGCCGGCACGGCACGTGTGCGATGGGCAAAGACCACCCCGCTGAAGCGAAAACAGCAAGCCGCTGCGATGGCCAATAAACGCTGGAAGGGCACGACCGCGAAGCAGCGATCGGCAGCCATGCGCGCCACTTGGGTCACACGTCGCGCCAACGCGCTGAAGGGCGCCGGTTGATTCTACCGTCGAGTGACGGCAAACTAGCAGTACTCCTAGTACTAAGTGCGAGTGACTTTACGCAGTTAGTTGTTGGAGTAAGTGAACGGCACCGGACACACAGCGAATTACACGGTGTATGTTATCGGAAGTTGGGCATAGCCGGACGCGATCCCCTGATGCTGAGGCTTTCGCGCTCAACCCTCAGAAAATCCACGCCCGTGCCCATTTCAGGGCCACTTGTCATCCGACCCCCGCCAACACTCTCAGAATTTTACACTTCCGATAACACTGCAAACTTTCCTAGGGTGCACAGTGCAACCGGACGAGAAAACCGCGCGAGGTGGTTGACAGAGTGGTTACGGTGATGACTATTGGCCGCAATCACTTAGTAGTATCCCCCACGTCGCGCGAAAAAATCAATTCCAAACAGTTCTGATTGGGAGATTTTCTTGGGCGTTGACGAACAGCAAACAAACAGCAGCGAGCCAGACCCGCGCAAAAACTCAGCAGCGAAGCGGAGAGCGGATCAACTCAGCGAGAAGTTGGGCATCGACCTTTGGGCGAAGTATCCGGCCGAGCTAATGGAATTCCGGATGGACCGTCCGCCGACGAACGCGCTCAAGCGCCAGAATTGGAAGCCGATCCACGGTCCAAAGATTCGCGTGTACTCGACGTACATGCGATACTCCTGGTGTTGGCCAATCTGCTTAGAGTATGCGGTTGTAACGGACGATCGCGACGAGATCTTACGCGACCACAAGGGCCGGCCCCTGGTGCTCACACAGGATCGCGTCTCCGAAATGCTCGGCATGAGCAAGCAGCGAGTCGCGAGCGTTGTCCTCGATCTCATCGCGGACAAACTGATTCGGACGGCCGTCGTTCCGGGTCGCCAGCATTCGATGGCGGTCTACCTCGAAGGCAAGCCAACACTCACCGAAGAGGAGCGTCGCGACAAGAGTACTGTTGTCACGACGGGGCTCGAAGGCCCGCGTCTCGAACCCGCTGTACTACGGCGTTTCTCTACTCTTCTCAATCAGTTAGGCTCTGACGACGACCTCATAACGGTCCCCGTCAACGGCAATCCGGATGGGGCGAAGCACCAGGTGCGCGCCGCTGACTACCGTACTGTTGTCTGGAAACGCATCATCGACAACCGTACTGCGTTCCTCCGGACGCTGAAGACCGCGAGGTACTCCGAGAGAAAAGACTACAGCGACACCGCTACTCTGGTGCGTAACCTTATTGACCAGAGGGAGAGTCCAGAAGAGGTTCACTCCGCAGCAGCCGCATCCGTTCTTTCACCCGCTGCTGCTGCTGCCGGCGCCCCCAGTGATGCGCCGGGGTCTGCGAGTCCCCCGCCCCACCCTTCACACGAAGAAGCCCTCAGCGATTACCAACCCGTGATCGGAATTATCGAAGCGTTCCGACCGCTTGGCGTAATCACCGAGTCGAAGTGCCGCCGGCTGTTGAAGGACTGCGGAGGCGCGACCGCTCTCGAGATCTCCACCAAGGCCGCCAAGGAAGTGCCCGGCATCCTGGCCCAGGTCCGACGTGGCGCTGTGAGCAACCCTGTGGGACTGCTCATTCACAAGTTGGAACAGTTCTTCCATTCGCCAGCCCAGGTCGATCAATGGCGTCGCGAATGTGAAGAGGAGGCGATCCAGCAGGCCGCGGCCGAGCGGCGAGCGGAAGAACGCCGGCAGCAGGAGGAAAAACGCGCAGCCGAGCTGCGAGCGAAGTACGGCGAGGACTGGGACGTATGAGCGCGCTACGGATCGTGAAGTCGACCGTCAGCCAGGCGCTTACGAACACCGAGCGCGCCGAGCTGCTCGCTGGCAAGTGTCCGGACTGCGGACGAGACAGCCTTACCGATATCGCCCACTCCGAAGGCGGGATCCACATCGGCTTCGAAACCGACGTTACATGTGAGTGCGGATTTGCGGCACTGATGAGGCCGCCAAGAAAAGGAACGATCGATAAAGGAGAAAAACAATGACGACCCAAACACCAAGGCTCCAGAAGTTGCTCTACGACGCGAAGTTCAGCGGACCACGCGGCGAACTAAATCCCATGGGCCTTAAAGTTCCAGGATCGATCTCGGTGCAGATCTTTCCAATCAGGATCGACAAATGGATTTTAAATAACCCGGACACGAAGGGCCTTCTATCGCCCCGGCAGTTCATTAGCCCAGATAACGCGATGGCGTACCTGGCAGAGATTTTCACCAAACAAGAAACGGAATGGGTGATCCGGAAGTTAGACGGTAAGCCGTACGAAGCGCCCGAGGTGAAAGGAGCGGCCTCATGACCAACGAAGAACACAAAGCCCGCCACCAGGTGCTCCACGAAGCCTTTGACGAGCTGATCGCGGATTACCTCCGGTGGCATAAAGGGAAGCGGCCCAGCAACACAACGATGGACGAGCTTATGAAATGGAGCTTCCTTCAAACCAAAGAACCGTATGTTGAACCCGGCGACACAGCGCACTCGTTCGCCGTCTGCGCCCACTGCGGCGAGCTCGTAACGAATGCATCGCTTCATGCATGCGCCCGGGAGCGGCTATGAGAGTCCACATCCACCCACAAGCGAAGATGTACGCCGACTGGCTCGAAGTGTTCGGCAACGAGCCCGTGCTCGTCAAACCAGCTGGACCTGGGCTTTACCGCATCCAGTTGACTACGCTCTCGATAGCCCAACATCGCAAGCTGGCGCAGGTTGTTTCGAGAAGGCGACACATCCCAGTCGACGTGTGCGCTACCCGCATCGAGAAGTTCGGCTGCACGATCGAGGCAACGGACGTGCTGGTGATGGCAGACGAGGAAGGCGTCTTATTTTGAGACCGCCGCATCGTCAACCCGATCCGAGAGACTGGTCCCTGAAGGCGTCCCGAATCGCGTTCATCATCCAGTTCTTCACGATAATATTCCTTTTGTGGATCAACGAACAAGAGCGAAGGTCGATCGACCAGCTCGCCATCGCGTGCCGCGCCGCGATAGCCGCCGCACGGTAGCCCTCGCGCGAGGAAACGCGACACAAAACGACAGTTTGAGCCGGGAGCTTGTTTTCATGAGCCTAGAAGTGTTCGGTGACGAGGGGCTGGAGGGTCTCAGCGCGGATGACCTGTACGCCCGAGGATGGGAGTCCGACCCTAATGCAGCCCGCTGGTGGCGCAAGGGAGAAGAGGACACCGTTTACACCATCCAGCAAGCATTCCAGATCGAAGAGGAACGCAGTTGGGAGGATTGACATCCACCCTCGCGCGAGGAAACGCGACATAAAACGACGGTTTGAGCGCGCTTTACCCCTATACGGAGTACGGTCGAGGCGAGGCTTTTTCGCCACACATTGCAAAATAAAGTTTGTGGAGTGCGAATCGACGCCACGTGCAACAAACGACCGTTTGTGGCACACCAATGGTGATTAACTACCCTGTTTTGTTTGCTTCAGCGTGTCGTCTGAAAGCCACAGACGTTTTTGGCACACCGTTTTCAGGCCCTTTTCGAACGTGTTTTCAATACGCGCCGAATCGTGGACTGAGGGACGCCAAGCTCGATTCCGATCGCTCTCCAGCTTTTTCCGGCAATTCGCAGCTTTTCTGCCGTGTCGCGACGAAAAACTACGATCGGACGGCCGCCGCATCGACCCTTTGACCTCGCTGTAGCCAAGCCGGCCCTTGTGCGGTCGCTGATGCGTGCGCGTTCCTGTTTGGCTATCCACGCAGCAATCGCCATCATGAGTTCGCCCATCGCGTTGTCAGTGGTCCGGAACTGCGGTTCTGTGAGGCTCTCGAACTTCACGCCAAACTTCGCGAGCCGAGAAACGTGGTTGAAGGTTTCCGCGATACCCTCGCGACTGAAGCGATCGAGCGCCCAGACCAGGACCACATCGAACTCCTTGCGACTCGCCGCGGCGAAAAGTTCGAGGAAGCCGGCCCGGTTCGAATGCTTGCCGGTCTCGTGGTCGAGGAACTCTACCGCGGTCCATCCGGAGGCTTCGACGTATTTCCGAAGTTGGGCAAGCTGGTTCTCAGTGTCTTGCCGGCCGTCCTTGGTGCTGACGCGGGCATAGATTGCGGCTCTCATATGGGGATATCCGACAAACAAAAAAAGCGCGGCCGAGGGACATGACGCCCACAACCGCGCCGAAAGGAAACAATACGCTAACAACTAATCGGCTATCCGACAGTCAGCCCTGAATCTGCACGCCTATCGCCATAGCCAGCTCGTACAGACCCCAAACCACAACGAAGGCGAGAATCCATGCGACCTTTTCGACTGTGCTCATTTGGTGAAGTACCAGGCGATCCCCAATCCCATCATCACCGCAAACCAGAGCGTCATGATGCCGCCGATGATCGGAACCACATGAGCGCTGCGGACTGCCCGCCGGTGCAACCGTAGCATCCGCTCTGCATCCTCACCAGTGAAGTTGAGCCCTGCAACCTCGCGCACGTGGGTAAGGAGCTGCTGCTGTTTGTTTACTGCCATACTTGTGCACCGGTGTTGACCTGCTGCGATTTGCCGAAGCCTGGATCTTTGCTGAGCGCGATGAAGACTGTGTTGCTGATGGCGCGGATGTCGTCGGTACCGAACTCCAGCTCAATACCTTTCGAGTGGGCGTAGCGTTCTGCTTCCTGCGTGGCGTCGATCGCTGCTATCAAAGCTGAAGCCATGATCCTGCTGATGATGGTGTGTCCGATCTCCGGGTTAGAATGAGTTGTGTTTGGGTCAATCACCCGGTTGATCTGAGGTGCGGCGGGCGTCGAAAGCGCCCGCTGTGCCTGAACTTGTTCGACATTCTCGAGCGGTGCCGTCGTCGTATCGCCTACTCGCTTCACTTCCCACTTCGTCATGCTGCCCTGCTGCCGTTTGCAGATGGATATCAGCTCCATCTTTTTGACTCCGAGCTGCGCAATCTTTTCGCCCACCAGCAGTGGGACGTAGATCGTGTCGTCACCGCAGAGCGAGTACATCATCTGGTCCGGAGCTTCCGGAATGCGGCTTTTCACCTGCTTGCCGCCGTCGAACTTCAACGCGACCTCAACCGGCACGTTGGCGTCAAATCTGATTACTGACATGGCTATGCGGCCTCCTTTTGCCGCTCAGGAATTGTGATGGGTGAATCGTTGCAGAACTCGACCGCAGGACCAGCCGTGTATTCATCGATCGGTGCCCAGGTCCTCTGCTCTTCTTCACACGCGGGGCAGCCGCTGCAACGAATGGCTCGCGTCTGGTCCACGTCGAAGTATTCTTCGTTGAATCCGGAGCCGTCGCACCATCCTGCTGTTGAGAGATAGTCCCCAACTCGCAGGAGCTTGCCGGCGGTTTCACGGGGTGTCGACTCGATGGTGAGTTCCTCCATGTCGCGGCGATCGCGGGCGAGCTCCTGCGTTTCGCGGTAGACTGCGTCTGCGCGCCAGTCGGATTCTGAGTAACGGTTGTCAATGTCAAAGTACATGGGAAGCCTTTCTATAAGGGGTTTCGACTGCTGCTCTTTACTACCTCTATTCTAGCCTACGCAAGCTAGCATTGCAATAGAAATCTGCTGAGTCTTTTAACCTGCGCAAGCTAGGATATACTCTCGTTATGGCGAAGAAGAACCCAGCGGCAGAGATGGCTCTGATGAGAGCGAAGAAACTTAGCCCTGAGCGACGTAGTGAAATCGCCAGTCAAGGTGGTAAGGCCGGTTCGGCTGGTCTTACCGATGCGCAGCGCCGTGCCAGGGCGAAGAACGCAGCGGCTGCAAGATGGGGACCGAAGAAGCCCGCGGTGAAGAAGGGGAAGACGTGAGTATCAATCAGGAAAAGGGCATCGATCCAAACGATCGACTTTATGAAGCACTTACAAAAATTGAGGTTCGCCTGGCCGAGATTGCCAGCGCGTTGCGCTCTATAGCAAAGCAACAGACCACGGAATCAGCTAGCCAACCGCAGCGTCCTCCGAAACGGGGATAGGCGGATTATCCGGCAGGTCCGTGATGGAAGGCAGAATTTTGTGAGCCACTTCCAAGGCGCAGTACGCCTCGGCTTTACTGGCTCCGGTTTCCCGGATTATCTGAATGAGCCGGTTGGCTAGAATCAGCGCGGTTTCCATCACTTCAGATTACCGCGCTAAAACTGAGGAGTGACGCCGATGAACAAACAGATAGCGGTCTCGATAAAGGATTTGCGCTACGCAACCATCCTCTGCCGTACCTGCAACACAAGGGTCACGCTCGACCTTGCGATGGAATTCCCGCCGAACGGCCATATGCCGTTCTCAACTCCCAAAGAATGCCCGCGTTGCGATGCCCGCTTTGATAGCGTGATTCCCGGCGCGATCGACAACATGCAAAAGGTCTACCAAGCTCTAGCTGAGATCGGAGATGCGGTCACTTTCACTGTTGGTGAAGCAGATTACTGACTACCGGTGTGCGCCTGTCTCAGAAGCCAGTTCGAGCTTCGTAAGCCGTCGTTCAACTTCGACGTGTTGAATTGCCACCATCTCCCGGTATGCGGTGAAGGCTATCGTGCTCACAAAGCGCTGATCCATCCATTCCTTGAGCGCATCCAGTTTCAGGCTGATCTGCTCTTTAATTTTCAGCGTGGCGAGCATCCACACCAAGTTTGCAAGCGCTCCACCTACTCCGACAATGATTGACCAGTCCGTCTGCAAATGCATTTTCCTTTAAGAAGGGGAGCGGCTTTGTTTCATGACGGCTGTGGTTCAGCCTAGCCCAGGATCTCCCCGCGGCAACATGCGCCGCCCTCCTCAAAGAGTATTTCGACTGCAACCGCTCTCAACGCTTTCCGGTCTTGATTTCTTCCCAAATGGAGCGTAACGGCTTAGGGTGAGTCACGACTAACCCGTGTTTTGTCATCCGCCGGCCGCTCGGTGCCGTGTGGCGCGGTGGATTGCCTGAGATCAGCGTCGACGGGATCTCCCAGGCTGCATACTTCTTCGCTTCCGGACCGATTAGCATGTCCGTCATGTTTTGAACGCTGTAAGGAATAGGGAGAACGCCCCTCGCGGCGTACATTCCCCCTCGCACCGTCGAGGCGATGGGGTGCATGCCCTTCTGGACGATCGGCCGTCCCATGAAGTCTTCCATCTTCGCGAGATCCATTGCTACGTGCAGCCCGGGTGCCGTCTTGTTTGCCATCGTGCGGAACAACCCGACGACGGCGCCATAGTCCGCGATGTTGTCGATCACGCTGGTTGCATCTTGTGGCGCGCCGGCGAAGAACATGTTTTGATAAACGTCATCGCCCTTCTTGTCTTTTCCGGCGTAGACCTGCGTCAGTTTCTTCGATGGCTTCCGGCTCAACAAGTAGCTCATGAGCTGCGTTGCGATCAATCCACCGACAACCGTCCTCAGCCAGAACGCACGGGCGAGCCTGCCGGCCGGCGTTCCCTTTTCCATCGCGTACTTCACATTGAACAGGTTCGAGAACGTCCAGTCGGGCGCCAGCATGATTGCTCTCGCAACCTCGAGTGTCGCGTGGTTGATGCCCAAGCGCTCCCAGTTCAGGCCGCCGTATACGGCGTTGATTTCCTTTGCAATGCTTCGCTTTGCGGTGTCGACTTCTTCGGCCGAGGCGTCCGGATGATCCGCCATCCACTCCGAGGAATGAATCATGTAGTCGGTCACTTTGAACCGGCGCTGCAGGTTGTTGAACGTCAGTTCTGAGATCGCCTTAGCGGCCGTGTCCATCTGGTGCAGGCCTGGTGCGCGCCGCCAAATCTCTGTCCAGGTCGGAATTGAGCCCGGCTCAAGCGACTGGTACGCCTCGACGCTCTTACCTTGGATCGGGCTGGTTCCCCCGTGAATCACCATGTCCCGCTCGCCGCGCTCGAACGTCGGACTGAAACGGTCTGCCCGCAGCGCCTTCACCCAACCAGTTGGCCCCATGTTGCCCAATGCCATAATATTGAGCGCTCGAGCGTGGAACATCGACATGCTGAGCTGCGCCTGTTTCATCAGCGCCTGCCAGCCACGCAGCCCGGTAAACCCTCTCACCACGTGCATGTAGTCGGGATCCGTGATCGGGCGCATGGCCTTCGAAACCGCGGGATGGACCCAAAGCGCCTGGTTGACTACTTGCGGTTCTCCCTCTGAATCCGTTATCGGAATTTCGTTATGGAATTCCGTCGAGTGCGGTGCGAGCTTGACCCAACCCTCCGGAAGTTTGTCCCCGCCTTTCATGGAGTCCCAGATCCCCATGCCACTATCGTGCAGCCGGTCCAGCAGCAGGTGGGTGGCTCGCGAGGTGGCGAATTTGTCGCCGTGGATGGTGAATGCATCGAACACGTTGAGCGTCTTCGGCACAACGTTGTCCGCGATCGCGTCGAGCACCGTGGGATAAGACCTGTGTGCAGCGAAGGCGTAATTCTTCCCAAGCCGGCCGCCCATTGCTTTTCCGATACGCTCTCCGAGCGACTGCGCAACCTCGCCCTCCCCTTTCGGGTTGAGTAAGTGGCTGAAGTAGCGCTGCGGATCGAGGCCCTTCGGTATCATGCCGCGGTGTTCGGCTTCTTTGCCGGAGGCCTCCGCAATCTGGGTAAGAACGTCGTTAACCGCCTTCATCCGAGGCGTTGGATTCATGGCCCGCTCGATCGACGGCCGCAACAGCTCGAGCTTTTTCGTTACAGCTTCGCGTTTCGGCTTGTCGAGGTCCTTGAGGACTGGGTGTGTACCGTTCAACCATGCCGGCAATTCGAACTTGGGTCGGTGCGTGAAGTCTCTCAGAATAGAAAGAGCTTCCTGGTCGACGGTATCCGCTACCATTCTGCGCAGGCGTCCAATCACCTGGTTGACTCGTGTCGCCCACAGATCGCGTTCGGCCAGATAGTATTCAGCGAGTTCGTTGCCGGCTCTTTCGCCAACCGGATCGGCTTTCGCTTTTTTGAGGGCTTCTGCAGCAGCTTCGCGTTTCGCTATCAAGGCGCGCATGTCCTTGATGTCGGCTTTGAAGATTGCTCCTACTTTGGAAGAGCCGGTCTCGTCGCCTAGGAATCGCTTGAGGGCGTCATCTCCCCGTCGATCGGCGTCTGTTGCGAATTCCGCCGGGCCTTTGCCTCCTGCTCCAGGAGGAACCTCGTCAGGCCCTGTTTCCCGCCCTCTCTCCACGCTTGAAAGCCCGCCTGTAACGGGCCCGGTTCCAGCAGGTGATCGTCGCTGAACTTCGGCCGAAACTCCTCGTCCTCCGTCATCGACTCGATCCCTCGACTCAATTCTTCGTCGTGCATCGGTGACTGTACCCCTGCTTTCTCTGTCTGCATATTGTAGGACGCGGTCGGCCGTCGAAACGTCGAACTCTTTCGCGAGTGCGGTGTAGTACGTGTCGATGAGATCCCGCGCCTCACCTAAAGACATCCCTACCTGGCCGCGGACTCCGGCCGCAATCTTCGCGGTAATTTCCCGCACGGCGGTTTCGTCCGACGCGCCGGCATAAAGACCATGTTCGTTGAGCTTGGCTCTGGCCGCTGCGAATGCTGGATGAGCCATCACCGCGGTGCGAACAGCCGCGGCCTTCTCCGGACTACGCGATGTTTCTCCCTGACGTGTGTGCGTCAGTTCCTCGCGCAGGATCTGGGCCCGACGCCACAGCGGGATGCTACGGTCAGACAAGTGATAGATCAGGCCCGACTGCGGATCCGCTGCCGACTCGAACGCCCCGGCTAGACCATAGAGATTACGAGCCGTGTCCATCCCGACCGCGCCCTTGCTAAGGAGGTCCTCGGACAGCGAACGGATGCGCTCCGCGAAAAAGCCGGCTCCCTCCGGCTTGAGCTTTGCCCCTCCGGCGGACCTGCCGATGGCATCGCTGACAGCATCGAGCGCTTGGCGGTTCAACCGAAGAATGGGCGGCCGGCCGCGGCGAGCCGGTGTCACTTCCCATCGCGCCTGGCCGAACACAGCATCTCGAGGACGTGGTTTCGATCGGTCATAGGGTACGCTCAGATCCTGCGCGAATTCCCCATGAGTGTCCCCAAAGGCAGCTTGAAAAGCCTCGCCCCGGGTTGGCGGCTCGAAAAACGTCGACGGCGCGCCCTCTCTGGAAATCGCCTCATCATTGGCGAACTGCCGGAATGCTCGAGCAGCTTTCAGCGGCCCGTTATTGAGCGTTCTGGCAATCCCTACCGCCTCCGGAGAGTAATCTTTCTGTTCGCCGGCAAGGTCCGGTTGATTCAGGTAATCGTCGAGACTCCGGCCGCCGTGCGATCGCACATCCGCGAGAAGGGCCAACCCCTCTTGCACCTGTGGTGTGATGCTCCAGCCGGCGCGACCCTCGAGTCTCAATACCTGGGGTGCTACACGCTCGAGCTTGTTGCGCAGCTCCGGAGGCGTCGCCTGAAATTGTGCCGGCGACTCGAACATCCGGCCGACCAACATTTTCGCGATGCGGTCCTTGGCTTCACCCGTCAGCAGCCCGCGCTCGTCGACCAGGCCGCCCCGTTCCTGCTGAGTAATTACGCCGTCTTTCACCAGAGCGTCTACGATCTGCGCGCCGTTGTCCCCTTGCATAGCCTGGGCAAGAGTCGAACCCTCACCCACGTTTTCGAGCTTCGCGGAGATCGATTGCACGGTCTCGCGGCTCAACAGCCGGCCGTCCGCGATCGCACGCTCTGCAGGCGCAAGGGCTGCGGCGCCTTTTTTATTGAAATCGGTGATGGCCCGCTGCGCGCCGGCTTCGTTCGGTTGCTCGGAGAGTTCCCGGACCATCACGGGCTGTTTGAAGCGATCGATGTCCTCCGGTGTCAGTCCATAGGAGGCAGCGCGATCGCGCAGAGCGGTTTTGTATTTCTCAACGGCCGCGGGATTCGATTCGTACACCCGGCCGAGGGTCATGGATCGGCTATTGCCGCCGAGGACGTTGCCTCGAGTGTCGATCACGGGACCGCCATGCTCTGCGGTCGGCGATTCGCTGGCTGCGTAGTTGGGGTCGAATTTCGGTCCGGACCGGTCCGCTACCAAAGAGCTGATTTCCGGGTTGTTCTTGTAGTCGCGGTCGTTCTGATATTCGTAGCGTGGGTTGGCTTCGAAGGTCATCCCGTTATGGGACGGCTGAACATCAGCGAGTTCACGGATGCCGTAGCGTGCCGGATAGCTGGTCTCTTCACCGGGCACAGCCACATTCACCGGTTTCCCGTAAGCGGGCCCGGTTGCCGGTTCGGGTTCCGGCGCCGCGATCGCCGGAGCTGTTCCGTTGCGAACCTGCGCAGCTCGAGTCTCCGGAGCTGATGGTTTCATCATTCCAGCGGCGAGACGGTCCACTTTGGCCTGAACTTCAGGCGGTAGCTTGGCATACGCGATCAGCTTGCCCTTGCCCATGAGATCCGGACTCAGGGCAATGTCCTCCCGCAACTTCTGGAGTTCCGGGTCTACTAATACCGGCCCTTGGGCATCGGCATCGACGGCGGGCGTTGGCTGGCTTTGTTGAGGTTGGCTAACAGGCCGCTCGATGGTGGGGCCTGCTGCGGTTTTTTCTTGCTGGACTTCTTGACGGGCGCCTTGCCCTGGCTGCTCCACGGTAACTGCATCTGGTGTCTCCTGTTGAATTGGTGGTATTGCTAACTGCAATTGCGGTTCTGGTGCTACGGGTTCTGGTGGTGGCGCCGTCGCCGCGGTAACGAACTGCTGCGCGGCCTGCGTGGTCGCCTGGTCGACTTCATCGGGCTGCGGGAGTAGCTCACTCGGGAGCTGCGGAGCGGGCGCCGGCGTTTTGATCCCCGGGCCCGGAGTCGCCGGAATTGGATCGAGCTTGAACCCGGCCGGAAGTTCAGAGCCTGCAGGCTGTGCGCCGATTTCCTGCCCGGTCGAGGAGTACTCGCGTTCCGGTGCGGGGAATGAACTGGGGGGAGCTTCCGGCGTCATGGCGTGTTGCACGCCCTGTTTTGCGAGGTACGCCGAGAGCGCCACTTTCGTCATGGTCTCGCGTGCGCCGGCCCAATCCTTGGCCTGTACCTGCTTTGCGAACTGCGGACCAGAGGCTATACCGTCAGCAATCATTTGCGCGGAAAAGCCGAGGCTCGCAAGCTTGCTGAGGCCTGCTTTGCCCAGCATTCCCTCGAACGCGCCCAGGCCCGAAGTGCCCAGCATGATGGCTGCATTCTCGGGTGTCGTCAGTCCGGAGGCGAACTGCGCGGCGCCGTGCATGATTCCCTGGTCGTTCGCAGGCAGCGCTTCATCCACACGGAGGAGCCGGTCGTCCTGCAGGGACGGATCCCGCTTCTTGGCGGCTTCGGTGATTGTGTCGAGTCCCAACGCTCGGCCAACCTGACCTTCGCGGATCGGAGCGGTGATCTTGTCCCAGAATGACGGCGGGTTGCCAGCCATGTCGGCTAGAGGCTGCGCGGAGGCTGGAGCGGCGTCGACGGTGAACCCTGCCGGCAGTTCAGTTTGCGGTGTCGCTTGTGGTCCGGCGTCGAGAGTGAAGCCCTGCGGTAACTCGGTTACTGGGGTAGCCACTGACCACCCTTAAAGACGAGTTTCTTGCCGCCTGGTCCGGTGGCGGTCTGCCCTTCTTTATAGGTTTGCTTCGACGCTGCCGCCGGAGCGGGAGCCGCGGCAGCCGGAGCTTTCGCGAGTCCGGTCCAGGGTGCGAGCGGTTTGGCCGTGGGTGCTGCTGCCGGCGGGGGAGCTGCCGGAGCTGCAGCGGGGGGAGCTGCAGGTGTCTGCTGCGCGGGAGCTGCTGCAGGTCCTGCAGTCGCCGCGGCAGCCGGAGCTGCTTGCTGCTGGTCTCCGAATTCACCCCACTTCATCTGTTTGCGAACTTCTTTGGACTGCTTTTGAAACTGCAGAGCCCTGACTGCCGCGGATTTGGACAAACCCGCCGCATCGGCTTTGGTGATGGCCTGGCCGGGGTGCTTCGGATCGGGTGCGGTGTCTTCTTCGCCTGCAGCGATCGCATCGTAGCGCCGTTTCAACTCCCACTGATCCTGCTCATCGTTGTAGGATTTGTCGTGCTTCTCCTGCATCTGCTGGGTAGTCTTCAGAAGCTTGTCGGCGTCTTCGCGGGCATACCGTTCCTTGCGTTCCGTTGCTGCGTCGGCCGAACGACCAGCCGCGGCTTCCTGCCCCGGCGTCATGGCGCGCTTGGAACCCTTCGGGACCTGTACCTCATCGGCCCCGCCAGTCTTCTTGTTCAGTAGCAGCGGGCCCCCGCTTGGACCGAGCATTCCCGGTATCAGTTGAGTCGCGTCGGCCTTGTCCGCGGTGCCTTTGCTGGAATCGGGGAAATTCCCAATTTCCTTTACGGTGCCGTTCTTCTTGTCTTGGACATAGACGTGGGTGGCCCCGTCCGCATCGGACGTGTGGAAGAACTCCGCGGTGTTTCCCCCGTTCGCGCTCTCGAGCATCAGATGGAGATTCGCCGGTGTGATCCGTTGCCCACTTTGCCAACCCGCCGCCTCGAGAGCCTTGCCCATATCGCCCGTGGGAACGAAGCTGTTCGTATCATCGAGCGGAGTGGTTTTTTCCTGCTTGCGCTCTGCGAGGTCCGGATAGTGCCACGCTCTCCCGTGAGAGTCAGTCTGGATGTGGTTCGGATCATCAGCCTGCAGGCTGGGGTCGAGTTGCACGCCCGACTGATCCCGCCTCAGCGTCGGTCTACCTGTGGCGTCCACTCCATTTATAGGAGCAGCATCGTATTGAGGCATAGGCGTTGCCCCGGCATTGCGATACTTCTCCTGCTCCGTCGCATACTCGTTTCTCTGCTTCAGATCATCGAGACTTGCCTGTCGAGCGGCATCCTGCTTTTGTTTCTGGTCCTGCTGTGCCGCATACCGGAGAGCGGTCGCGTGTTGCAGCCCCGCCGAGTAGGCGTTAGTCGCGGCGCTCGCGAACCCTTCCGGATCGCCGGCCGGATTGCTGTTATTCGGGGACGGATAGCTGATCGTTGGGAATGGCATGGTTATCCTTCAGGCGCAAAGGTGTTGGCGCCGGCGCCGCCGGCGCCGGGAAAGCTTCCACCAACACCCCCGCCAAACTTCCAGCCGAATGAATCGCTCTGTTGCGTGGTCTGCTGCGAGGTGGTCCCAGTGTCGCTGGTCGTACCGGTCTTGCCCGGATTCTGAAACGCGAACGTCAAAGCGTCCTGCAAAGCCGTATTATTTTGTGCGAGCTGCAGCCCGCTTGCCGCGCTCGCGTTTGCCCCGAGCGCCGCCTGTCTTCCCAATTCCGTTTGCAACTCGCTTTGTCCCACTTGCCCGCTTTGTCCGAACCCGCGGCTTGCGAGAAACCGGTTCATCTTGTCGCCCGATGCTGCCGCCGTCTTGTTGATCTGATCCGCTCCCGCCGTCTGGACTGCCTGGACATTGGGCGAGATCCCGCCCGAGGATGCCGCTGGTAAGAGACTCGAAAAGACCTGGCTCAGCATCGATTGCAAGCTGCTCTGCTCGCCCGTGTACGTCGGTGTTGCCGCCGATGTCCCCGACGAGTTCGCCGTTGCCGTTCCGGATCCCGTGGTTGTATTCGAACTCCCGCCGGCCTGCCCGCCTAAACTCAGTCCCATTTCCAAAATCCTCTTTCGTAATCCCGACCGCGACCGCATTCACCGGTTCGCCGCCCCGCGTCGTGTGACTTCGCAACACGCCTTCTACCTGTGCCCCGCTCCGGACCGCCAGCGCGATCGCGAGCCGGTTATCCTCCGGAATCAATCCGAGGATCTTCAGCGTCCCGGTTGTCGAAAACAATCGCCCACACGCCAACCGAGCCGCGATACCCGTCTTCCGCACGCCTCGAAAATACGGCGAGAAAAGAACGTGCATAATCGCCATTGTTGGCGAAGCCTGCTCGAACGTCACCGCGCCTACGATGCGCTCGTCATCAGTGATCCCGATTACCCGAGCGTTCGCCCTAATGCTGTATTCGACAAACTCTCCAATCGACTTTGGGGAGTAGTCGTCGCAGACGATATGACGCACGGGTTCGAGCCAGCCCCACGCAAGAGGCTGAAAGCAAGGGGGGAACGGATCAACCAGGTCAATTCTCATAACCAGTCTTTCGACTGGTCGAATTACCTGGTGTGTGGGAAACCGAGGATGCCGACGTACCAACCGACCTTTGGGACGTCAGCTCGGATATTTTTGGCTTACGGACCCACCAGAAACGCGCCCGCCTGAGAAGTGCTGGGCACGACGGGACCGCCCGTCACGTTAAAGGTCTTGGTTTGAGTTCCAGACCAGGTGGGGGTAAAGGTGTCCGTGGTGGTGTAACTGACATTGTCGAGACTGTACGACGTGGCTAGGTTGTTTACCTGCGTGCACCCACCGATATTCGCGTTCGAAAACTGAATCGATCCGGGTGAAACCGGTGTGCTAAACGCATAGGTCCAGTTTTCGGTTCGTGTTCCACTGCCCCCGCTGCCCCATGCCTGCCCCGGAGTCGAAATAGCCAAGTCTGCCGCGGTACCCGGTCCGAAAGTCGTCGCCAGCGCCGCAAAGGCTGCCATGTTGATGGTCGACCCGGTCGCGTTCGCTCCGGTGTAGAAAAGCAAGCTACTCATGCCGGCACACCCGCTGGTGAGATTGAAAGAAAGACGCCACCAGACGGCCGGGGAGGTCGGTACAGCGTTGCTTGCCGAGAAGGATTGAGTGGACGGCGCCACGCCTCCCGAGGAAACTCCGTTGTAGGTGTAGAGCGTCGTCCACGTCGAATTGTTGTCGCTGAACTGCAAAGAGAAATCCACCAAACCATACCCCCCATTGCAGCCGTAAATTAGATCGAAATGGTCAATCGAAACCGGAGAGGCAAACTGATATTCGAGCCACTCCCCTGTTAGTCCGTTGTTGCCCGCCTGCCAAAAGGTCGAGCAATTCGTGGTGCCGTTGAAAGCGTTGCTCGCCGCGCCAAACGCCCCCGAGCTGGTAGAGGAAGTGCCGCCCGCGGTGGATATGGTGCTGCTCCCACTGTCAAAGCTTGTCCACTGACCCACCATCGCAAAGGAGCTGCTCGTACTCGTCGTGATGAGCCGCCAGTAAGTGTGTTGCGCCGGCAGGATCGCGGGCAGTGCCAATAACAGGAGAGCCAGTTTCGCGAGTTTCATCGGGCGACTCTCCAATTCAAAGTGACAGCCCCGGGCGTGATGCTCGCCGCCGTGTTATTGCAGACCTTGAAATTGACGTTGTTCGTGGTCGGATATTTGATGATCGTGAGCATCCCGCTGGTGCTTGGCGAGTAGCCCGTGGTGCTCGTCGGGTCGGCGTTGAAATCAGCCTGCACGTTGTCAGTGGTCGCCACGCCAGTCGCTGAGGTCGTTACGACGCTCGCGCAAGCTCCGGACGTGATCGCGCTCGTCCCCAGCGCGGATGTCCCGTTGGCGACCGCGGAAACGTTGCCGCTGCCCGTCCCGCACGTCGGGCAAGAGAAAGCCCCGGTGCCGGAGTTGTAGACGATCGGCGATGTCCCGCTGAGGCTTCCGAGGCTGATCACTGTCGACGCAGCGACTCCGCCGTCCGACACGTTGCCGCCCGAGTCGAACTTCGCGACGTTGCCGCTGGTGCCGGTGCCGTCCGAGCTTTGGCCCTTTGCCGCGGTCCCGTGCCGGTCGGTCGAAAGGATCTGCGTCCAGGAAATCCGCCCCGCGGTTGCGGCCATCAGACCGACCGCAGTGAGAAAAACTACTGTGATGAGCTCTGTCTTGTTGTTCTTCATAGTTAGTACCTGTAGAAAGCCGTCAGCACCGCGCCAGTGGTCGGTGCGCTGCCGAAAGTGGCTGTAGCCGTCACGAGCGTGTAATCAGTCCCGCCGGCGACTTGCAGCACGCCATTGACGAAGAATTGCAAAGACGCTGCGGGGCTAGGGGTGTGAGCCAAAACAAACGCGGTATTCGACCCGTTCACCGTGCCCGAAGGAGTTTCATTGTCCGCGAAGGAAACGGCCGTTGCCCCGGTTGCTGCCGTGACAAACGCCGTGGTAGCGAGCTGCGTTGTGTTCGTCCCGGGCGCCGCGGTGGGTGCGGTTGGCGTGCCGGTGAGAGCGGGCGAGGCGAGCGGAGCCTTTGCCGCGAGGTCCGACACAAGCCCGGTAATTTTCGACTCAGCGAGAGAAGGAATATCCGCCGCTACGAGAGCGCGAAGACCTACCGCGCCGGTCGAGCCGTCTGGTGTAGCGAGTACTTCGTTCGCTGGTCCCGATGCGGCAACAGGGCTCACGATATTCGCGCTCACGTTGCCCATCGAGTCTTTTTGCCATTGAACATTGGTATGTCCACCAGGCGCCGCGGGAGTAGAGTCGTTGAAATTTACAGCCATTTATTTAAGCTCCATTTACTAAAAATTCGCCAGCCCCATTGATTTCGATGATGTCGTCAAAAGAGACAGCCACTCCGTTTACAAGGATTGTCGGAGTCCCATTGACCCCGATTCCACCCACATCGGCAATGTTCACGGTGCTATCGACCGTGTTCCCGCACTCGTCAAAGGTGGCAATATTGCGGCCCGTTCCAGTGGGCTTGAACATCTGCACCCTGGGACCGTTGCCATGCCGCGCATCGATCGCGATTTGGTCGTAATCGATGTTGCCGCGTTGCTCGATCGCGCACGTTGGAGCCGGAGGGGCCGCGATGAAAAGCGCGAGATCGTGATACACGCCTCCATCAAAAGGTGCATCGATGAATGAATAAGTACCGTATCCGCCCGGCAACATGTTGGGCGGGGTGTTGTCCGTGAAAATCGTAAAAGCGCTGACGAAGTAGTCGGTGCCGGCAACTACCAGGTCGACCACGGCCGCGGATTGCTGGCTGGTTGGTCCGTAATCCGTCGTTACCGAAGTGCCATGGCTGTCCGTAAGGACAATGCTGATTGGGGTTGCGCCTACGGTTGTTTGCACGGCAGCAAAACCATGCACAGAGGGAGAGCCGAGGGGTGGAACTTCCGCTGCCACGATCGCCAGTACTTGATCCAGAGGAAATAGCGGGTTGGCGTTCGGGATGGCGATCGCAAAGGTGATGGTTATCGCGCCACCCAAGACGTTATTGGCGAAAAAAATCCCGATCGCCTGAAGCTGGACGCCCCCGCCCATTCCAGAAAGCTGCGTGTAGGTATTGCCTGGACCGTCCGTGACGACGAGCGCGCCTGTAGCAACAACGCCGAGTCCGGTGTTGTCCCCGATATTGATGAGCGCCTTGACGGCAACAAAGATCGTATTGCCCGGGGTGACTGAACTCGGGAAAGTCACACTGACGGTGCACGCACCCGTGGACATGGGTGGAACGGTATTTACTGCCGAGCCCGCGACCGTTTGAACAAAGAGGGGCACTAGTACTGGTACCTTGCGACGTGATAATTCGCGTCTCTCGCTTTCGGCGCGACCGTGTAGGTGATGGTCACGCCGCTAATAAGGAAGTCGAAGTGAGACGACTGAACGATGTTGAGGAATAGCGTCAGGCTGCCCGGGATCGGAGCAAACGAGAGCGTGAAAATAAGGTTGGTCCCGTTCATGACCCCCGCCGGAATCTCATCGATCCAGGTCGCGGACGAGCTTGGGCTAGGAGGCGCGGAGCGAACAACCGCTGGCTCCGCGAAAGCGCGGTTAATCCGCCGGATGCGATCGTTGATCGTGGCCGTTAAATCCGTGCCTGTGAGTGAACCTTCAACCGGCTGAATGGGTTGCCGGTTCGTCATCCGGTTACCTCGAATGGCACGTCAATCCAAGTCCAGGTCGATTCAGTGCCTTCGATCGAGAGGATCTTGGCCCAAAACCATTGCGCCTCCGTAGGCGGAACAGTGAACGGAGCCCAGGCCCAGGTAGGTGGTGTGGGTTCGATGGGCAAGGGCGCCCACTTCCAATCACCCATCGCCTTATTGAGTTCGTTGAGTGGTCGGTACCAGATGCGTCCCGTGAACAGGCGCACGCCAGATCCGGAGATCTCGACTTGCAGCAGTCGGCCGCGGATACCCGGGGTGAGCGGAATCTTCACCGTCTGCCGGCTGCCGGTGGTCGTAATCGTGGTCGTGAACTGGAGAGTCAGCGCGCCGTTCGGTTGATCAGTCCAGACCTTCATGGTTGCGGTACCGCCGGTGTCGGTCTGGATATCAAACTCGAACTTCCGGAACTCCTTCATCCGTTCGGTGTCGAGGTCGATCGGCGTCGAGTCCCAGATACCCACGGGTGAAGCGCTCGCCTCGTCGCCGGTGAGATACGTGCCGAACTCGCGGATTTTGAGCTTCGCGCTGTACAGCCGGAACGCGCTGGTCCCGCTGATGATGAGCCGGAACATGCGGCCCATCGGGTAATTGAACGGAGCCGTGCTCATCGTGGTGGGGAGCTTGATCTTTTGCCGGCCCGTGGTGGAAAAGGTTGCCGTAAAGATCGAGGCCATCGTGAACCCGGGCAAATCGCAGTAGAGCGTCGCGGTCACGTTGCCAGTGGTCTGGCAATCGATTTCGATCTCTCGCGCTTCCTTGGGCTTCGCGCTGCCGAAGTCGATCTCGCGGGAGTCGTACACGGCGCCGCCGGTCGCTTCGTAAGCCTCGATGTAGACTCCGATCGCCAGCACTTCCACCCCGCCGTCATAAAGAACGAACTTGCTTGACCCGGATAACTTCACCCGGCAGATGCGGCCCTCAATCGGAGCGGTGAGGCCCGTCGCCATCGGCAAGCGCAAGATACGCCGGCCCGCGGTTCCGGTGTTGATCGTGGCTGTAAAGCGGGATGCCTCGGAGTTGCCCGGGAGATCGGTCAGGAATGTGAGGGTGACGTTCGCGTTGAACGTGTCGAGTTCGAGTGAGATCTCGCGAAACTCTTTAACCGGGACGGCTGCGAGTGCTATCGCATAACTTCGCGGGATGTGGGTAAGCCCGGATTCGTAGGTCATTTCCATCGAGTCCCAGACAAAGCCGGCCGCGGCTTCGTACGCCTCGATGTACGTGCCGATGATCCGCATGAGGAGGCGCGCACCGTAGAGCCGGAACGTGGTGGTGGTGGTTGCAGTGAGCGCCAGGCGCCAGAGATATCCTTCGGTGGTCGCGAAAGGGAACTTCAGCAGTGCGCGCCCGGCGGAAGTGAGAACGGACGGGGTGTGCCGAATCGCGAGCGCGTTACCCGGGAGGTCGGAATAGAGATTGCAGTTGACGGCCGAGGCCGCGGCAATATCGAGCGCGATTTCTTTGCACTCCTTGACGTGCACGGAACCGAGGTCGAGCGGAATCGTGGAAGCTGCGAGCGCGTTTCTGGCTTCCAAGTAGTAGTACAGATAAACGTTGTGAATCTCAGTCAGACCGCTCGTCGCGGTGCTCAAGACATCGAGGCCGATGGAGATATTCTTCGCCTCGGTACCGTCGGTACCGAGTACGAAGCTGGTCGAGTTTCGGAAGCCGGTACCGGTGATGGTGCCGAGCGTGCCCATGCCCACGGAGTTGTCATAGGCTCCCTTGACCGTCGCCACGATCCCGGGACCGAGTTTGCAGTCAATGACCACTTCGAGCCAGACCTTCGGGTTGTCGGGGTGGCCAGCGTCTTCCGCGTGGCTGCGATAGATACACTCGATCGGAGCGTGAGGTCCGGAGCCCGGGACCGCTTCATCTTCGGTGTAGAAGAGCCTGAAATCATCGAGATTCACGCCGGTGGCCGTGGCGCCGCCGGAGGAATTCCCGCTCAAACCGAGCATCAGCACGCCATCGAAGTAGTAGCCCCAAAACCGCATGGTCGTGTTGCCGTTGCGGTGATACATCCAGCGGCCGGTGGCTTCGGAATAAACCGCAGTGACCGCGTTCGCGCCGCTCGTGACGTTCTCGCTGTACGAGAGGTACAGCTTGCCCATCGCGTAGCCAACTGAAATTGCAAAGGCATCGAGTGAGTTAGCGCCGATATTGGGACCAGCGAGAATGCTCCCGGGTGGCTCGAACGGTGTCCCGCCGTTCACAATTGGCGTGTTGAACAGCGGGAGAATCTCCGCACCGAATGCTTCCGACTTGTCGAGGTTGCAGCGCCGGAGTCCGGACGGGGAGACGAAGTAGTCGATCGGCCCGGCTGCCGATGCGATCGCAAAAGCGTTGCAGAGGCCCACGCCGTCTTCGAGCTGCTCGAGCGAACCGCCAACCGGATCCGCAATGAGTCGCCAGATCGACTTTTCCTTGTAGATCATGAGGACGTTCGTGTGGGTGGTGACCCACATGATTTGTTCGCCCCACGTGCCGACATCGACCCAATCGCCCACGGCCGGATCCGTGTTCCAGTACTGCGGTTGACCTGGTGGGGTGTAATAGAGCCGGTTTCCAACCCAGGTGTAGAGCCGCGAGAAGTACGGACCCGCGAGGCCTTGACCGTTCGGGGGAAGCGTGTGACCGACTGGCATGATGATGCCGTCGTTGGTTACGGTCAGGTCGTCAGTCGCCCAGGTCCCGGTGGTCGCTGTGTTGTTCGGGATC
>Ga0193726_1000469_pt1 | contig 42231 bp, 38 predicted proteins | sample H2c1metaG_FD_144928 | JGI IMG/M metagenome (GOLD analysis project Ga0193726, IMG submission 144928) | Soil microbial communities from a riparian zone of the East river system, Colorado, United States - H2c1 | ecosystem: Environmental > Terrestrial > Soil > Riparian zone | place: USA: East River... | reverse complement strand
AAATGATAAGGCAGCCATCCCCATAATACTGAATGATATCACCATGGAATTCGGGTACCTTCCGGTTCAATTGTTCTTTGAAGCGATTTAATTTGATTAAAGCCTGCGATTCGTAACGCTGCATCATACCGGTATACCCGACAATATCAGTAAACATGATAACAGCAAGATGGCGGGATTCCGGCAAATGTTTGTTCAGCTTTATTAAGAAATGTACTGATATTTTTTTAAATATCTAAAATCAAACAAAATGATATTCCCATTTTTTAGTACCCCTGCTACGTCCTGTGACAAAAACTCTCGGACTACGGGCTTTGCCTTAAATTTTAATTCACGAAAAGGGTCAACTTTAATTGCACCAGTACGAACCGCAGGATAAATGATTGTCTTCACAAACTCCAGATATCGGCGAGCTACATTATGCGATATATTTTTTTCCACCCTCAGAAAATGAAGATAATCCTGCATAAATTTCAAAGTAATTTTCTTCAGGGTATAGTTTTAGCCTTGTGATTTTTCTGCAGGGACTCCTGCATATATTGAAGGCTCCTTCGATATTTATAATAGGTAGCCTGGGTAATTTCTACACCTACCCTTTTCAACATTGCCTGGTTACCTTGTTCAAGGTATTCAATCAGAAGTTCAGGCTCATCTTCCTGACCCTTTAGCTTGGCGACCAGCTCATCAATTGTGAAATCTTCGCCAGAGAAGCGTAGTGCGTCGAAAGCATTGTTCGCCTTTCGAATAATTAATTCCAAATTGTTGGAGTCTTTCTTGTTTTGTATAACGAGAAATTCCTCAATCATACTGTTAGTTATTTTTATCTGGTAATGCCGCTTGTTGTAATATACTTGCGAATGTTCCAATATTTTATTTTGCCTGTTCATCAATTAAACCAGGTTATATCTTTAAATCAATATCCATCTCCAAGGGGACTTTTACTTCGAAAACGAACAGAAAGATTCGCCAGAAAAAATGACTATAAAGAATCAGTTGACTTTTGTACTTTGCTAAATCTATTTCACCTTATTTCCTTTGCAAAATATAAAATGAGAATTTTCAATCGAGGGCCAAAAACTAATTTTAAAAGATTCGTTGTCTTATTATTTCCGGGCATCCAATTATTCGGATCGAGCATCTCGGCCCAGGCACCTGTCATTAATTCATTTTCCCCAACAAGCGGGATCATTGGGACCGTTGTAACTATCACAGGAAATAATTTTAGTGCCGTTTCAGCAAATAATATTGTCTATTTCGGCGGTGCGAAAGCGACCATTCTTAATTCCTCGACGAGCTCTATTACTGTCAAAGTTCCATTAGGTGCTACCTTTCAACCCATTTCTGTGACGACAAATAAACTCACTGCTTTTTCGGTCTATCCATTCAGTGTCACTTTCCCGGGCAACGAGGTAGGTTTCTATATTAATTCTTTTGCTCCACATGTCGTTTCATCACCTGGAACATCTCCTGCCAGCATATCCGTAGTTGATTTGGACGGAGATGGGAACCTGGATATGGTGGCAGCCAACTATGCGTCAAATAGTATTTCGATTTTTAGAAATACAGGCGGCAGCGGAAATATCTCGTTCGCGACAAAGATTGATTTGTCGGTTGGGAACAATCCAACTTTTGTTTCAATTGCAGATTTGAATGGCGATGGCAAGCAAGACTTAATTATTACCAATTCGACCAGCAATTCAATTTCAATTTTTGAGAATAATAGTGACATAAATTCAATCTCATTTGCACCGAAAATTGATCTTACCACCGGAACATCCCCCCTGAACACGGGGATTGGAGACCTGGACAAAGATGGAAAGCCCGATATAATTTGTACAAATAGCGGATCGAATAATATTTCAGTTTTCAGAAATACCAGTTCATCTCCAGGTATTTCGTTTGCCCCAAAACTGGACTTCCCAACAGGGAGATCGCCATCAGGAATTACTGTAGGAGACGTGGACGGAGATGGTCTGCCCGATATCGTTGTGACAAATCAAGTAGATAATTCGATTTCGATTCTCAGGAACAAAAGCACAACAGGTCTGATTTCCCTGGATGCTAAAAAGGATTTAGATGGATTATTTGGTAGCTCAGTAGTAGTAGCTGTCGACCTCAATGGAGATGGAAGAATTGACCTTGCTAATACTAGTACAAATGGTATTTGTTCCATCTTCAAGAACAATAGTTCTCCAAACAATATATCTTTTTCGGAACCCGCCTTTTATTTTCTTCTCCCCGGAATTACTGGTCTGTCAATTGAAGACCTGGACGGAGATGGAAAACCGGACCTGGCATTATCCAATAATCAGCACGCCGATGTCTCTGTTCTGAAGAACCTAAGTACACCGGATTCAATCCTTTTCGCAGGGCGCATCGATTACGGTGGCGGAATTACTCCAATGGCCGTTTTCCTGGCTGACCTTGATGGTGACGGTAAAAACGATATTGTCTCGGCGAGTTATTCCGAAGGAAAGATTTACATCTTGAGAAACGAGACCACAAATCCTTTTATCAATTCATTTTCTCCGACAACAGGCAGCAACGGTTCCGAGGTAACGATAACCGGACTTAATCTGTCAACTACAACAGATCTTAGTTTTGGTGGAACCAAACCATCATCTTTTAATATAAATTCTCCAACTTCCGTTTCTGCTGTGATAAATGCAGGGACAACTGGCGAAATAAAACTCACTACTCATTATGGATCTGTAACCAGCCAGGGTTTTATATTCAGCAAATTGCCAACAATCGCTTTCTTTAGTCCGGCATCAGGAAGTTCCGGAGCCTTTTTAACAATCAAGGGAACAAATTTTTTAGGTACTACAGCTGTTAGTGTGGGTGGTTTTCCAGTAGTTTCGTTCCAGGTTTTATCCGCTACTCTTATTACAGCAACAGTGGGCGTTGTTCAAACCGGTAATCTTGATATCCAGGTTACAAATCCTTTTGGTACTGCAGTCATTGGAGGATTTTACACCGGGCCCACCATTGGTTCCTTTTTTCCAACCTCAGGCCCAGCAGGCACAACGGTTACCATTAAAGGCACACATTTTAGTCAAATACCGGCAAATAATATTGTGTATTTCGGAGCAGTTAGGGGAGTTATCACGGCAGTTACGGACAGCACAATCGTTGCTATGGTTCCCGCGGGCGCCACATACCAGCCAGTTACAGTGACAACAGATAGTCTGACCGCTTACTCTATAAATTCATTCAATGTGACTTTTAAAGGAACAGGAGGGGAATTGACCGATAGTTCATTCGAAGAAAAGCTTGATTCCATTGCAGGAGGCCATGTGTATCCACAAATGTGTATCGCGGACTTTAATAATGATGGGAAACCTGACGTTGTAACTGTAAACATAATACCCTCATTAGTTTCTGTTTTTAAGAATACCTCCACTATCTCGCAGTTATCCTTTGCAGGCCAAACTGACTTTGCAACTCCGGGCAACCCGGTTAAAGCAGCTTCGGGGGACTTTGATGGCGATGGTAAACAGGACCTGGTAGTTTTATCTGGAACGCATATTCCTAGTTATACGTCAGCATTTTCAATTTATAGAAATACAGGTGACAATACTAATATTTCCTTTGATGCAAGACAAGATTTCACAATATTTAATGAAGATACGCCTATCGGTATGACTGTAAACGACTTTGACGGCGACGGCAAACCAGACATTTTAATATATTTAGACCAGACCGTTTTTATCTTGCAAAATACCTCCACCAATGGAAATATTTCATTTGGATATTATGTCAATTTGGGATTTCCTGGGTTTCCCCGCTCAGTGTCAGTAGCGGATGTTGATGGAGATGGTAAAACAGACATCATTGGTGCCGACGATTATAACGGTCGTATTCTTGTATTTAGAAATAAATCATTCGGTGGGAAAATAGTATTTGACGGTGGAGTTCCAATTTCTTCTGGTTTTGCTCCAGAATCCGTTTCAATCGGAGACTTTGATAACGATGGAAAACCTGATATGGCCGCCATTGTATTAGGTGCCAATGTAGTGGAAGTCTATCGGAATTCAAGTAGCACAGGTAATGTTTCGTTTGAGGCACCCATTAATTATCCGGCAGGAATTCATCCTTATAATGTCACTGTTTGGGATGTCGATGGAGACGGTAAACCTGACATGACCGCTGCTATCGGCTCAAAAGAAATTCTTGTTTATAAAAATAACAGTACAAGAGGCAATTTATTGTTCTCGGATTTTGTCGAATACCCATCGCTAAGGAACCCTCAATTTGTAACTCTCGCTGATATAAATGGTGATTCAAAGCCCGATTTAATAGCAGCAAATGCAGACTTTGTAGATTTTTCAGTATTTCTAAACAAACTTGGAGACGATGGTCTGCCACAAGTATTTATTTCTGCGGCTGGTCCGACGGAATTTTGCGAAGGAGGAAATGTACTACTAAAAATTTCCGCAGCGGCAGGTTCCACATTTCAGTGGTATAGAAATGGAGATGCAATTGCGGTTGCAAATGATTCAAGCTATTTGGTTACAATGGCTGGAAATTATACTGTTTCTGTTACAACTAATGGCAATCTTTCAACATCGGCACCCATTATCGTTACGGTGAAATCTGCACCATCGTCTCCGATTGTCAGTTTATCTGGAACAGATTCTATTTGCCTGGGAACATCTGTGATTCTTCATTCATCAGCTACAGGTAATAATCAGTGGTACCGGAACGATTCCCTTTTAAAAGGAAGTACGGATACAATTTACAAAACTTCAATTCCTGGAAATTATAAGGTCATGACCATAAGTAATGGGTGCCCTTCCTTGTTTTCGGATAGCACTATAGTTGTGGTATCTGATTCCCCACCTGCGACTATTTCAGGACTTCTGAATATATTTTGCTTTGGTGATAGTGTATTACTTAATGCAAATACGGGAAGCGGCCTGGCTTATCAATGGAATGTAAATGGATATCCTATTCCAGGGGCAACTGCTTCATTATTCATGGCAAGAAATTCAGGGTCATATACATTGATCGTTACTGAAAATGGTTGTAGTTCAATATCCGATTCAGTTAGTATGATGAGGGTAGCTCAAATACCTAAACCCACAATTTCAAAAAACGGTCCTTATTTAATGTCAAATTTCACGAATGGAAATCAATGGTTTCTCAATGGGATCGCCATACCCGGAGCTACCTCACAAACTTATACAGTTTCTATTGAAGGTAACTATTCTGTCCTGCTGACCGCTCTTGGGTGTATAGGCCCAATGTCAGATCAGTATTCTTTTGTAATAACGGGTGTTATCAACATAGACAATACTCATTTTATTAAATTAAGCCCTAATCCTGTTAAGTCTTTTTTAGCCTTAAGTTTTAATGTCAACGATGTTAGCTCCTTAAATATTGATATGGTTGATTTGAATGGAAGAATAATAAATTCATGGCAAAATCTGAAAAATGGAAGCCAGATCAATTTATCCCGTTTTGCGAATTCGATGTATATATTCAGAGTATACGATGCTAATAAAAAATTGAATTATGCGCTGAAAATATTGAAGCAGTAGGACGTGGCCGGAATCAAAACTAATTTCGCTTCATTACGAAATCAAATTGAGTCCATTTTATAGCTGAGCAAATTGAAGAAAGTCACAAAGAATCTGGTTAGACAATTGTCCTGCCGCCGCTACAGGATGGGAATTTTCAAGAAATTTTTGAGGGTTTCCTTTTTTTTTGCCATCACAAGAGTTTGAAATCGAAGTGACTCATTCAAGAAATTTATTGACATCCCTGGTTAGATATTTTCCCATTTATGTAGTTCATTTCCTGGTTGATTTGCTGTACCTGTTTGTTCAGATAATCCTCGGTAAGATGGTATGTCTCTTTAAAATTATATCTTTGTTCAAGTCCTAAAGTTCATTTTTGTCCTTTAAATTCCGGGATTTCTGATAGCAGGGATTTGAGCTCTTGTCCTTAGTTTAAATAATGCTGGAGTACTCAAAAGGATTAAGGTTAGAAGAACCATGCAGCAACCATTTATCAGCATCGTATTATTTATTCCAATTAAATCAGCGATCCTTCCCACCAGGTAAGATGCTATAGGTTGCAATCCGAAAATAATCATCAGGAATGTACTCAAAACGCGCGCCCGAAGATGAGCAGGTGTAAGTTCCTGCATAAGCCCTGCGGAGAGTGTGAGAACGTTAGCTGCCCCCAAACTGGCCATCAACTGGCAGATCATCGATAGCGGTAGATTCCTGGAAAAAGAAAAGATGACATACCAGGTCCCTGCCCAGATTACAGATCCCCCTATGGCAATGCATGATCTTTTTATCTTTTGAACAAACGGCAACACTATTACAATTCCCACCAGCGCGCCCGCACCGGCTGAACCAATCAGTTGTCCAAGCGTCTTTGCATTTCCATTTAATACAACCGTTGAATAAGCCGGAAGCAACTGGATGATAGACATTCCAAAAAAGGTTTGTATAGCAGCGAAAAGTATAATTAACCGAAGCAGCTTTTGGTTATGTAAAAAATTGAGCCCTTCTCTAAATTGCATTAATCCGCTACCATCAGGTTTTTTAATTTCCCGCTGTGAACGTATAATCAAAATGCAGATAATCGAAATAATGATACTAATTCCATTATACCAAAATGCAGGTGTAATTCCCACTGATGCAATCAACCATCCTGCGAGGGCGGGACCTATAAGTCTCGTCAATTGATTAATTATATTATTTAACGCCACTGCTTTCTGGATATTCCCGGGTCCTACTATATCACCAATAAATGCCTGTTCTGCTGTGACATTAAATGCAGTAACAATTCCCAACAGCAAGGCAAGCAAATACACATGCCATAACAAAAGATGATTAGTTTGAATAAGGAATGCCAAAATGAATGCAAACAGCATGGCTAAGAACTGCGTTAGAAGAAGAATCTTTCTCCTGTCAAATCTGTCCGCAATGACTCCTACCCAAGGACCAAAAATAAAAAAAGGGATCTGTGACAGGAAGGCCGTTATACCGAGCGCAGTTACTTTATGTGTTAATTCCCAAACTACCCATGACTGCGCTGTTTGCTGCATCCAGTCACCAAGCAGGTTAACCGATTGACCTAGCATATACAGCCTTATATTCCTTATCCGTAATGTTGAAAAGTTACCCCCAATCACACTCAGCCCTTTGATGATATTTTTAGTAAGTTTCATTAATACAATCTACGCATAATCATAGATACAAATTATAGGCAAGTTCAATCAAGACCCTGCGATAGTTTTTAGAGTTTCTAAAAAATAATGCAGGTATTTACTTTTCACAATAATTGCTTTGTTTTATACAATCATTTCATTGATTTGTTCAAGAACTTTACCTAAACAATACAGCAAGAAAAGCATTTGATGCTTTTGGTTTATAATTCAATTAAATAAAAATGAGCAAAGATAATTTGCCAAACATAGGTACTGTAGCGAGTGCAGATATTGACGGTCTGTCTATCCGATTTGCGAAATCAGGTGTATCGAAAGGCTTGCCCATCCTTCTCACCGCGCCATGGCCTGAAAGTATTTACTCGTTTTATAGGCTAGCCCCACGACTTGCCACCAAACACGCTGTTTTATTAGTTGACCTCCCAGGATTCGGTCTCTCGCAGAGCCGCCCGGATGTAATGGCGCCAGAAGCGATGGCAGATTTTTTCATCAAGCTTCTCAAACATTTCGGTATCAGCCGAACACATGTCGTCGCACCTGATGTTGGTACGCCTGTTGTCTTATTTGCAGCTTCAAAACAACAAGAACTTTTTGAGAGTCTCGTCATTGGCGGAGCCGCCATGCGTGCAGATCTTGCAGCGGGTGGTTTGAAGGACCTCGTTTATTCACCACCTGGTTTTTTGGCGGAGGTTGGTGCAGATGGTGTGAAGCCATACTTAGAGCATGCAGGGCTATTGACACCCGCGGCAATTATTGAAGACTTTCGAGCCGCTTCAGCTGGTCGGCGTCTCGAAGAGGCTACACAGTTTGTACGGGGATATATTCCTGATTGCCCTAAATTGGAGCCGCTATTGTCCAAAATAACAACTCCTGCGTTGATCATCGCGGGCAAGAATGATACGATCGTGCCACCGGTAAACCTTCAATTTCTTGCTGATCGACTTCCGAGCAACCGGCACTTACTGCTTGATGCCGATCATCGCGTTTGGGAGGAAGCCGCCGATGAATATATTGAAACAATTGTTTCCTGGTTTGATGGAGGTTATCGTTCGATTTAATATGCCGATTTGCATCCCTTATTTGGAAGTTTACCTTTGACACAATTAGATTTCAGAAAAGTAAAACATATGGATAGTGCGACTAACAAAACATTTGCATTAGGCAACGATCTTACTGTAAATCGTATAGGATACGGCGCTATGCGCATCACAGGAAAAGGTGTATGGCACCAACCGGAAAACAAAGACGAAGCCATCCGCGTACTGCAAGCACTCCCTGGGCTCGGCGTTAACTTCATTGACACGGCCGATAGCTATGGCCCATATGTTTCCGAAGAACTGATAGCAGAGGCACTCTATCCTTATCCCGCTGGTATCCACGATGACTTTTTTGCAATCGGCCCAACAGCAAGGCCTGATAAAATACATTGGTCTTTCGGAAGTAAACATAGCTACCCTAAAAAAAGCGCAGGAATTTGTGCCTATTGTATCCCTGCAAAACAGGTACAGCATAATGGTACGCGACTGGGAACCTGAGTTGGAATATTGCAGGGAGCACCACATCGCGTTCATACCATGGAATCCCATCAATGCCGGCAATGTAAACTATATGGAAAAGCTAAACGATATCGCTCGGCGACATAATGCTACTGCTCAACAGGTCGCACTAAGCTGGCTATATCATCATGAGCCAAACATACTGCTAATACCCGGCACTTCAAAAGTGAACCATATGAAGGAAAATGTGAATGCGGTAGACATTGTTCTATCGGTAAAAGAAATGGACGAGTTAAGCAGCATTGAATCTTAGTAAGTTTCACAATTCGAATCTTTCATACATCGAAGATTTTCTAAAGTGGATGGGAATTTTCAAGATTTTTGAGGGTTCCCATTTTTTTTGCCTCCTCTATAACTTGGAATTGGGCTGGTTAATTTAATAAATTTATTAGTATTTCTTATCTAAATGAATTTATCAGAAACTGGTTTTATTTATTTGGCCTCTTAACTCCACTTGTTGATACACTTCCACTCTTGGCTCCGCCCCCTACCAACAAAGGCATGAATGCTTATTCGTTAAGTGTTTCAGCCTTTTCTATTTCCGAACTTTAGCTAAGTTTGTATTTTACAGCCATTATGAATCAAATAGGCAAATACCTTCATTTATACATTGGGTGTAATACTAATAAAGGTATATTCCTGGGAATCAGAAAAGACATATTATTTGTTCAGACAGAACCAGGGTCAATAGAGGAATATAATATCCAAAATGTTGGGAGCACCCTTTTCCTTTATTTGAAACAATTAAGTGATTTAACAGAAGAACAAAGTAAACAACTAATTGAAGAAGGCTTTGTTATTGGAAGACCTCATGGGTATACTTTTTCCAATTATGGATTTGTGTATTTGTTATCATTAAGCGTAGATCTTTTTGGATTGATAAATGCTGGTTTTGCTAAGGATGCAAAACGATTAATATGAAGATTCTAAACTGAAGGCCCAAAACACAAGGGTTGCTGCTAACATATATCTTTCTGAGTGTTTCTGTCCTGGCAGTGTTCAAATTAAAAATAATTTATCTTACCAATTCAAACCCGGTATATGGTTTCAAAAAAAATATTTTCATTGCAGTGTATTTTCTTCGTAATTATTTTATCAGCTCAAACAAGACCCAATATCATTTACATCATGGCGGATGACCTGGGTTATGCAGATCTGAGTTGCTATGGTAGAAAAGATTATCAAACTCCTCATCTTGATCGTCTCGCTTCACAAGGAATAAAATTTATAAATGCCTATGCGGCTGCCCCCGTATGCACACCCACGCGAGTTGCTTTTTTTACGGGACGTTATCCTGCCAGATTATCCGTGGGATTGTATGAGCCACTTGCAGACGGACACCAGGACAGTCTATTGGGCTTATCATCGGAAACTCCTTCTATCGCCGGGCTTTTAAAAAAAGCAGGATATGAAACATACCTTGTTGGCAAATGGCATTTGGGATATTTACCGCAGTTCAGTCCAATCGCAAATGGATTTGATTATTTCTTCGGTTTTCATTCCGGCGCAACGGATTATGTTTCCCATACAGATGCCGGTGGAAAACCGGACCTCTATGAAAATGATCAACGCGTAACAGCACAAGGATACATCACTGAGCTTTTCATGGGAAAAGCGATAGAAATTATAAACAAGCCTCATCAAAAACCATTTTTCCTTGCGCTGACATTTAATGCCCCTCATTGGCCCTGGCAAGGGCCGGGAGATAAACCGTATGGCACTAATAATTGGAGGACCGGCGGATCGCCCGCCATTTATGCAGCGATGGTAAAAAGTCTCGACGACGCAGTCGGAAAAATTGTGAAGGCGATTGATGACGGCAAGCTTTCAGATAATACAGTTATCATATTTACCAGCGACAATGGTGGCGAGCGGTATTCGGATAACGGCATTTATAAAGACGGAAAAATGTCGTTGCATGAGGGTGGCATTCGTGAGCCTGCTTTCGTACGATGGCCCGGCAAAATCAAAGAGAATTCTTCAACAAGCCAGGTAGCAACAACAATGGACTGGACGGCAACTATTCTCGCCCTTGCGAAAGCCAGAATGGATCCGAAATTTCCATTGGATGGAATGGACATCATGCCTGTCATGATGGGAAAAAAGAAAGAAACAGATCGAACTTTATATTGGCGCATTTTTCAGCGTACCCGGCACAAAGCAATGAGAGATGGCAAATGGAAATATTTCCAGGATGAAAAAGGAAATGAATATCTTTTTGATCTGTCTATCGATCCCAGAGAAGATAATGATCTGAAAGATCAACAGCCTGAACTATTTAATAAATTGAAAAATAAGTATAGCGAATGGGAAAAAACGGTCTTAAAGCCAATACCCGCTACCTGAACACTTCCTGTTTCAATATACATGACTCTAGTGAAGATTAGTTCTTATCTTCAGCTTCACTGCCTTCCGACAGACACTTTTTTCAATTGCCTGAAAGCATGTAAGAAATCAGATCTTTGTAAAGAGAGATTTTATATCCCGTTTCTTTTCGTTGATTTTTAATATTAAAATACTGAGACAATGACAAAGTATCATTCGCTTTTGTCGGGTTTACTATTATTTTCCATTCCACTCCTTCCTTTTCTTAGATCTCATAATAACATCAATCCCGGGACTTTTAGTTCAGAGCCAATTTATCATCTTGCTTTTGCGAATTTTGGTCCATTGAACGATGATATTTTTATTGCAGATGCGGATGGCGCTCATGCAAGGCCGTTGCTCCCGAACCCGGCCAATGATTACAATGCCTCTTTTTCACACGATGGGAAATGGATAGTATTTACATCAGAACGAAATGGTTCAGCCGATATTTATCGTGTGCATCCTGATGGATCGGGATTGGAACAATTAACCAATAATCCTTCTTTTGATGACCAGGCCGTTTTTTCACCCGATGGGAAAAAAATAGCATTTGTCTCGAGCAGAAACAGGCAAGCTGATATTTATATATTAGATATAGCAACAAAGGAAATAACGAATATCACAAACGACCCGGCAGGTGATTTTCGTCCCTCGTGGTCTCCCGATGGAGAATGGATTGCTTTTTCTACAGACCGGGATTCCAAAAGACCAATGCCAGTATTTACATTATGGCATTCAACTGAAATCTATACCACTCGTTTTGACGGATCAGAGACAAAAAGAAGAACAAAGCTGAATACATATGCCGGCAGTCCATGCTGGTCGCCTGATGGAAAGCAAATATTATTTTATGAGGCAGAATTGCAACAGGTGCGTAATATGAATACAGTGATGAAAACAAATGCAACGACACAGCTTTCTGTAATCGATGTTACCGACAATACCAAGCGAACCATCACAAAAGATTCGGGGGAAAAAATTTACCCGAGATGGTTTGCCGATGGAAGCATGGCCTATGTAACCTGGGGGGAAACCCCGGGTATTATGTTTACAAATGGTAAAACGAGATTAAGTGGAAATTTTGAAAACCCATCGTGGTCAACTGACGGCAAAAAAATGCTTTTTCATCGCGAAGTAAATTCCGGCTGGCCACCCTATTATAAATTATATAGCCGCGATCCCCAATTTCAATTGATTCGCTCTGGCGTTTTTCCTTGCTATTCTCCTTCTGGAAAGTATCTGATTTGCAACGATAAGACTGCTGGCATTCATCATAATCAAATAATGCAGATGAGTGCAGACGGCACTAACCGTTCTATTTTGTTCGGCGACTCAATAAAAAGTGCTTTAGCCCCGGTATGGTCGCCACAAGGAGACAAGATTGCTTTTGGGTTTGGTCGTTATTTTCAAAGCCTCCAGGGGGCTGCTATTGGTGATATTGCCATAATTAATAGTGATGGAAGTCATGTAGAGGTTCTTACTGATGGAAAAGGTAATTATGGATTTCCATCGTGGTCGCCTGATGGGAAAAAAATTGTTTACCGGGGAGCAACCGATAGCATTATGGGTTTGTTTATTGTTGACCTGGAAACAAAAAAAATTACAAGACTTACAACCGATAGCCATGATAATTTTCCGGGTTGGTCACCCAATGGGGACCTGATAGCCTTTACCAGTAAACGAGAAAGCAATTATGATATTTATACTATTAAGCCTGATGGAAGCGACTTGAAAAGATTGACTACAGATCCTGGCAATGAAGCTCACAGCGTATGGTCGCCCGATGGCAAATGGATCGCATTCAGCAGCGGCAGAACTGGTTTTAAGGACGAATCAGCATTACATCCTTACAATCCCCAACCTTACGGCGAAATATGTGTGATGCATGGTGACGGTTCGGATGTACGGGTATTAACCGATAACCAGTTTGAAGAGGCAACACCGGCATGGATGCCACTTAAAAAAAAGGAATAAAAAAATAGTACTTAATGATGTTGTGTTACCAGGTAAGTAAAAGAAAACCGGTTAACCGCGATTATATGAAACCAATTAGGCGATCAGCCTGAAAGTCGCATAAATTGACGGGTAATGCCATGGCCGCCCCGGTTTGAAGTGCCAGATTTCAAGGTTGATCAGTTGAATTAATTTAACTTTAATAAATGTCTGATAATCACAAACTGGAGATTTTGCGGCTCATTGGCGAAGATCCAACGCCGGGTAAAATTCAACGATTCAGTTTCAATACAATGAGCAAACATCTTCAACTAACGAAAGATAAACTGGAAACCTTACTTATTGAATTGAACAAGGAAAAGTTTGTCGCCCAATATGCGAAGAAAGGTGTCGATAGTTTTACGGTCGAGATCAAACAAAAGGGATTAGATGCCATCACCGATGAATCTTTTATTTAAGCAACATATGCCAAACAATCTATCCGAAAAAAAAGTGCATAAGACTGGTCGCATTGACCAGGTTGTAAGGGATTATTTTGAAAAGAATAAAAGCATAAGTGAAATCTTAGCAAAGGATTTAATGCCATTGTTTATTGAAAAAGGGATTTTCTTAAAAGATCAAAAAAAAGGGTTACCTATCCGCCAATTACTCCGCGACCTGGATGCTGCCGGTAAGTTATCGATGCTAAAGCTTGTCCAGGTTGTTCGAAAGGATGCAATCCGCAATTGGTATTTCGCAAAGAACTAAATAATTTCCCCTTTGCTCTTCAAGGTGGTGCATCTTACCTAAGTCAGAAAGAATCTTATACAGTCGTATGCCCATCAAACTCTCTTATTTTTAATAGACTTAACAAATGAGCAGAATATGAAACCTTTCTCCCCCATAGTATTTGTGATCTTTCTTTTCTTTTCGTGTAATAACAGCAAGAAAGCAACTTCTACACCTGTTCGCGAAGAAACAACTTCAGGAAAAAAACTACCAAAAGATATTATCTATTTAACTGCAAGACCTGATTCTATTTCATTTGATGCTTCAGGTACAGCAGTAATTGTAGTGGACATGCAAAATGATTTTGGCTCGAAGGGAGGAATGTTTGACAAAGCGGGTATCGATATTTCTATAATTCAGCAAGTGATTGAACCAATTTCCAATGTTTTAAATGTAGCAAGAAAAAGGGGGATTAAAATCATATATCTAAAAATGGGATTCAAACCGGACCTTTCGGATGTTGGTGGTATGGAATATCCCACCCGTGTGAAACGCCTGAAAAGAATGCATATTGGTGATACTGTTATTGCACCAAACGGCACTATAGGCCGCATTTTGGTTAATAACACCTGGAATACAGACATAATTCCCCAATTGCAACCTCAACCTAATGACATTATCGTTTATAAGAACAGGTTTAACGGGTTTTACCAAACAACTTTGGATTCAATCCTACGAAGCCTCGAAAAGAAATATCTCATAATTACAGGCTGTACTACCAGTGTCTGTGTTGAATCAACAGTCAGGGATGCATCTTTCAGAAACTACATGCCTATTGTTTTGGAAGATTGTACAGCGGAGCCTATTGGTAATGGATTATCCAGAAGTAATCAAGAAGCTTCCCTCCTGGTTATTAAAACTTCATTTGGGTTAGTTTCAACTTCAAATGAATTTATTAAATCTCTTGAGAAACATTGACGTCTTAACAATATAAGAGTCCATATTGATATTTGCGGGTGGCGCTTTCCGGATAATGCTCCTTATTTTCTTCCTAGTTTTTTCAGCATCCTTGTATGTTCCCGTAATGCATGAAAAAATGTTGGTTGAACATGATATGGCAATCCAAAATCGGTCATCGTAGAATGAACGATTGGTGCCAGTTTTTTGTAATGAACGTGACAAATACCAGTAAACAAATGGTGCTCTATCTGGAAGTTCAGACCCCCGGCAAACCATGAGAGCACGCGGTTATTCGGTGCAAAATCCGTTGTATTGACAATTTCATGAATGGCCCAGCTATTTTCCATTTGTCGCTTACCATTGTCATCCACGGGTAATTCAAAAGGTGAGTCTTCCATAATATGAGCAGGCTGAAAAATACATGAAAGAAAAAGCCCGGCAATAAAGTGCATTAATAAAAACCCTGCAATTATAAAATACCATGGCATACCGGAAAACAAGATGGGCAAGACAATTATGTAACTATAATAAAAAAGTTTATACATCGTAATTCGAAAGATCGCTTGTTTTAATGAAACATTCTGCGCTGCCAACAGATCATGTCGCTTATAACGAACTACACCGAGGTAATCCTTCGCGGTCATCCAGAACAGGGTCATTATCATATAAAAAAACCAGGCATAAATATATTGGTACCGGTGATACCAACGTTTTGGTTGGCGGGGAGAAAGACGTAATAACCCCATAGTTTCAATATCTTCATCGAGGCCCATTACATTCGTATAGGTATGATGGAGTACATTATGCTGAATGCGCCAGTTAACTGTATACCCCCCTATTATTTCAAGAATGTAACTGATAAAAGTATTAACTTTTTTACGGGGAGAATAAGTACCATGATTAGCGTCGTGCATCACTGCTGTCCCAATTCCGCTCATGCCCCATCCCATCAAAAACCAAAGCCCAAAGAATATCCAGGCATTGCCGGCACCAAACCCAGTTATCAATAAAATATAAGGGATAAAATACAGCGAAAGCATCACAATCGTCTTAACCCACATCTCTGTGTTTGCGTAAGGAGAAATATGGTGAGTTTCAAAATAAGCATTCACCTTTGAAATGATGGCATCATAAAAACTATCCTTTCCTTTGGATGCAAAACGAACAATATTTAATTTTTGGGTTTTCATAAAAGTATTGAATATGAATATAGAATACTTTATGATTATACTGCAAAAATCCTGCAACAATCGTAACCTGAAAGGAGCGTCCATTGAAAGTCCCGCTACAAACTGAAATAGAAGAATATACAGGCGCCATTTTTCCCGATAAAAAACGCCAGGTCCCGAAAACTGTTTGGATTGAGGAAAAAATTCTGCACAGTATTTGTAACGTTTGCTAAGCCAGCACCCTGCTTTGCCTAAGCATTCATTACCCAACCAGTAAGGCTTTCAATTTTTCGCTTGATTGAAAAGTCGATTGAAATATTTTTAAACCTCAAAGAATGCAGATATGGAACAATTAAAAGACCTCCAGGAAAAAGCAAAATTGGTTCGCAAATGGTGTTTGGTTTCTACCACTGAAGCAGGCTCAGGGCACCCCACTTCTTGTTTATCAGCCGCAGATATTACTACGGTATTGTTTGACCGCTATTTTACTTATGATCTTGATAACCCCCTCAATTTGTACAACGATCGCTTTGTTCTTTCAAAAGGTCACGCCGCGCCGTTGTTATACACCTTGTTCGGCATGGCAGGAGCTTATCCATTAGAGGAATTAAAAACACTGCGCAAGTTTGGAAGCCGCTTTGAAGGACACCCGGTGCCAAAATACAAATATGCGGAAGCTGCAACAGGTTCGTTGGGACAAGGGTTATCCGTTGGTGCAGGGCTTGCAGTGGTTGCTAAGCGCGAAGGCTATGGAAATAAAACCTATGTGCTCATGGGTGATGGAGAACTGGCGGAAGGGCAAATATGGGAAGCTGCCAATTTTGCTGCACATGAAAAACTGGATAATTTGATCGCGATACTGGACATTAACCGATTGGGACAAAGCCAGGAGACCATGTTTGGCCATAACGTAGAAGAATATATAAAAAAGTTTAAAGCGTTTGATTTTGAAGTAATCGCTATCAATGGACATGACTATGAAGAAATAAATCGTGCTTTACAAGTTACGCAACAGCCGGGTGGAAAACCTTTTGCTATCGTTGCAAAAACTTTTAAAGGGCATGGAATCTCTTTCCTCGAAAACAAAGACGGCTGGCACGGCAAAGCATTGAAGAAAGAAGAGCTTGAAAAGGCGCTTAATGAGCTTGCACCTGTAGATGATAGTCTTCGCTTTCAACCAAATAAACCGAAGCGAACCAAATTACCTCAGCATAACATCAATGTAACAGGCACGGGACTATCATTCGAAGAGAAAGAATATGCAACACGTGAAGTATTTGGGGAAGTGTTAGCGAAACTGGGTGACCAGGGTGAAGCGATTTATGCCCTTGATGGGGATGTAATGAATTCGACTTTTACGGAAACTTTTAAAAAAGCTCACTCAGAAAGATTTATAGAATGCTACATCGGCGAACAAAATATGGTCTCTGTTGCTGCCGGTCTTTCACGTTTGGGAAAGATACCATTTGTTGCCACTTTTGGTGCTTTTCTTACAAGGGCTGCCGATCAAATACGAATGGCAAGAGTTTCCGAAGCTAATATAAAATTTGTCGGTTCCCATGTTGGTGTAAGTATTGGTGAGGATGGGCCATCTCAAATGGGGCTAGAAGATATTGCTTTATTTGGTGCTCTTCCAGATACAGTAATTCTTCAGCCTTGTGACGCAATTTCGACGGCGAAATTGCTACCACTTCTTGCTTCCCATCAGGGCTTTGCTTATATGCGCACACTTCGCTCCAAGACGCCTTTGGTTTATAAAAATGATGACAGTTTTAGTATTGGAGGTTCAAAAATTTTGCGCCAATCAGACAACGATTACTTGACCGTTGCAGCCACAGGCATTACAGTATTTGAAGCACTCAAAGCCGCCGATGAATTGCACAAAGAAAACATTAGGATCCGGGTGGTGGATTGTTATTCTATTCATCCCGTTGATGCCAGTTGCCTAAAGAAATGTTTGAATGAAACGGAGCAAAAAATTTTGATTACGGTCGAAGATCATTTTAAACATGGAGGATTTGGTGATTTTGCCGCAGCCGCTCTATCAGGTACACAAGGACAAATAATTAAAATGGCTGTCCGAAAAATTTCTCAATCTGGGACCAAAGATGAATTGTTAAATGACGCAGGCATTGATGCTGCTCATATTGCAGCCAAGGTAAAATCTGTTTTGAAAAAACAGCTGGTAGCTTAAAAATTGTAAAAAATCATTTTATGAAAGAGTATGAATTAAAAATAGAAAGTCCCTGGAACGAGGTAAAAGCTATGCTCAAGGAGATCAATACTGATTTAACAGATGAAGATCTCGACTATGAAAAGGGAAGAGAAAGAGAATTACTCGAGCGACTATCCCGTAAAATGAAAAAAAATTTACCTGAAGTAAAAGGGTGGATTGAAAGTGTCTCACATAACAGGGGATTGGCTTATTGAATTAATGATGAATGTGAAGAATAAATATTTTAACCTGTGCCTCAATAGCTCAGCTGTTGTGAGGAATTTTATAATACAAGTCAAGCCCTTTCAGACTGAAAAATATCCCGGCTAGTCCGAGCGCAGTTCTAACCCAATTCATATATTGCCATTGGTGCAATGCGGTTTTTATTACTTCAAGGTTACCCTCCATTGGCCGGGCAAATATTATAATATCCCGCGGAATGAAATAAAAAATGGTCAATGCACCAATACCTGCGTATATTATGAACGACCCAATAAAATTGGCGCGGATATGAACCGAACTCCTCCAAAATAAGATTACGGTCAGCAATATTGCTATTTGGTTAATGGGAGCAATAACGCTAAAGAAATTTCTCGGGTCAATATGTCTATAATATTCCCTTGCCACCAGTATGGAAGATGGTACGTCCCCACTCCAACTCTTAAAATCAACCAGTGAATTGTACACAGTTACCATGGTTAGACCGGCAGCTGTTATGATAGATATAAAAAGAATTGCCTTTTTCATTCATTAAATGGTTTAGAAGCTAAAATTACAGGCACGAGGCACTAATAAAATGCTTGAATAGACAATAGCGGCAATTGTGTCGACAAGATGCATTCTATTAGCAAGGCATCACGGACGACCAGTAAAAGATTTTCATTATCTCCATATTAATTATATATGTTGCTATTACCGTATTAAAGATTATTTTTAATATGGATTTGGTTACTTCTTAGTTTTTTTCATATATCAGTCTAATATTATCAGGGCGACCTAACTCAACGAAAATTCTCTATCGCCTTATTCGTTTATTTCTTACTGTCGACTTCGTGAAATGATAATGTGTAATTATCATAGAATTGCTTTTTATCTTTTTAAATTAAACCTATGTGTTTTTCAGCCAGTGCAAGTTTTGGAGCAGGTGTTGTTCTTTCAGTTATAGGAATTGTCTCAATTAAAAAAGCAAAGGGCACGTCTCAAATAATTTTTGCATGCATTCCCTTAATATTCAGTGTTCAGCAAATTGCAGAAGGTTTTTTGTGGCTAGCGCTTTCTAAGCCAGCATATGCTTCAATGCAACTGTCTATGACCTATATTTTTTTATTTTTTGGGAGAGTGGTTTGGCCCATTTATATTCCTTTGTCAATTTCATTGCTGGAAAAGAAAGACAATAGAAAACTAGTTCTAAAAATACTAGTTGGATTGGGTGCCCTGGTATCGCTGTATCTGGCTTTTTGCCTACTGTCCTATCATGTTGAAGCAAAAATAATCGGTTATCATATAACGTATAGTCAAGGTTATCCTATCCCGCTGGGCAAATATTGCGGACTACTTTACATTATCGCTACAATTGCACCCTCGTTTTTTTCGAGCGTTAAACGAATGTGGTACCTGGGGATAGCTATTTTAATTTCTTATATTATGACTAAAATTTTTTACACCGATTATATTGTTTCTGTTTGGTGTTTCTTTGCTTCAGCTATAAGTATAGTCGTGCTTGTAATTCTATATGGAATTCAAAAATTGAATAAAAGTTTAGTAACTAAATAAGGAGTGGCGACTCATTGGGGTTTTGATAAATTGTCTAAATAAATATCTTGAAATTTATCTGGCTTCTCCCCTGTCCTTAGATACATGGCTATTTTTTCTGCACTTACTTTTGTATTCTCAATTGTTTCCAGTAGTTCCTTCCGTGAGATTTTAATAGTTCTCTCTATGAAGAGCAGCTGCTCTTCTTCTTCTTTGTTAAAGTGCTTAATCATAAAGGGTACGTTTAGCATACCTTAAACAATGAACGTGCCGGAGATACCCAGGATCTTCTATTTACCAGGAAAATGCTTTTTTCTTTAGATATTGTTCGCTAACTAACTAAATATGCTAAAATCCGTAAGCAATTTTACTTATGCGATGGCTGTTTGCGGGACAACATAAGACTTCTTTTTTTTCATTGGCCCGTCCTGAAATAGGCTTACACATTTTGTAAACTTAAATCAGGACGAGACATTATTATATATTCGAAGGAGATCCGAAGAGGATAGAAAAATTAAAATAAAATACCTGCGAGATATTGAACAACTGGATTCACCAATAGCTTGCGACTACTATTTATTGATATTTACCGAACAGTAAAATCAAAACATGTGCTTGTTAATACCGGTGTTAAAGTTATGGAATCCACTACCTGGAAATGAATGTGGAAGGCTGTTCCCCGTGCAATAGCAGTAACGGCCCGCGACAAATCTGCATGTCCATTGCCATGTCCATCGGTATGGATGGCCTCAGGTTGCAATAAGTTTCCGAGTGTAAGCCAGGCAGTGCTTGAACAACCTGTGCTGTCTGCTATTGGATTCGTCGCACGCTGCAGCAGGTAAGAATGATCTGGCTGAAGATTGGAGACCCAGGTTTCAAGATTAATAATTCTTGCCGTATCCGGATCCTGCCTGAATTTTATAAATCCGTTAGCGCCTAAGTCTTTACCTGTGCCATAAAGAGTAACATCAAGATCATAAAGAGCATCTTTCTTGGGAATATCTTTCTGGCAACTGAAAAGCACACACAATGTTGTTGCCATTAAAGCAATTGCAACCGTTGCCTTTTTTGTAAATTTTGCTTGCATAAAAAATAGTTTTTGGGAAAATTTATTAATGCAATAAATCTATATCTTATATCTCCAGGTGAAAATCAGGACTGAGCAAACAGCGGGAATGAATGAGAGATTGGAGAATATGTCAAAGTTTATGCTATTCAGGCGGATAGGTGAGTAATGAGTTCCAGCAATTCTTCTTTTTTGCTACGTGAAACAGGAATGGTAATATCATTACTTAATACAAGGGAACCACCTTCTCCTTTAATATAGCGGATAGCATATTGAAGATTTACCATAAAAGAATTATGAACGCGGAAGAAGGGCTGCATATCCAGCAGATCTTCAATATCCTTAAGCGTTCTTGAAATAAGTATTTGCTGCCCATTATTGAGGTGAATATTGGTGTAATTGCTGCTGCTTTCGCAAAACATGATATTGCTAAGAGGAACCAGTTCATAGCCGTGTAGTGTAGGCAATGCGATCTTTTGAAAAGAAAGATCATTGCTTTTCCTGATATGCGTCAGGAGGGCATTAAGTTGTTTTATTGCGTCACGCTGGGTGCGATTGAGAAATTTATTGATGGCCTCGAGCAATTCATCTTTATCAATTGGCTTTATCAGATAATCCAGCGCTCCGAATTTAATAGCTCGAATGGCATATTGATTGAAAGCAGTGGTAAAGATAATATCAAAATCAATTTCCGTTAATCCTTCAAGCATTTCAAAGCCGGTTAAACCTGGCATTTCCACATCAAGAAAGATAAGCTGGGGCTGATGATAATGAATTTGCTGCAACCCTTTCTCCGCATTGTTGCATACGGCCATCACTTCTATTCCAGGGCAATATGTTTTTAACTGCCATTGCAAGCTATCGCAACAATGCTTTTCATCATCTATGATTATTGACCGAACCATTGATTAAATATACTCCTCGTTAAGCTGTTTCACAGGAATTTTTATATGCACAGAGGTTCCCGCACGTTGCCCTTTTTCATTGGTCAGGTCATTGATCACAATGACTGCTTCATCCTGCTTCAAGGAAGATTCAAACAGTTCCAGGCGGTTCTGGGTGAGCTTAATGCCTAATGATTTTTTTCCAAGACCCTCCTCTTCCCGCAACAGCGTTGACTTGATTCTTCCGATACCATTGTCATAGATACTGCAATCAAGTATTTCATGGTTCAGCTTGAAATCTATAATGATCTTGCCACCTTCACATTGTTTAGGATGCAAACCATGCCAGATGGCATTTTCCACAAATGGTTGTAACAACAGTGGAGGCACCATTACAGCTGATATATTGAGTCGACCAGGATTAATCTCATAACTAAACGGGGTCTCAAAACGCAGTGCCTCAAGGTCCATATATAATTGTAAACAATATAATTCGTCTTCCAAAGGGATAAAGGATTTACCCGATTGCTGGAGAACAATACGAATAAGCTTTGCAAATTTTGTAAGATAATCCGCCGCTTTTGTTGCTTCGTTAGCCAGTGTGAACCTATTGATAGAATTCAGACAATTGAAAATGAAATGAGGATTCATTTGGGCGCGAAGGGCCTGTATTTCCAATTGAATAGTTTTGTTTTGTAATACGGATTGCTTTTTTTCATGTTCAACCTGCTCCATATCCAGGGAGAATTGGAGGCGGATTTTTTCCAATTTTTCATTTTTTCTTTTAAGGTTAATGACTCTGTAAATAATAAACCCAATCAAGATCAATGCAAATACTCCGGTGATTAGAATATTCCTGATCAGGATATTTCTCTGGATGTTACTTTCTTTTAATTTGTTATCCTTGTCAAGTACGTTTATGTGTGCCTGCTGCTCTTTTTCTCTTGCTAACGCATTAAGTACGGTTAATTTCCCGGTGTATTTTCCGGTTATTGTGGAATCTTTTATATCAATGAATCTCAAATAATATCTGTAAGCAGTGGCAGAATCCTTTTTCTTAATGTATATTTCTGAAAGAATCTTACAGGCTTTTTCCACATAAGAACTTGCTCCGGTTTTCTGCGCAAGGGAAAGTAGGGTTTGTCCGTAGTTGATCGCATCATTCTGCTTCCCCTCTCCCTCAAGTATTCCTGAAATATTCAGTAGCACTTCTAATTCTTCATCAACATAATTTTTTTCTATGTCTAGGTTCAAAGCCTTCATAAAGACGGGTAGCGCTGCTTTATAATTACCAAAATATTGTTCTGCAGAAGCAAAGTCGATCTCATTCCTCAATATCCCCCGCTTTTTAAGGAACGTATCATACCCGTTGTTAGAATTTACTAAATTTAGCACAACCCTGTAATAATATTGACAGGAATCCCATTTATTTTCTTTAAAGTTTCTGAAGGCCTTATCGCTTATGGCTCCTGTGTCCAGGCCCATCTTTTTTTTGTATGCAATGATCTTGTCAGAATATGAGGTTACGCTGTCAACCCAGCCTGCAACAATATAAAACTCCTCTTTCCTGTAGAGAAAGTTTAAGGGGCCTTTGGGATCGGTTAAGTCTTTTAGGAGATCGAACTGGTTTTGCAAGTACTCATATGCTTTGTCAAAATTGCCCTTCCAGATATAACATTCGCTTAGCCAATCAAGGGCAAGACTCTCATTGGAAATGTCCTTAACCTTTCTGTAATATTCCAATGCCAATTCGAGATTATTTATTTCTGCAGAAATATTGCCTTCACGGAATAATATGTCAGCCATAACCAGGTGTGCATAATTCAACCGGGGATCATCCTTTATTTCTTTGAACATGGAAATTGCTTTTTCAGCATAGTTTTGCGCAATAACAAAATCATAGCGCCTGGTATATATTTCAGCGAGATTTAATACAGCTTCGGCAATTCCAGCTTTATAACCGCCTGCAACAGCCTCCTGGTAAGCTTCATTTACATATAATTGGGCACTATCCGTTCTTCCATAGCGCGGGAATGGAGTAAGATAATTGCAATAATATTTACCCAGCTCATTCAAGCTATTTATCTGATCGCGGCCTTGCAATGCCGGCAAGACCTTGCGGATGCTGTCAATTTCTCTTCGCTGCTCATTTGATAATTTAGAAAGCAGGAAAAAAATCACAATGAGAAATATGTACCACCTTTTAAGGTAATAGAAATGTTGAATTGAAGTAATAATTCGGTGTTTATTTAATTTGAGAAGCATTGGTGGACAGGTGGCTACTTAAAGCTAATTAAATTCTTAAACTTTGCTGAATTTGGGTTGGGATTCTGGATAGTAGGTAATAAGTGCAAAAATTTCTTTTCGGCTTCTTTTTGTCGTATAGACTACCTGACCAAAAGCAGCTCAAATGGGTAAAACTTTGGCAATATATTTTTTTTAACAAAATAAAAATGAATTCACTTATGCTCTGATAAATTCCAATTCAATTTAAAAATATTGCCCAATGTTTTATAGTTAAATATTTTCTTCCTTTTCCTTATTGATAGTTTCATTAACCCATTTCAAAGCACCTAGCTGGTTATCCTCTTCATGCCACATTTCAATAGAATCCCAATAACCTTCTTCTTCATCCACCATCACTGCCTGGTATTCATCGGCAATGCTCATCAACGAATCATACACTGAATCCAGGTGGTCCTTCCTGTTTTCCAATTCAGGGTTGCTTATCCTGGAAATAATTTTTTGCAATTGTTCCATGAAATAATTATCCAGGAATTTTTCCTTTTCGGATCTCTTAAATTTATTACTTGGCACGGTGGTGGTTTAAAATTAAAAATCTGATTCCTTTCGTTTCTAACCACAAGATACTATCTCGATTCAGAATTTGGAATCACATATTTAATTAATAAGATAAGGTCTTTTCAGCCTTGCCTTATGCATCCTGTTTGCATAATTTCCTGAAGCTCTAAATTCATATAAACTCGCCCTTTTTTTTGGGGAAGAGGAATTTTATTTTTGTAACTGAATCACAATGAATTCCTGGAATAGTTGATCAATTGCTACTCAATCTCGTATTGGATAGGTTTAAAAGAATAGTTGTTCGACATTTCAGCTGAACAGGCTGTGAGTCCAACAACCAAATCCATTTGTGCTTCGATCAGGATATGATCACCCGCTTTGCTTTTAGGAGGCAGAACAGAAACCTTTCCGGTTAATCCATCAACACTCACATGCATAAATACATTGAAGGTGATGGGAATCTGGTCGGGCGTTATTCCGAATGGTTCAAGCGCTTTACAAAGATTTCCAAAACATCCCGGGTGGGGATTGCTATGTCCATAAATGATCCTGAACATATCTGCGCTGCAGGGAGTAAGCAGGAAATCGTGTCTCCCAACGGTATCTTCCATCATAGTAAACATGATATTGCTGCGGTTGGAATAAAATGGATGATCCTTTGTCAGGAAGATCGTTTCTGCATAATCAATGGTGCGACCGGATGAAAGATATTCAGATGTATCGTGGAGATTATAACAAATAAGGTCGGCTACCTGTTCTCCTTCGATATCAATAATTTTTAATCGTTCGCCACGTTTCAAAATAAAAGCCGTACCACTCCGGGGCGGAATAATGTTATTGGTCATGCTTTATTTTTAAAGGACATTCCCACGGCTCATTGTAATTCTTTCCACTATATTGAGTTGTTTCCGACGACCTCCCATAATCGTCTACCATTGGGTTCACTGACCCTGAATAAAGAATATCTCTTTTTCGCACCGTTTCCTTCATCGATTCATATTTATCCTTTTCTTTCATTTCTTCAAATTGGGCATGTGGGTTAAAAACAAGTGCCGGGTAAGCAAAACGCCTGGAGGCCCTGCTGCTGGCCGGATGCATGGCAATGATAAAAAAAGCTTCCTCTTTCAAACTAAAACTAAAATCATGGGAAGCAGGATCAGCAGATACTCTTTTATCATAATTATACATTTCGGCATCCATGTCTGAAATTGCCTGCAGTCTTTGCCACAATATATTTTCAAAAATGGTTTCCGTGATTTGTCCAGGTCCCGTAAATAGGATGGCCGCACTGTGAAAATAGCCGCCTTTTTTCCGATAGGAATCAATAAAGTCATATAAAAAATCAAGAATGTCCTTGTCGTTCGTTGGACAAGCCATATTGCCGGATACAAAGAATTTCAACTGGTCTTTAGCCATTGCTGCTTTGGCGCCAATGCAGGAAAAAGTTTTATCACTGATGAATTCAATAAATTCAGCGATTATATTTTCACGATCATTACCCATTTTTAATTTGTTAGGAGTGGGGCAATTCATGGTCTCGTCAAACCGAGGTTGCCCGGTCCAATCTTTTTAATATCCTGAAATTTTTTTTCGCTTCTAATAAAAATTTACTGCCACGGCGATAACTCCAATAGCAAATACCGTTACGATGATTCATTGATGATATTTTATAGAGTACTTTCCAGTGTTTTAAAACGATAGCGTAAGCCCTTATCAATGTATTTCCATTCCCATAAATATGGTGCGGCTCTGCCCCACAACCATTGTATTCCAAAATAGAAAAATCCTTTCCTTGCTTTAAGGATTCCACTGAAGCACATTTTATATCGTACCTGCCGTAATAAAATTGGTTTGCATACTGGCTGATCCCATCAAACACTTTAAGCAGGTTTTCATCTTTCTCATGCTCCAGGCTTATCAGTTTACCACCCCTGCTAAGGTTCAAAGCGTAGGATAAGACATAAGGTTGCCCTGCTGGAATAATATGGTCCAGTTTATCAGCATGTTTAGCTCTTACCTCGTCCAGGCGGTACGTCGCGCGCGGATAATTATCAATGAGCATTCCAAGGGTGGAAGACCCATCGCCCACTACCTGCAAGAATTCTTTTTTTATAAATCCTGTAATGGTCCCTGATACCTGGCCTGGGAACCTGTAATAAAAGACGCTTACTTCAAGTGGAAAATCAATCCACCTCTGAATAATATAATCAACCGGCATTTTTTGATGGTACTCCCGTAATTCTTCCTTGTCCCTGATTTTGCGAAACATGAAACCCATCATGCCTGCATCAGGTTTTACAGCAAAAGGGAAATTAATGATGCTATCACCCAATTGTGCTTCGATTTCTTCAAAGGGTGCCTTGTGATCAATAAACAAACTTTCCGGATAAGAACCCGGGGGCAATTGCTTATACATCTCTCTTTTAGTTTCTCCTTCAAAACCGCCAAAGGTGAGGGTCGGATTGGATGGTGTAAAAAACCAAAGTGACTTTGCACGCAAACAATACCAGCCCCACACAGGTGCAATAGGAATGTATTTCGCGAGGTAGTGCCAGGTTTCCCAGTGTGTTATTTTAAAGAATATTTTCTTTAAAGTCATTTTTTAAAGAAGTGAGGTGTATATATTTTCCCAGGTACCAATTTGGAGAACAGCCTGAATTTCCAATAGTTATAGTTTGATTCATATAAAGATAAATTCATTTCGTTTTTTCAGGTTCCTATTTTCACTTGTTTTCAAAAAAATAATAGTGTGTGGAGGACACTGAAGTCAAAAAAATCAACTCTCCTGGTTTTGTGCGGGTACGAAAAGGCCCCGGAAACCAGGGCCTTTTAATTTTTGCTCAACCACACTATTTTCTTCCGCCACTCACTTTAGCAATAATAAAAATGACCAGCGCGATAAAACCTACCACGAGGAAAATGCCCCACACCATTCCAGCTTTGAAAATTCCCTGCACTACTGAACAACTGCCTAAGCTAAACACCAAAAAGCAAGCGATTGAAGAAATAAATAATCTCATACCATTCTTTTCCCTTGTAAACCAAATCGCATACCTTTTTTTATTTAAATGAAAATGGCATCAAATAATGAAATTATTGCAACTATTGGGGAATGCGTTGCCCACTGCATACCACCGGGACAGGATGGTTAAAAGATGTATAAGGCATCTGTGGGGTTTCGTCCACTTTTATTAAAAAATAAATTTTGCAGGGACAAGTCAGTACGATAGGATTTGTTTTATTCGAAGAGCAAGTTTTTCAGGATCGGGCAGCATTGCTTTTTCTAATCCTGTATTCAATGGAACCGCTGGCAAATTCAATGCTCCTAAAACATCCACGGGTGCATCCAGCCATTTAAAGCATTCCTTGGAGATACGACCCGCCAAAGCTTCAGCAAAAGAATTATTCTGTTGCTCTTCTGAAAGCACCAAACACCTTCCATGCTTCTTAACGCTTTCAAAGATCAAAGCTTCATCAAGAGGATATAACGTTCTGAGATCTACAATTTCAATTTGACCAGGAAAGCTTTTAGCTGCAGCCTTTGACCAATATATTCCCATGCCGTAAGTAATGATGCAACAGCTTTCTCCATTCCTGATTTTTTCTTCACTGGCCCTTACAATCACATTTGCTTTTCCAAATGGTAGAATATAGTCTCTTGACGGTTCAATGGTCCTGGCTTCTTCAGTTCCGGGAACCTTGCTCCAATACAAACCTTTATGCTCCAGCATGACCACAGGATTTGGATCCAGGAAGGCAGCCTTCATCAGCCCTTTCATGTCGGCTGCATTTGAAGGGTACCCGATCTTGATACCTTTTATGGAGAGTAACAAGGTCTCAATGCAACTGCTATGATAAGGTCCCCCACCTCCATAGGCTCCTACCGGAACCCGAATGATTGCTCCAACCGGGAATTTTCCATCAGTGAGATAACATGATTTTGAAATTTCGCTTACCAGTTGATTCATTCCCGGAAAAATATAATCTGCAAACTGGACTTCAACAATGGGCTTCACTCCCACCGCACTCATGCCAACTGTAGAACCCAGAATGTACGCTTCCTGGATAGCCGTATTAAAAACACGATGATCTCCAAACTGTTCCGCCAGCGTGGCTGCTTCGCGAAATACGCCACCCAACCTTCTTCCTACATCCTGTCCATAGAATACGACATTTTTGTGCTCTTCCATAATTTCACGGATGGCAAAAAGTGCAGCATCAACCATCATTACTTTTTCTTTACCAGCCGGGCTTCTCTCGCCTTTTTCCTGCAAGGCATCAGTTGGCAAGAAAACGTGATCAGTAATTTTTCCCGGATCCGGTTCTTCACTATTCATCGCTTTTTCAAAATCATCTTTTATCTCTTTTTCTATTTTCGATTCAAGTTCAGAAAACATATTTTCTTCAGCCCCATTTTGATACAACGCGTTCTTTAGTTTGGGCAAAGGATCATTCTCGAAGTGCCTGGCAAGGTCCTCTTTTGTCCTGTAAAATTCTTTTCGTACGCCACTTGTATGATGGTTTAGCAAAGAAACCTTTGCATGAACCAACCAGGGCCTCCTTGTTTTTCTTACATCATCAATAACCTGTTGCATCACCTCATAACTTTCAGGAAAATTTGTTCCATCCACCCTGATCTTGTTCAACCCTTTGAAACCTTCAGCATATTCATAAGCGTCCATGGCCCTGGATTCTTCCGCAGAGACGCTGATCCCCCAATGATTGTCCTGCACGAGATAAATAATGGGCAGTTGTTTTAAAACAGCAAACTGAAACGCTTCGCTTACCTCCCCTTCCGTAATGGAAGCATCTCCTAAAGAGCAGATCACAACCGGTTTGTCAGCTATCCCTGCTTCAGAATAGGAACCAGCTTTTTCCAAATACTGAATTCCCTGCGCCAGGCCTGTGGTTGGAATTGCCTGCATTCCTGTAGCGCTGCTTTGATGGATGATCACCGGCTTACCAGGTTCATTGCTGGCAGGATGAGAATAATAAGAGCGGCCTCCGCTGAACGGATCAGCTGCTTTTGTTAATAATTGAAGCATTAATTCATATGGAGAGTAACCAAGTCCGAGTAATAAACTTTCATCCCGGTAATAGGGACTTACGTAATCAAATGACCGTATTTGAAAAGCTGTGGCTAACTGTATTGCCTCATGTCCCCGGGAGGTGGAATGAACATATTTGCAGACCTGGCGGTTTGCTTCATAGGTTTCGGCCATGATTTTTGCCGAGTACATCAACCGGTACGCTTTCAATAAAATTTCATAGCTCATAGCAAGCATTGAACAAAAATAGGAATTTGGAATTGCCTGCCAGAGTTGTTTTGAAAATTCTTACTTCGGGATGGGATTTTTATTTGTGCGGCATTTGTATCTGGGGTCATTCATTTATTTTTACTTTTCAAAAAAATATTGCATGCGAAAACTATTCCTGGCCTTATTGCTCCTCCCAATCATTTCCCAGGCTCAAAAAAAACAAATTTCTCTTGAAGATATTTATAAGAACAGAACGTTCCAGGGAGATGTGGTTCCGGGTTTCTCCGAACTCCCTTTGGATAGTATTATTCATACCAATGACGTAAAAGATGAGACCGGGAAACAACTTAATACAAAAGATTTCCTGCTGAGTGAGGATAAAAAAAGAATCCTTTTCTTCACAAACCGTGAATCTATTTACCGGCGTTCATCAAAATCAAATGTTTATTTATTTGATGTCGTTTCAAAAAAAACAAGCCGGCTGGATGATGGAAAGATCATGCACGCCAGTTTTTCTCCCGATGGCAGTAAGATTGCATTTGTAAAGGAAAACAATCTTTACCTCTACGATATTCCAACGGGACATTCAAGAGCCATCACAACGGATGGTAAATGGAACTTTATCATTAATGGGAACTGTGACTGGGTCTATGAGGAAGAATTTGGGTTTACCCAGGCTTATCAATGGAGTCCGAAGGGAGATTACCTTGCTTATTACCGGTTTGACGAAAGTAATGTAAAGGAGTATGAGTTTACCGTATTTGATAGTTCGTATAACAAACAATACAGTTATAAATATCCCAAGGCCGGCGAGGCCAATTCTGTTGTAGAAATACACATCTATGATGTTGCTAAAAACAAAGATGTAAAGGCGCAATACGAACAGGGAGATATTTATATTCCAAGGATAAAATGGGCAAAGGATGATCATTCTCTCATTGTCTATTGGATGAACCGGCACCAGGATGATTTGAAACTATTGCTCACCAATGGAGAAACCGGTGCAAATAATCTTTTGTACGAAGAAAAAAATAAGTATTACGTTGAGATCAACGATGAATGGTGGTTTTTGAATGATGGTCAGCATTTCCTTTTTACCAGTGAGATGAATGGCTTCCGCCACGTTTACCTCTACAGTATGGATGGTAAAAATAAAATACAGGTAACAAAAGGAAATTTTGAAGTAACTGAGGTGAATGGGGTTGATGAAAAAAACAAAATGATCTATTATACCATGGCATATCCCACGCCAATGGACAGGACCGTTTTTGCAACTGATTTTTCAGGAAATAAAAATTACCAGATTACCCAATCGCCAGGCTGGCATCGTGCTGTTTTGAATGGCGATTTTTCCCAGTTCTACGATTATTATTCTACCATTAATACACCCCAGTCAGTTACCTTATATGATATTGCCTGGAATAAAAAGAAAGAGCCTTCAGCTAAATTAGTCAAGGTAGTAAATGATAATGCAAAGCTTTCTGCTAAAATAAATGGATACGATCTAAGCAAAGCAGAATTTGTCCGGGTGCCAAACAGTAAAGGGGATACGCTCAATGGCTGGATGCTTAAGCCCGTGAATTTTGATCCCAACAAAAAATATCCTTTACTTTTTTGCAATTATGGTGGCCCGGGATCACAACAGGTTTCCAATCGTTTTGGGGCAGTAAGTTTCTGGCACCAGATGTTGGCGGAGAGGGGCTATATCATCGTTTGCATAGACAATACAGGTACCGGCTACAGAGGAGAAGAATTTAAGAAGAAAACTTACCTGCAATTGGGTAAATATGAAATTGAGGACCAGATAGACGCAGCAAAATATTTTTCCGGAATGCCTTATGTCGATAAAAACAATATAGGTCACTGGGGCTGGAGTTATGGTGGCTTTATGAGTTCGCTGGCCATCACCAAGGGATCCAATGTCTTTACAGCAGCCATTGCCGTGGCACCCGTTACTTCGTGGAGATTTTATGATAATATCTATACGGAACGCTACATGAGAACACCCCAGGAAAATGCGAAGGGTTATGATGACAATTCACCTTTAAACTTTACGGACAGGATAAAGGGAAAGTTCCTGATCATCCATGGAATGGCAGATGATAATGTCCATTTCCAGAATAGTGTTGAGATGATCACTGCCATGGTAAAAAACAATGTGGATTTCCAAAGCGCTTATTACCCAAACAAGAACCATGGTATCTCTGGAATGAATGATAATACAACATTTCATCTTTGGAATAAAATGACCAACTGGCTGTACCAGAACCTGAGTAATGAAAATGTGAAAACGGGAACGGCTCCCCAAAAGGCTTTTTAATAGAAAATCCGGGAAGTTTATAGAAAAAAGAACCCCGACTAAAAGTCGGGGGCCCTAATCAAAAACCATTAACCATTAAACCTTATCCTATGAAAATTCAGGTCGAATATCGTAATAATTTTGTAACATTCTAACTTATATTATTATTTTTTTGCAGGATGGTTTCACATGTGTGTTCAATTGAACAAAATAATTGACGAATCCGGTTTCCAGATGGACGAGTCTCTTTTTTGCTACCATTTGCCAATATTTGTAATTTCATTTTCCTAATGAAGAAAGTAGTCATTGCTATTACAGGGGCCAGCGGATCAATTTATGCCAAATTGATCCTCGATAAAATTCAGAAATTGGACCAATACAAGGACCTGGCGATCGTAATGTCTGATAATGCCCGCCAGGTTTGGCAAACCGAATTGGAAAATGATGACTACAAAAACTATCCATTCAAATATTTCGGCACCATGGACTTTACAGCTCCTTTTGCTTCGGGATCAGGCCAATATGATACAATGATCATCATCCCCTGCTCCATGGGTACTTTAGGAAGAATCGCTGGTGGCATTTCTAATGACCTGATCTCAAGGGCTGCTGACGTGATCTTAAAAGAAAGAAGAAAATTAATATGTGTTGTTCGCGACACCCCATATAACCTTATTCATATACGGAATATGGAAACTATAACGTTGGCAGGTGGAATCATATGTCCTGCGACACCATCTTTTTATAGTAGGCCTTCTACAATCGATGAAGTTGCCGGCACTGTTGTGGACAGGGTACTTGATCTTGCCGGTTTCGACATAAAGACATTCAGATGGGGAAAAAAATAAAGAGAAGGCAAATTACTTCTTGAAGGGATGCAATCCGACAGTAAATAAGATCCCTCCACTGTTAAGATGCACTTTACCAATTCCAATGCCTGTTAACGGAAATTCAGCATAAGGCTCGAAATGGCATTATTGATTTTGCGTGTATATCCTGCAGATAAATTCAGAATAGAAAAATAATGTTTGCTTTCGTTCTTCGTTTCGTAAACGAATGAAGTGGTTCCTAAATAATTTTTATAGTTGTAGATATAAGTTTCCCGTTTCATCAGGTATGTTGAAAGACCAGCGCCTGCAAACCAATTGCTTAATTTTTTATTTGCAAAACTATAGCTAAGCTTTACGGGAATTTCAATGACATCACAGTTGGCATCAGCCCCAATAAATTTGGAAGGCGGCACCGGAACAAAAGAAAGTTTATAATCGTTTGAACCTGCCCAATAAATTTTCTTTGCGGTATAAACACCGGTGCGCAGCGTGATCCTGTTTCTTGTATAACCGATCCCAGCACCATATGCAAAAGTGGTTTTTCCCGTTTTACTGCCACCTGCTTTGCTTACATCAGGACCTGCCGAGACTAAAAAACTAATTCCATTATTGTTTTTGAAACTCTTTTTTAATGGCGTCGTCTTCTTAGCGGCCGTAGACTGGGCTGGCTGATCCTTGTTGGTTTTTGTTTCAGTTGCAACAATATCATTGGTTATTTTATTTGCATTGCTGTTGTCGGTAATCGGGTTCAGGTCGGGCTTTGGTTTTTTTGTTTCAGTGGCAATTATCTTTTGATCGGATTCTTTATTAAGATCATCGGGAGCACTATTATTTTTCTGGATTCCCTTATTCTTATCCAGAATTCCTTTATCGTTTAAAGAAATTTCACGCTCAGGTATGGTTTGTATTACTGGTTCCTTCCCTTCTGCATTGTTAAGAAGCTTCGTTTTGTTTGGTGAAGAACTGAAACCCTTTGACCCTGGAATTGTTGTCTTGTTAATCACAACATTGTTTTTGTTGCTTCTGGTCTCTACCTGGTTCGTTTTGTCAGATTCTTGTTTAGTAGGGATTGTTTTTTCAGTATTTGATTCGTTATCGATAGCTACCTGGTCATTTATTTTTTTATCCTGTGCAACCTGTTCTGTTCCTGGTTTTTTAATCCATGGTTTTGCAATAGTGAAGTATGTTCCCCCTCCAATCAGGAGAGCTAACAGGATGAAAAAGATAATTCTTCTCCTGTCATCTTTTTGTTGAGGAAGATGATGACTGAGGAGTTTTTCCATCTTTTGCCATGCCTTTTCGTCATAAGCAGGATGGTGTTGGTCAGCAGCTTCCTTAATTTTCTTATCTAAATCTTCAAACAGCATTTTTGGTTACTTGAATTTGATTTTGCCGAAATAATATTTTTTGCAGTTGTCTTCTCGCTTTGGCAAGATTTGACTTTGATGTGCCGATTGATATTCCTAGTTTATCAGAGATCTCTTCATGTGTAAATCCTTCAATAATGAAAAGATTCAAAACAGTCCTGTACCCCGGAGTCAGATCCTGTATGGATCGTATAATCTCGTCATAAGAAATCCTGTCCAGCGCATCCTCTCCGCCTGATGACACCTGGATAATCCCATTGTCAATATCGGTAGTGAACTGGTGTTTCTGGTTTTTGCGAAAATGATCAATGGCCGTATAAACCATGATCTTTCTCATCCATCCCTTAAAAGAGCTTACCACATCCGCATAAGCCGGTTTGTACCGGTGCACTTCCCTGAAAATCTTTAGAAAGCCGTCATTCAATATTTCCACGGCATCATCCTGGTTATTTGTGTACCTGTCGCATATTGCCATAGCATATCCATAGAAAGAGCTGTAGATTTTTTTCTGACTCTCCCTGTTATTTTCGGCACACCTTTCAATGTGCATGCTTAGTTCCTCGGCTGACAGCAAGTCTCTTTTTTTAATTACTGAATATTAATCGAAAAGCAAGTCTTAAGGGTTGCTTTACTGCAAGTTACTATTATTTCAACATTTGATAGTTGGGCCTGTTGGGGAAGCTCAAAGTGAGAAAAAATCAGCGAGGAATTTCGTAAAAATGATGTAGAGGGATATAAAACTCAAAATATTCATCACAAAGCTTGTTATGAGGATCTTGCCAAAGGCCATCTGGGTATTTAATAATTTGATTAGGAACGCTTCAAAAACAGAAGTAATGAAATAGAGAATGAATAACTCAGAGACCTGGGAAATCGCAAACTCGGCCTTATTAAAAATCAGGAATAAAAGAATTCCCAAAAGAAGGGAACCAATATTGGCCATTATTGAGGCAACAAGGCTCTTACTAAACCGGTCAAATTTGAAAAGCATCATGATTATAGTCTCTATGATCACTGTAAATACACCCATGCCCAGGATAACCAGGCCAACCCGTACCAGGCTCCAATCAATGGCTAACAGAATGCTTTTCATAACTCGATTTAATTTTTAAAAATAACGGAAAAGCAGTTACCATGGTTTGCTCACTTCATTACTGGCAATTCAATATTGGTTGGATATCTGGAAGAAAAATAAATTTTTTGAGTGGCCTTGATAAAATCGTTCTCCTTCGCGTCAAATATATTGGGGACATATTTCTGTGCATCATAACCCGATGGCCCTTCTTGAACGTATGATTGACCTGGTGAAGGTCGATCACAAACTCCTCCGGTTGGTTTGGAATAAGAGGGGTGGGATTCGAAAAACTTTTACGGAACCTTCCCCTAAAAGCTTCCATCGCCACCGGGAATTGATAACCACTCATCAGCAAATTCTTTTTATCAAAACCCGGGTATACATCAATAAGTTTAATGATCCAGTCTGCATCGCTTCCCGAAGTACTGGCGAATAAATGAACCATGAGTTTCCCAGTCACAGTTAAATCTTCGGTTAAGGTATCCATCATAAAACTCACAACATCAGGTCTTGTATAAACAAATCGTTGGTCCTCTACTTGCCACGGACGCCAACGACTTCCAGCTCCATAGGTCGCTTCGATGGGTAAGGTCCTGTAAGGCACCGGGCTTGCAGGGTCGCTTACATAACTCACTTCCCCCGAAGTGGCAACAGGCCTGATAAATGAACAAGTATGATTGGGACCGGCATATAATTTCATAGTAATTGCTTCCTTTGGAGGCCATGAAGCGTAGGTTTTCCATTGATTCGAGCCAGTCTGAAAACAGGTGGCTTCATCAAATTTTCCGTCTCCTTTTCCTTTCAACCAGTAATCAAACCATTTTTTTTGTAATTCCTGGAAATAGGCTGCCGTATTGGATTCAAAAGATATTTTTCCCAGGCTGTCTGCCCTGGTTCGGCTCCATTGACCATGAAACCATGGACCCAGGACAATATAATTCCGGTTGAAGCTATCTTTTTGCTCCATATGACCATACATCAATTGAGGCCCATTGAGATCCTCCTGGTCATAATAGCCTCCCACATGCATCATAGGTACTTGAGGATATGGCACATAATTCAAAGGAGAATTGTTTTGCCAGTAAGAATCATATGCCGGATGTTGAACAAAACTATTCCACGTCGGGATCTTATTATGGAAGTATTTTTCGTTCACATTTTTGAGTGAGCCCAGCTTCAGGTACCAATCATAAAGGTCAAATTGAGGAAAAGGAAAATCACTATCGGTAGTTTTATCAAATTCCACTTCATAACTATACTCCATTCCATAGCTAAGCCTGAAGGCACCATTATGATGAAAATCGTCACCTAAAAAAAGATCTCCCATGCAGGCCTGTTCAGACGATGCTTTTAAGGCAGGATGAGGATCCACGGAACCTACAAGAGCCAGCCAGCCTGGATAAGAGATTCCAAAAATCCCGGCCTTACCATTATTATTTGTGGTATTTTTTATCAACCAATCAATCGTATCCCAGGTATCAGTGCTTTCATCCACACCGTCTTTTTGAGTATTATGGGTGAGCGGTTGATGTATCTGCATAGTTCCTTCACTTTTATATTTACCACGGATATCCTGCATCACAAAAATGTATCCTTCCCTCGCCATAGCCGATGAATAAGAAACATTCAGGGGACTAAAATTTGGCGAGAGTGTTGCCCCATAGGGTGTTCGTTGCAAGAGGATCGGAACGGATATCGTCGCATTTATAGGAGTGAGTATGGAGGTAAATAATTTTACTCCATCTCTCATCGGTATCATGGCAGTGGTGAGTTTATACTGGCTAATGGTATCCGATTGCGCAAAAACAAGATTAGCGCTCAGCGTAACCGATAAGGCAAACCATATTATTTTTCTCATGAGCTTAGAATAATGTTAAACGAAAAATTGAATCCTGCTTTGTTGGTTTTAAGAAAAGAAATCTTATTCAGTAAGAAAAAGATATAGCATTCAATTTTTTTTACCAAAATATTTTGCGGGATTGACTGCTAAAAAAATCACGTCGGTACGTTTCTCAGCATCCTTCATCAATTCATTTTTCTTTGAATTACTCATAAAAAAACCGAGCTCATGAATTGAAAGTCATGAACCCGGTCAAAATTCTTATTACTGGCAAATTAAACTACAGCTTCGTTCGAATTTCCGTGTTGTTCCGGAATCGCATTCTTTACCGCTTTTATTTTTGTTGGTTTTTTTAATTTTTCCTTTTGTCTTGAAAAAGCTTTTGCAATATCAGCGGCAAATAACTTACTTGCTTTTTTTACATTGGTAGCAAACTTCTTTTCCTTAACACTGCTTTTGTATTCCGATAATGCCGCAGCAATTTTTTCTGACACTAATTTCCTTGCCTCTTTCTTAGACAATTTTTTCGCGGATGCTTTTGAAGTAATTTCAGTCATGATACAATTTGTTTAGTAACCTAAATTTAATGGTAAATTAATATTCACAATGTTAAGTTTTTTCAACAATAGGCTTGATACTGGTACTCTCTAAACGGGGTTTGGATTTTGGCCGTCATGTCTTATTTACCCCAAACTAATTGATTTACAACACATATCGAATGCCGCGTCCTCACTGATGATACTGAAAAGGCATATAATTAGGTTTGAATGTGCAATTCCACCACCCTACTTTTACATCATGAAAGCAAATCTAACACTGCACTTGCCAACAACCCGATCGGGATTTTAAAAACTGCTCTGCTGATTGACTCTTGCTTAAATTCTTTTCGATTGCCCTTACGCTTACAACGCTTTGCCTCGTAGTAGCCCGCCATATGCGATTGCAGATCCATATTAACTATTTAGTAAACCCATTCTTAATCAAAAAAATGAAGTGTTATGAAAACAAAAATCAAAAATTACGGAACCGTAGCCTTATTCGTTGCTTTTAGTTTAATTGCAACAGTTACTTTAGCTCACGAAGGAAGAGGAGATGCTCCAGTGGCCGAACTTAAGTTCATTGGCAACTTGAAAAACCAACCGGTATTTCAACTGGATCTCAACAACGCCAACCAGGAAGATCTCACGATCACTATTAGAGATCAGTCTGGTGAAGTTCTTTATTCAGAAAAAGTGAAAGCAAAGAACTTTACAAGGAAATTTCAATTAAACACCGACGAAATTGGTGATGAAATTTTGAAAGTTGAAGTAAGATCAAGCAACAGCAACAAGCCCGCGGTCTTTACCATTAACAGGGATAGCCGCTACGTTGTTGAAACAAACATCAGCAAACTTTAAGTTAATCCGTAGTACTATAACGGTTAGTTTGAAATGCATTCGCCCCAGGCGGGTGCATTTTTTTTTGAATGAATGAAGGGATTCTTATCTTGTTAAATATTAATTCTGAAATTGTCGCCTGATCAAATTCAAGGCACTGCCGGCTTTGAACCATTCAATCTGCTGCTGGTTGTATGTGTGATTGAGTAAAACTTTATCTTCCGAACCGTCTGAATGATGCAACACCATCGTTATTGGCGATCCGGGCGAAAATGTAGTGAGCCCGATAATATCAATAACATCATCTTCCTGCACTTTATCGTAGTCTCCTTTATCGGCAAATGTGAGTGCGAGCATTCCTTGCTTTTTCAGATTTGTTTCATGTATCCTGGCAAAGCTTTTTACAATGATTGCCCTAACCCCGAGGTGCCTCGGTTCCATAGCTGCGTGTTCCCTGGAAGAGCCTTCACCATAATTCTCATCTCCTACGACTACAGAATTAATTCCCAATTGTTTATACTGTCTTTGAGTTGCAGGAACAGGTCCGTGTTCGCCTGTTACCTGGCTTTTAACTGAATCTGTTTGATCATTAAAAAAATTGATCGCTCCAATCAGCATGTTGTTGCTGATATTATCCAGGTGCCCTCTGAATTTCAGCCACGGCCCAGCCATCGAAATATGATCTGTGGTACATTTTCCTTTTGCCTTGATCAATAATTTCATTGCCATGAGATCAGTTCCTTCCCATTCTGGAAAAGGGGCCAGTAGTTGTAAACGATGACTATCAGCTTTCACGACTACCTGCAATTGACTACCATCTTTTGCAGGTTCCTGGAAACCGGCATCATCTACTGCAAAACCAAGTGGAGGCAATTCGAACCCTTTTGGTTCATCAAGTTTTACTTCTTCCCCTTTATCATTTTTCAATGTATCCGTAATAGGATTAAATGCAATGGTGCCCGCCATGGCCAAAGCGGTAACTATTTCCGGGGAAGCGACAAATGCATGCGTGCTTGCAAGCCCATCATTGCGTTTTGCAAAATTTCTATTGTATGAAGTAAGGATGGTGTTCTTTCGATTAGGATCGTCAATATGTCTTGCCCACTGGCCGATACAGGGTCCACAGGCATTTGCAAGAACCACTCCTCCTACATCCTCAAATTCTTTGATGAACCCATCTCTCTCAATGGTGAAACGAACCTGCTCACTCCCCGGAGTGATGGTAAATTCACTCACTGCCCTCAATCCTTTCTTAATTGCATCTTTAACTATAGAAGCAGAGCGACTCATGTCCTCATAAGAAGAATTGGTACAGCTACCGATCAACGCCACTTCAAGTTTTGAGGGCCATCCCTTTTCGGTAAGAACAGTTTTCATTTGCGATATAGGCGTTGCAAGATCCGGAGTAAACGGCCCATTGAGATAAGGCTCCAATTGATTCAGATCCAGGTAGAGAACCTGGTCATAATATTTTTCAGGATCATTGTATATCTCTTCATCTGGTCGAAGGTGCTCCCGAATTCCGTCGGCGAGTGCAGCCACTTCTTCCCTAGCGGTCGCCCTCAGGTAAGCACTCATTTTTGAATCATAGGCAAATAAAGAACAGGTGGCCCCGATCTCCGCTCCCATATTACAAATGGTTCCTTTGCCCGTAGCACTCAGGCTATCCGCACCATCACCAAAATATTCTACAATGGCGCCCGTACCTCCTTTTACAGTCAATTGCCCGGCTACCCATAAAATCACATCTTTTGCACTTGTCCATCCATTTATCTTTCCCGTGATCTTTACCCCGACAAGTTTTGGCATTTTTAATTCCCAGGGAAGACCCGCCATTACATCTACTGCGTCTGCTCCACCAACCCCAATAGCGATCATTCCCAAACCCCCTGCATTAGGTGTGTGGGAATCAGTGCCTATCATCATTCCACCGGGAAATGCATAATTCTCCAATACAACCTGGTGGATGATCCCAGCGCCTGGCTTCCAAAAACCTATGCCATATTTGTTTGATATACTTGCAAGGAAATCATATACCTCTTTATTTACATCAATAGCAGTAGCAAGGTCCTGGGTAGCCCCTACTTTTGCCTGGATCAAATGATCACAATGGACGGTAGAAGGAACGGCAACTTGATCACGGCCACAAGTCATAAATTGTAAGAGAGCCATTTGGGCCGTGGCATCCTGCATAGCAACACGGTCGGGAGCAAAATCAACATAGTCCTTGCCACGGTCATAAACGCGTGTGGGTGGCTGCGATAAATGCGTGTATAATATTTTCTCGGCGAGAGTTAGTGGTTTGCCTGTTAATTTCCGGGCTTTTTCAACTTTTCCTGGCAATTCAGCATACACTTTCTTAATGAGGTCTAGATCGAATAACATGACAAAGAATTTAACTAATTAATATTGAAGATTTAAAACCGAGAAGGTTGATGAAATTTCAAGAATATTAGTCTCTGATCATCGATTCTAAATCCAAACAGTGTGCAAATTTACTTAATTAACAATCTTTAAAAAAATAAGCGGCATTTATCCGCTTCTTTTTTACCGAAAACTGTAAATTAAATTGGAGGAATTCGATTTTTATGTTGCACCGACAATTAAAACTTTCTATTTTAGTACTATGAACAAGCTTAAAACCTTTATCGAGTGGCAAGCCTTCGGCGTTTGCTCTGCTATGGGTGAAAAATTAGGCATTGCAACCAGTCGCATTCGTATGTGGTTCATTTATGTTTCTTTTATTACGATGGGATCCCCCATCATCATCTACATGATCATTGCCTTCTTAATGAATCTGAAGAGGTATACTAAAGCAGCGAAAAGAAATCCCTGGTATAATTTGTAGAAATGTTGCTGGTTCTGTTCGCTATCAGCCGGTGTGAAAGCCCGAATTTTAAATTCAGATAAGCTCCTTCAATTTCTCAACAACTCTTCCGATCTCCTCTTTTGTATTGTACTTACTGAATGAGAATCGGACCGTTACAAGATTGGGATTATTATTTATAGCCTGGATAACGTGTGAACCCTGGTCCGCACCACTCGTGCAGGCACTTCCGCCGGATGCACAAATATGATTGATGTCAAGGTTAAACAGGATCATTTCTGATTTTTCAGTTTTTGGAAAGCTTGCACTTAGAACCGTATAGAGGCTCTTTCCTTCTGCATCACCATTGAATGAAACACACTTGATATTTTTCCTCATCTGGTCGATCATGTACGTTTTTAATGATTGAATGTATGTGCCGTCTTTTTCATGATCAGTCATTGCCATCTGAAGCGCTTTGGCAAAACCAACAATGCCATAAACATTTTCTGTACCGGCCCGCATATTGCGCTCCTGTGCACCACCTAATATAAGAGGATGGATCTTTACATTATCATTTACATACAAAAGACCCGCACCCTTTGGTCCATGAAATTTATGACCGGAGCCGGAGATAAAATGTACCGGTGTTTTCCGAAGATCAATTGGATAATGACCCACCGTTTGCACACAATCGGAATGAAAAATAGCATTGTACTTTTTACATATGTTGCCAACGGCATTTATATCGAGCAGGTTGCC
>Ga0193726_1000468_pt1 | contig 42239 bp, 37 predicted proteins | sample H2c1metaG_FD_144928 | JGI IMG/M metagenome (GOLD analysis project Ga0193726, IMG submission 144928) | Soil microbial communities from a riparian zone of the East river system, Colorado, United States - H2c1 | ecosystem: Environmental > Terrestrial > Soil > Riparian zone | place: USA: East River... | reverse complement strand
CACATTCTAACAGAACTCAATCTATCAACCTACCCGGCCGCTCACGGCGGGCTTTCGCGTGGGCCATCCACCGCCGCAATTATGCGGCCACCAAAGGATACTATGAGCACGAAAATTGATTGCGTAATTTATCTGAAATCCAAACTCGAAAGTGAATTTACGAAGCTTACAACCGGCGAAACTCCTAACTTACCGGCTGCACAAAAAGTCCAGAGCATCGCTGACAGCCGAAAATATTTCTGACGGATACTTTGCCAAGATTGAGCCGTTCTTCGAACCGGTATCGCCGAAGTTTATCCTGATGGTGAAGGTCCTTAACGAAGGGATCATCAGTGGGAGTTCGTCCGTTGCCGATTTCGATGAATATGTCGCCTTACTCGTGAGTGCATTGACGGCGGTTTTGGCCTCCCAAGACTCCCAATCTTCCCGAGAAACCCTGCCACGGGGAACGGAATTTTTGGATGCAGAGACGGGAGCAAAAAATCGGCCTGAGAGACCGCAAGTGTCTTCAGAGACCGAAAGCGCGGAATGATATCGGCGAAGCCCGCCCCGAGATCTGCAATTTGGAAGGACTGGATGGTGGAGACGGAAGGGACCGAACTGCCACCTCCCCACCCAGTCATCGAACCTGTCTCTGACACCCGCGCCAGGAACGGAAATTTTCGATGCAGAGACCGGGGGACGAAATGGGCCCATTCGCGGCGATTGCAGGAGCAGAGACCGCGCCGACCGGAGAATTTGGCAGACATGTCTTTGACATCGCGGCGCTATTGCGAGTGTCTGATATTATATACAACTAAAGAGTGTGGGTGGTGGGCGTGACCGGGATCGAACTCGCGACCCCCCAAGGAGTAATGATGTCTCAAACTCAAACTAGGCAAAGCACATAGCCCCGGATCGTCTCTGCAGGAAGATTGCTTCACAGAAACGAGGCTCCCACCGAATTTCCCGCGCCAATCAGTGCTACCGGGCGCCACGTGTTTTGTTGACACTGTGTTGACACGGTCGTTTCCGAGAAGTCATTCTGAAAAGCGAACGCCGCCAAGTCATTGACTTAGCGGCGTTTTCTGGTTGCGGGGACAGGATTTGAACCTGTGACCTTCAGGTTATGAGCCTGACGGATAGTGCAATATTTATCGATCACTCTTTTTGTGACATCGATAGAGATTTCGCGAATTGGATCAATGACCGCCGATCTGCGCGCTACGCTTTCCGATTCCACGACGAAGGGAAGCTCGGGCTTTCGACAACATGCAAGCGGTCGCATGTTTCGCTCATGGATCAAATTGAAGCCGTTATCGATAGCAACTTTCGCCGTCAGACATCGAAGCGATTGCATCTGTTTGGGCTACCGATCGCGCAGTATGGCGCCTGCGAACGAGGCCGCTGATCGTGGGTCGTCGCGGAATTTGCAAATTGCCCTTGCGACCGTCGCCAGATGAGGCGATTCTACGCCTTGCACGGGCATTGGCACGCCAAGCGGCAAGGGAAGATTATGAACGAGATCAGGTCAGCATCCGAGCCCCGGATGAAGAAAGCGTTGATCTACGCTCGGTTCTCAACCGACCTCCAGAATGAGCGATCAATCGAAGATCAAATCACGCTCTGCAGAGACTACGCCTCACGCGCCAATATTGATGTCATCGACGTCTATGAGGACAGAGCGCGATCGGGTGGCTCTATTATGGGGCGCGATGGCCTACTTCGCTTGATGGATCGGGCGAAAGACGGATCATTCGATATCGTCGTAGTCGAGGCTCTGGATCGCCTTTCGCGTGATATGGAAGACCTTGCCGGTATTCACAAACGGCTATCATTCCTTGGAATTGAAATCCGGGCCGTCCACGAGGGGGTTGTCAACACAGTTTTGGTTGGACTTCGCGGGCTGGTGGGCCAGCTCTATCGCGAGGACAACGCCCATAAGGTGCGCCGGGGACTGTCTGGTCGTGTTGGACAGGGGCTCAATGCAGGCGGAAGGGCCTATGGTTATGCGCCAATTGCCGGCGACAAGGGCAAGCGAACAATTGTCGAAGCGGAAGCACAGATCGTCCGGCGAATTTTTGAGGAGTATATTGGTGGGCGGACTCCTCGCGAAATTGCCCACGACCTGAACAATGAAGGAATAGCGCCACCGCGCGGGCGCTCGTGGAACGCCTCGACAATCAATGGCAATATGCAACGCGGCACAGGCCTAATTCAGAACGAACTCTACGCGGGGCGGCTTGTCTGGAACAAGGTGAGGATGGTCAAAGATCCGGACACTGGAAAGCGCCTGTCACGTCCTAACGCCAAAAAGGACTGGCAAACCGCGGACGTGCCGGAGCTGCGAATTGTCTCTCAAGAGCTGTTCAACGCGGCACAAAGTCGAAAACAAGCGCGTGGCCATACGCACCCGAACAAGCAACGGCGACCACGTCACATGTTGTCGGGTATGCTCCGGTGTGGTGCGTGTGGTGCTGGAATGTCCACCAACGGGAAGGACAAGTCGGAGCGCATTCGTATCCGTTGTTCCGCGGCCACGGAAAGCGGCACGTGCCGGGACGCAAAGACATTCTATCTACACACAGTGGAAAACGCGGTTCTTGGCGGATTGGAAGCAGAGATGCGCCATCCAAGCGTGATTGCAGAGTATGTGCGGACCTATCTCGAAGAGCGGAAGCGCCTGTCAGCCAAAGCGAATGCGAAACGGGCGCATCTCGAAACGAGGCTCGGGGAACTCAATCGCGAGATCGATCGACTAGTCGACGCGATAGCCAAGGGGCAAGGTGACCCCGCAGTGCTAGGACCGCGCTCGACTGTTCTGAACGAGGAGCGGAAGCAGATTGCGACTGAGTTGAAGGTCGAACCGGCCACGAAAGAGATCCTCGCCCTTCATCCGGCGATATTGGCGAGCTATGAGCGGCAACTCGCCACTCTTCAGGACGCCTTATCCAAGGGCATCAATGCCGGAGATTCTGACGCCGCCGAAGCCATGAGAGACCTTGTCGAGACAGTGACGGTTTTCCGAGACCCGGCGCGCCCAGGCGGAGTCGTGGTCGAAATAGCTGGGCGGTTGAACGCCCTGCTCGGCGAAAATGCGTACCCGAACAAGGTTCGGGGAGTGTGGGGAAAGGTGGTAGCGGGAGAGGGACTCGAACCCCCGACCCCAGGATTATGATTCCCGTGCTCTAACCAGCTGAGCTACCCCGCCACGGCGTCCATCGTCTTGAGGCTATATACCGCAGTCGCGAACGCGCGGCATATAAGAAGCCGGTCACGGGCATGTCAAGCGAACCCGCCCTTTCCGCCAAGTGATTGCAAAGCGTAGTTATTTCGGGCGGACGGTGGGGTCGCCGCCGGGGCTGCCGGGCGGCGGAATCACCGGCGTGTTGCCGGTTTCTGGTGTCGGAGCACGGATTTCGGGGTCAACGCCCGCGGGCGGACACAGCACACCGTCGGACCTTGCCAGTTTGTCGCCAAGCGCCTCGGCGCGCTGGCCGGTGGTCGTACCTTCCGGCGTAACGGCGCCTTGATGCGGCGTTGGCTGCATCGGCGCGCAATTCGTGGAGCGCGCGGGCGCGGGCGGTGCGGTCTGGGCGGGTGGCGTGGCCGGCGTAGGCGGAGCCTGGGCGCTCGCCACGCCGGACGCCGCGATCATTGCGCAGGAGAGAAAGAGTGAGTGTTTGATCCTCATCCCGATAAAACGGGCTACGCGGACGGAAGTTCCGCCCGGACATTCCGCAATCTCACGACTTGCGGTAGCGAATCAGCGAGAAATGCCCCATCGGCGGCATCGGGCGGCGCTCGGTCAGGCTGACGCCGCCGTGTTTCGCGGCCCAATCGGCCAGACGCGCCCAGGGAAATTCCGGCCGCCAGCCGAGCCGCCGCGCCAGCGGCGCGAATGCCAGTTCGAAGATGCGGCGCGGACCGCTCTCGGCGCCGATATGATTGACCAGAATGAGTTCCCCGCCGGGTTTCAGCACACGAATGAAATCATCCAACGTGGCTTCGGGATCAGGCACCGCGGTGATGACATATTGCGCCACCACCGCATCGAAAACCGAATCCGCGAACGCCAGGTTCTTGGCGTCCATGACCGCCAGCGTCTCGACATTGCCGAGCCCAAGTGCACGCACGCGCTGTTGCGCCTTGCGCAGCATCGGTTCGGAAATATCGACGCCGCACAATTTCGTGGTGCGCGAATAATCCGACAGCGACAATCCGGTGCCGACACCGACATCGAGAATCCGTCCGCCGATCTTGTCGGCCTCGGCGATGGTCGACTGGCGGCCGTGATCGAAAACCTTGCCGAATACCAGATCGTAGACCGGCGCCCAGCGCTCATAAGCCTTTGCGACCCCAGCGCGGTCGATATCTGAAGCCATGCCCCCGCCCTGAAATTTTATCCGCGCATTGCCTCGACGAGCGACTGCCGAGCGATAGCGTCGCGCGCCGCTGCCCTCGCCGTTGCGCTCTTCGCGGTCGCGCTTTGGATGAACCCGCCGCCGAGCACGCGCGCCTGGCCTGACGGCGCATCGTAGAACACGCAGGCCTGGCCCGGCGATACGCCCTCTTCGCCGGCGACGAGTTCGACTTCATAACCGCCGCCGGTCGTGCGCAGCCACGCCGGCTGCGGCGCTCGGGTCGATCGCACGCGCACGAAAATCTCAAGGCCGTCGCCGACCGCGCGATCGAGCGCGCCGTCGCCGATCCAGTTGACATCACGTAGCACGATGCGATCCATCCGCAATGCCTCGCGCGGGCCTACCACGACGCGGCGGCCGACTGCGGCGAGCCGCACCACATACAGCGGCGCGTCGGAGGCGATGCCCAATCCTCGCCGCTGGCCGACGGTGAAATGAACAATGCCCTGATGCCTGCCGATGACACGGCCGTCGAGGTCGACGATGTCGCCGGGTTCGATCGCGTTCGGCCTCAACCGGCTGATGATGTCGGTATAACGCCCGGTCGGCACGAAGCAGATGTCCTGGCTGTCGTGCTTGTCCGCGACCGCAAGGCCGAAGCGCCGCGCCAGTTCGCGCGTCTGCTGTTTGGTCATGTCGCCCAACGGAAAGCGCAGATAATCGAGTTGCTCGCGCGTGGTCGCGAACAGGAAATAGCTCTGATCGCGATCGGCGTCGGCGGCACAAACCATCGCGCGCGATCCATCGCTCAGGCGGCGTGATGCTACATAATGCCCGGTCGCAAGCGCCGAAGCGCCGAGTTTGCGCGCGGTCGCCAGCAGATCGCGAAACTTGATCGAACGGTTGCACTCGATGCAAGGCACCGGCGTCTCGCCGGAAGCGTAGCTGTCGGCGAAATTGTCGATCACCGATTCACGGAAACGGTTTTCGTAATCCAGCACGTAATGCGGAATGCCGATCCGCTCGGCGACATCGCGTGCGTCATGGATGTCCTGCCCGGCGCAGCAGGCGCCCTTGCGATGGGTGGCAGCACCATGATCGTAAAGCTGCAGCGTGATGCCGACGACGTCGTAGCCTTCGGATTTCAACAATGCAGCCGTCGCCGAGGAATCGACGCCGCCGGACATGGCGACGACGATCCTGGTGTCCTGTGGACGGCCTTTGAGATCCAGACTGTTGAGCATGGTTCCGGTCATCGGTGCGATCGCGGCGGCATCGGGCGCTTCGCGACTAGAACGCCGCTTTGCGAATAGTCAAAAGCCTTGCAGTTAGAATGCTTTGCAGCGTCCCCCGGACCGACTTCGGCCTGCCGGAACAGCTGTAAAGCTGCTCTTTAATATAGGCCGTATTCCCGCGAAGCAATCAGCCGAGCCTGTTTTGCACGCTGCGGACGGCAAATCTTGCCGCCGGGCAGAAAAGGCGGTTGCCACGCTGGCTCCGTAGTTTCCCTGATGGGAAGCTAAGCTATTGAAATACATGCGTATTTTTTGAGAAACGGGATGGCCCGGTCCTTGCTGATTACTGTTCCAGTATCATTCGCGAGAGGCCGCCCGTGTCCAGTTTTACGTCAGAAGCAGTAACAAGCGCCTCCTTTCAGGGCGCGCCGCCGCCGAGGCCTGCACGCTCCGACCAATCGCCCGGAAACGATAGTTTCGGGGCGCTGGTCGACAGCAGCACGGCCGCCGACACGAGCAACGATCGCTCGAACTCCGCGGCGCAGGAGCAATCCGCATCGCGACGCCGCTCCGACGATGCGTCCGCAGCCGCCGACCGCAGACAATCGCGCAACGCTGCGTCCGCTGACAGAGCCGCACAAAACGATTCGGACGATCGCGACGCCGCTGTCAGACAGCGCTCCGACGCCAATGCCGACTCGAACGCCGATGCCGTCCAGCGCTCCAGAACCAAGTCCGGCGCCTCGAAAACCGAAGACGCAAAATCAACCGCAAAGTCGAATTCAAACGACACCCCCGCAGCCCATGCTGAAGCCGCTTCGGCAGCCGATCCGGCAGCCCCAGCCCAGCAGGACGGACCCGCCGTGACGACGCCGAACCCGGTCGCCATCGCGATTCCGGTTACCGTGGCAGCGGCGAATGTTCCCGCCGCTTCGCCTGCGTCCGGCAAGGCAACTGAGCCGCTGGCGATCGCGGCGGCCGCAATCGCGGCCAGTTCGGCCGCGACCGACGCACCGGTTGCATCCGCCGCGCAGACCAAAATCGATGCCAGCGCGACAACCGCAACCGCCTCGGCAGCCGCCAACGCAACCACCGCAGACGCAGCCGCGACTGCAAAAATCAATGTTCAGGCGGCAAGCGAGACGGCCACCACGACCATCAACCAGCCAGCAACACAGACCGATGCAACCGCAGCGACCGGTGCGGAATTGACCGCGGCCGTCGCCTCGACAGCGTCAGTCGCGCCGAAAGTCACAACCAAGACTGCTGGGGTTGCGCAGACCGGAACCACCGCATTGAGCGACCCGGAGACCGCTCCCGGCACGGCCGATCCGGCGGCAACGGCGATATCGACCGGTTCGCCCCTCAACGGCGTCGCGCAAGGACCGGCCGTCGCAGGCAAGCCGAAAGCCGACAATGGCGGTATTGACGGGATAAAAGCAGATCATCCTTCCGCCAATTCCTCATCCACCATCGCAACCAATATATCGGCCCGCGAGCATTCAGCGGTCGCCGAGGCGGGACACGCAGCGGCCGACCCAACCGACATCGGCGTGCAAGCCACGGGCGCGATCCAGCCGCAGCTCCACTCCTCTGCTGCCGCGGCCGCCCCCGTCGGACCACTGAACGTCACGGCGGCGACGAACGCGGCGGTGCCATTGAGCGGGCTCGCACTTGAGATCGCGGTCTCGGCAAAAAGCGGCAAGAGCCGCTTCGAAATCAGGCTCGATCCCGCCGATCTCGGTCGCATCGATGTTCGCATCGATGTCGATCGCAACGGCCAGGTGACTTCGCATTTGACGGTTGAAAAACCGGAAACGCTGTCGATGTTGCGCCAGGATGCACCTCAGCTGCAGCGCGCGCTGGATGACGCCGGCCTGCGGACGGGTAACGGCGGCCTGCAGTTCAGCCTGCGCGATCAGTCTTCATCAGGTCAAGACAACGGCAGCGGATCAGGCCGTAACGCACATCGCCTGATCGTTGAAGAAGACTCCATCCCCGCGGCAGTCGCGGGACGCACGTATGGCCGCATGCTCGGATCGAGCAGCGGCGTAGACATCAAAGTCTGAGGAGCTCACCATGTCAGTCGATGCAACAATGCCGACGACGGTCGTATCAGCACCGGGAACGACAAGCGCAGACAAAACCACCACCGCTTCCACCGCGACGACCGGTATTGCAGATAATTTCCAGACCTTCCTGACGCTGCTGACGACGCAGCTGCAAAACCAGAATCCGCTCGACCCGCTCGATACCAATCAATTCACCCAGCAACTGGTGCAGTTCGCCGGCGTCGAGCAGCAGCTCAAGTCGAACGATCAGCTGAAGTCGCTGATCGACATCGAAAAGAGCGCGCAGGCGACGCAGGCGTTGATTTATGTCGGCAACACCGTCGCCGTCGACGGCAGCACCACGCAGTTCGATGGTTCGGCAACATGGAATCTGAAGGCCCCAAAAGGCACGAACGCCACGGTTACGATTACAAATTCGACCGGGCAGACGGTCTATAGCGGGAAATTTACGCTGGCCAACGGCAATTCCAGTTTCGTTTGGGATGGCAAGGGCAACGACGGCACCCAATACCCGGCCGGCGACTACAAATTGACGGCGACGGGCACGGATAGCACGGGAAAGAACGTCGCCATCGCCAGCGAAGTCCAGGGTGTGGTCGACTCGGTCGATCTGACCGCTACCCCGGCGCTGCTCTCGATCGGCGGGCAGAACTATACGACCGATCAGATCAAGCGCGTCATTCGCCCCTCCACAACGACTCCCACGACTTAAGCTGGAGTTGGTTCCGCAAGCCGGCCGCACATCCACGATGCGGAAAAGCGGCTCGCAGCAGCTCTCGCCGGGCGTCATGTCTTAATGATCGATTAACAAACGGGCGGCTTGATCGCGCCCGACGGCATTTTGCCGACCAATTTCATGGAGGTTCGGATTGACGGGTCACGCTTAGGTAAATTTTAAGTCGTGGGGCGTAGGTTGCTAGGGTGAGTTCAGTGGTTGAGAGTTTGTGAGTACGCCATGACAGAACCCCATCGCCCGAGGGTAAAATACGTCATCGGGCCTGACGGCAGTCCGTTAACAATTGCGGATTTGCCTGCACCCGGGACCAAACGGTGGGTTATCCGCCGTAAAGCCGAAGTCGTTGCCGCAGTTCGCGGCGGCCTGCTCTCCCTCGAGGAGGCTTGCAGCCGCTACACACTGACCGTTGACGAATTCCTTTCCTGGCAGTTTTCCATCGACCAGCACGGCCTTGCGGGACTGCGCACCACCCGCATCCAGCAATATCGCCAATAAGCGCGCCCTGGAATCGACGGCATTCGACGAAAATCGGCTTCGTTTCGCGAAGCCGATTTTTCTCATGTTGAAGTTTTGCCGCGGCTCTTAACCATCGTTAACCATATCGAAACCATCCCATAGGCAATAATTGCCCAGTCGGCGCGTGGGGCCGAATCTCAGGGGCGGTTAGTTTTGCAGGGTCTTGCAGGTTTCCTAAAAGGTCTGGGTGCTTCGCGGTTGATGGCGATGGTCGCGGTGACAGCCGCGCTGATCGGTTTCTTCGGCTTTGTCATCATGCGCGTCACCACCCCGCAGATGACCACCCTCTTTACCGACCTCAGCACCGAGGATTCCTCGGGGATCATCAAGGACCTTGAACGTCAGGCGATTCCCTTCGAGCTGCGCAACGATGGCGCCGTGATCATGGTGCCGAAGGACAAGGTCACCCGGCTGCGCATGAAACTCGCCGAGGGCGGGCTGCCCAAGGGCGGCGGCGTCGGCTACGAGATTTTCGACAAATCCGACGCGCTCGGCACTACCAGCTTCGTCCAGAACATCAATCATTTGCGCGCGCTCGAAGGCGAACTCGCCCGCACCATCCGCGCCATCGACCGCGTCCAGGCGGCCCGCGTCCATCTGGTGCTGCCCGAACGGCCGCTGTTTTCGCGCGAGACACCCGAACCATCGGCCTCGATTGTGGTGCGTGTGCGCGGCGCCCTCGATGCGCCGCAGATTCGCGCCATCCGCCACCTGGTCGCCTCCGCCGTCAACGGCCTGAAGCCGCAGCGGGTGTCGATCGTCGATGAAGCCGGACAATTGCTTGCCGACGGCGCAAACGGCGACGCCGACAACGCCATCGGCGACGAGCGCCGGGCCGGTTTCGAGAAGCGGATGCGCAATCAGGTCGAGGCCATCGTTTCTTCGGTGGTCGGAACCGGGCGCGCCCGCGTCCAGCTCTCGGCTGACTTCGACTACAACAAGATCACCCAGACCTCGGACAAGTTCGACCCAGAAGGCCGGGTACTGCGCTCCAGCCAGACCCGGGAAGAATCCAGCGCGACCGCCGACAACACCGGTCAGGTCACCATCAACAACGAATTGCCGGGCAATCAGAACCGGGACAACCCAGCGCCCGCGCGCGACCAGAGCAAGAAGAGCGAAGAGACCAACAACTACGAAATCTCCCGCACCACCAAGACCGAAGTGACCGAGGTCGGACGGGTCAACCGCATCTCGGTCGCCGTGCTGGTCGACGGCAGCTACGCCAAGAATGAAAAAGGCGAGATGGTCTACCAGGAACGCGGCAAGGAACAGCTGGACCGCATCGCGACCCTGGTGCGCTCGGCGATCGGCTTCGATCAGAAACGCGGCGATCAGGTCGAGGTCGTGAACCTCAAATTCGCCGAGGCTCCGGCAGCCGTTCCGGTCGCCGAGCCGACCGGACTGCTGGGCATGCTGCAGTTCACCAAGGATGACGTGATGTACGTTATCGAACTCGGCGTCATGATGCTGCTCGGTCTTGTGGTGCTGTTCATGGTGATCCGGCCGCTGGTCAGGCGCATCCTCGCTTCCGAAGTGATCCCCTCGCTCGCGCACGACGATTCGCTGCCGGCACTGACCGACGGCAGCACATCCGGCGCAAGCGGCCAGAGTCTGATTCCCGGCGCCAACGCCACCGCGCAGATGATCGACGTCGCCCAGGTTCAAGGCCAGGTCCACGCGCAGTCCGTGCATCGGGTCGGCGAACTGGCCGAGCGAAACCCGAACGAGACCGCCACCATTGTTCGTCAATGGCTAACCGAGTCGGCGACCTGACATGGCCGTACCGCAAACCACAAACACCAACGATATCGCCAGCGTCATCGCCACGCTGGCGAGCCGTCAGGGCAATCGCCCGAAAGGCGCTCAACTGAGCGGCCCGAAACGTGCCGCGATCCTGATGCTGGCGCTGGGCGAGCAATATGGCGGCAAAGTCTGGGCGCTGCTCGACGACGACGAAGTGCGCGAATTGTCGATGGTGATGTCGACGCTGGGCACCGTCGAGGCCGACGTGGTGGAAGACCTGCTGCTCGAATTCGTGTCGCGGATGTCGGCATCCGGCGCGCTGATGGGCACGTTCGACGGCACTGAACGGCTGCTGCAGCTATACCTGCCCGCCGATCGCGTGACCGGCATCATGGACGAAATTCGCGGGCCGGCGGGCCGCAACATGTGGGAGAAGCTCTCCAACGTTCAGGAAGAGGTGCTCGCCAACTATCTCAAGAATGAATATCCGCAGACCATCGCCGTGGTGCTGTCGAAGTTGAAGCCGGAGCACGCCGCGCGGGTGCTGGCGATCCTGCCCGAGGATATGGCGCTCGACGTGGTCGGCCGCATGCTGAGAATGGAAGCGGTGCAGAAGGAAGTGATCGAGCGCGTCGAACAGACGCTTCGCACCGAATTCATGTCGAACCTGTCGCAGACCCGCCGTCGCGACGCCCACGAGGTGATGGCCGAAATTTTCAATAATTTCGACCGCCAGACCGAGACCCGCTTCATCACTTCGTTGGAGGAAGACAACCGTGAGTCCGCCGAACGCATCAAGGCGTTGATGTTCACCTTTGACGACCTCGTCAAGCTGGACGCCGGATCGGCGCAGACCCTGATGCGCCACGTCGACAAGGACAAGCTCGGCATCGCTCTGAAGAGCGCCAACGAGGATGTCCGCGGCTTCTTCCTCGGCAACATGTCGTCCCGCGCCGGCAAGATGTTGCTGGACGACATGGCCGCACTTGGACCGGTACGATTACGCGACGTCGACGAGGCGCAGGCGTTGCTCGTCAATCTCGCAAAGGACCTCGCGGCCAAGGGCGAGATCATGCTGACCAAGAACCGCGCCGACGACGAACTGGTGTACTGATGGCCGCTCCCGCAAAATTTCTGTTCGACATGGACTTCTCCGCGCCGGACAAGACGCGCGAACGGCCCGCCACGCCGGCAGAAATCGCGCAGAAGATCGCATCCGCCGAGGCTCGCGCCTATCGCGACGGTTACGACGCCGCGCAGCGCGAGGCAAAGGCGGAAAGCGACCGCCGCACGGCGCTGGCGCTTGAGGAAATCGGATTGGCCATTCAAGGCATCGCGACGCGTTTCTCCGGCATTGAAACCCGGATGGAAACCGAAGCGGTTGATGTCGCTGTCGCGGTGGCACGCAAGCTGTGCAGCGAGTTGATTGCGGTCGAGCCGCTAGGTGAGATCACCGGACTGGTGCGCGACTGTTTCTCGCACCTGGTTTCAACACCGCATCTCGTGGTCCGGATCAACGATTCCCTCTACGACGTCGCACGGGAGCGGATCGAACAATTGGCGAAGCGAAGCGGCTTCGAGGGCCGTCTTGTGATCCTGGCGGAGCCGGAAATCGTGACCGGCGATTGCAGAATCGAGTGGGCCGATGGCGGCGTCGTGCTCGAGCGCGCGGCGATCGAAGCAAAGATCAACGAGCTTGTCGGGCGCTACATCGCGTCCCGCGGTCAGGCCGGAACCACGACCTTGAGGATTGAACCATGAGTGACACCGACGGACAGGTTCCGCTTCCGGATCTCAACGCCGCCGACACGCCGGCAATCGATGACGTCGCATATAACGAGGACGAACAAGCCTCGCGCGTCGCCGCCGACCTGGAAGCCGTATTCGACGTGCCGGTGCAGGTTTCGGCGGTGCTCGGCCGCTCCAAGATGGACATCGGTGAATTGCTGAAGCTCGGGCCCGGCACCGTGCTGGAACTCGATCGCCGAGTCGGCGAAGCCATCGACATCTATGTCAACAACCGGCTGGTGGCGCGCGGCGAGGTCGTGTTGGTGGAAGACAAGCTTGGCGTAACCATGACGGAAATCATCAAGGCGGAACGCGCCTGATTCACGACACGGCGCATGACGGGCGCGAACAGACGAACAGGAGATTACCATGCGGCTTCTCATCGTTGGCACACTGAAGGGCCAGCTTACGACGGCCACCAAGATCGCCATGGAAAATGGCGCTTCCGTTACCCACGCGGAAGATCACGAACAGGCGATGCGCGTGTTGCGCGGCGGCAAGGGCGCCGACCTGTTGCTGGTCGATGTCGCCCTCGACATCCGCGATCTGGTGATGCGGCTGGAGGCCGAACACATCCACGTGCCGATCGTCGCCTGCGGCATCTCCAATGACGCCCGCGCCGCGGTCGCCGCGATCCACGCCGGCGCCAAGGAATACATCCCGCTGCCGCCCGATCCGGAATTGATCGCCGCGGTGCTCGCCGCCGTCGCCAACGACTCGCGCGATCTGGTCTACCGCGACGAAGCGATGGCCAAGGTGATCAAGCTGGCGCAGCAAATCGCCGGCTCCGACGCCTCCGTCATGATCACCGGCGAATCCGGCACCGGCAAGGAAGTGCTGGCGCGCTATGTCCACACCCGCTCCAACCGCTCCAGAAAGCCGTTCATCAGCATCAACTGCGCGGCGATACCCGAGCATCTGCTTGAATCCGAGTTGTTTGGGCACGAGAAAGGCGCGTTCACCGGCGCCATCGCAAGGCGCATCGGAAAATTCGAGGAAGCCACCGGCGGCACGCTGTTGCTGGACGAAATCTCCGAAATGGACGTGCGGCTGCAATCCAAATTGCTGCGCGCCATCCAAGAGCGCGTGATCGATCGCGTCGGCGGCACCCGGCCGGTGCCGGTCGATATCCGCATCATCGCGACCTCGAACCGCAACCTGGCCGACGCCGTGCGCGAAGGCACGTTCCGCGAGGACCTGCTGTTCCGGCTCAACGTCGTGAACCTGAAGATACCGCCGCTGCGCGATCGCCCGGCGGACATTCTCGAACTGGCGCAGCACTTCGCCAAGAAATATGCCGACGCCAACGGCGTGCCGTTGCGCCCCATTTCCGCCGATGCCCGCCGGGTGCTGACATCGAACCGCTGGCAGGGCAACGTCCGCGAACTGGAAAACACCATGCATCGCTCGGTGCTGATGGCGCAGGGCGACGAGATCGGGGCCGACGCCATCCTGACGCCGGACGGTGACCGTCTCGACCTCGCCAAGACCGTGCCGGCAGTGGCGCATGCCACCTTCGCCGCCGAACAGGTGACCCGTGCACTGGTCGGACGCACGGTAGCGGATGTGGAGCGCGATCTTATCCTGGAGACGCTGAAGCATTGCCTCGGCAATCGCACCCACGCCGCGAATATCCTCGGCATCTCGATCCGCACCCTGCGCAACAAGCTCAACGAATATGCCGACGGCGGACTGCCGATCACGCCCGCGGGCGCGGGCGAATATCAACGGACCACTGCGACGGTGTGATCAGAACACCACCGAGATTCCGGGCTCGATGCCAACGGGTCCGCGCAAGGCGCGGACCCGTTGGCATCGAGCCCGGAATGACGACAATATTTGAAGGCGCGTTAGGAGTAATCGGGTGCGTCGGGCTTGCGGAAGATGTGGATCGGATCTCCAGGCTGAAGGTCACGCCCGGTGAATGCCGCATAGGCGTAAAGCGCGAGATAACCGATCGCGAGCGCGCCGATCCCATAGAAAATCCAGACCGCGATACGTTTCATCAGGTGACGGCGCCTTGCTGCGCCACCCGGGCGGCATGCCGCTGCCACAGCCACAACAGCGGCACGAAGATCAATCCCACGATCAGGTTGTACATGTGCCAAATACCAGAATGAACGTCACCAGTGAAATCCTATCGCCGCGCTGCTCGATCTGCCTAATGCACGACCAGTAGATCAGGCCGATCGCGAGCAGCATCCCTTGAGAAAACGAACGTAGCTGTCCATCACCACATCGCCGGACAAATCGGCATACATGGTGCCAAACAGGACCCCGGTGAGCCCCAGGCTTACGCCCGCAAGGCCAGCAGCCGCTACCGCGATCTGAAGAAGCTTGCATTCCATCGCGTGACCTCCTCGCGGTCCCGAAATCGCAGGCTGCTGCGGCGTTTTAGTCCGCCGCCGCACAAAACACCACCGCCTGAAGTCCCCCAGATCATCGCATGCATTTCCGCATAACCCAGGGGGTTACGGTTCGCGTTTACGTCTCAACCGGCTTGGGCTAGGCTCCCGAGGCCGAAATCGGCCGGCGCGGCTGTCGGCGTTGACTGGAGAGGCGGATATGCAGCCGGACAACGACGTCTCTTTCGAGACGGCTCTGGGCCAACGCGTTGAGGACATGCTCGACGCCTGCACGCGGTGCGGCAAATGTGTCGAGGTCTGTCCGAGCGTGAAGCCTGCCGGCATCGCGGACGCGAGCTCCGAAGACATCATTGGCGGCGTACTTGACATCGTACGCAGCGGCGAAGGCCCCGAGGCGTCGCGCAAATGGGCAGCGTCTTGCATGCTCAGCGGCGAGTGCATCAAGGCGTGCGATTACGGTGTCAATCCGCGCTTCCTGCTGGCCATGGCGCGGGTCGCCATTGCGAAAACCGACAATGAACTGCCCGACCGGCGCCGCCAGGGCGTTGCGCGATTTCGCGATATCAGCCGGGACGTGACGGTACTCTCACGCTTGCAGCTCGATGGCGAGGTGCTGGAGCGGCTCGGCCAGAAATCGGCGTCAGTTTCGGCGCCGGACGAGGCGCCCGACTTCGTGTTCTACACCGGCTGCAACGTGCTCAAGACGCCCCACATCGCGCTGCTTGCCCTCGATATCATGGATGCGCTCGGCGCCACCTACCAGGTGATGGGCGGGCCGACGCATTGCTGCGGCATTACGCAGCTGCGCGCGGGCGACGTCGAGATGTCCGGGCGCATGGGCTCGAGCACGATAGAGAAACTCTCGCACTCGAAGTCCGGCCAGGTGGTCTCCTGGTGCCCGAGTTGCTACGTCCAGTTCACCGAGACGACGCTGCCGACAATCGAGCGACAGCGCGGCGCGCGGCCGTTCGAGATGACGCCGTTCGTGCGGTTTCTCGCCGACCGACTAGCTCTGTTGATGCCGCACTTGCAGCGACGGGTCGAAATGCGGATCGCGCTGCACCGCCATCCCGGCGTGGCCGGTATCATGGAAGCCGCCGCGGAAATCTTGCAGGCGATTCCTGGAGTGGAGCTGGTCGATTTGCGGCAACCGGCGGTCGGATTGCAGAGCGTCAATCTGAGCGTACTTCCCGCGTTCAAGCGCGAGCTTCAGCTCAATGAGCTTGAAGCGGCGCGTGAGGCGGGCGTCGACGCGCTGGTTGCGGTCTATCATTCCGATCATCGCGAGCTGTGCGCACATGAGCGTGACTGGCCGTTTCGCATTATCAACTTCCTCGAAGTCGTCGGCGAGAGCATGGGGGTGCACCGGAACGATCGTTACAAGCGGCTCAAGCTCATGCAGGATGCCGACCAGATCGTTTCCGAATGCGGCGATCTGATCGCGCTGCATGCGCTCGACGCCGGGAAGGCTCGCGACGTCGTCGTCAAGGCGATGCTCGGCGAGCAACCGCTTCCCCTAAATCGCGGCTCGCGTCCGATCGAGTTGAGCCCGAACCGCACAGCGCCGACATAGCAAGCCGCGGGCAATCGACGCGCGGCCAAACCGGCCTGCAGGAACGGCGCTTCGAGATCGCCAGATCAGGTTTTGCGCCGAGCGCGCGCAGCCGGAAGGCTGACCTCAGCCAACTTGACCGCATCCTCGTTCTGATCGATCGCGACATATTGCCCCTGCCAGTAGGCCAGCGCCGCGGTACGCGTTGAGATCTGCATATCCAGGACACGCCCGATCACGATGGCATGGGAATGGCGTTCGACAATCTCCTCGACCTCGCAGTCGACCGCCGCCAGGGCGCCCACCAGCAACGGGACGCCCGACGCGCGTGTCATCCATTCGGCGCCGGCGAACCGGTCCGCGCCCTTCAGTCCGTCCTTGCCGGTAAATCGCTCGGCGATATCGAGCTGATCGGCGGTCAGAATATTGACGCCGAAAACGCCATGGCGCTTCAACAGTGGCCAGGACGACGAGCCCCGATTGATGCTGACGAGCAATGTCGGCGGATCGACCGACAGCGACGACACCGATGTAACGGTCATCCCCGTGATATCGTTGCCGCGTCCGGCCGTGATCACGCTGACGCCGCCGGCCAAATGGCGCATGGCGCTGCGAAAGTCGCCTGAGGACACGTCGCGGGCAATCCTGATGTTGCGGACAGCGGAGTTCATGGCAGCCTCACAGGTCTGGTGTTACGTCCGCCGACAGCAGAAGCTCACGCAGAATCGAACCTTCCAGCGCCGCGAGATCGGCCGACCCGCGCCGGCGGGGACGCGGAATATCAACAGCTACGTCATGGGCGATGCGACCGTCCTCGATGACCAGCACGCGGTCGGCCAGCGCGACGGCTTCAGACACGTCGTGGGTGACCAGGATCGCCGTAAACGCCTGATCGTGCCAGACCCGCTCCAATAGCCGCTGCATGGAAATCCGCGTCAGTGCATCGAGCGCGCCAAGCGGTTCGTCAAATGCCAGAACGCGGGGATCGCTGACCAGCGCACGCGCGAGCGCGACGCGTTGCTTTTGTCCGCCGGAGAGGACGGCCGGCCATTGACCCCGCTTGTCGTCAAGGCCGACCTCGGTGAGCGCCTTTTCAGCCCGGATTTGCGCGTTCGACGATGCGCGGTCGCGGCCAAGCCCGACCTCGACGTTCGACAGAACCCGCGCCCATGGAAGCAGCCGCGGCTCCTGAAACATGACGCGGACATCTTCCGGGCGCGCGTGTTCACCGAAGCTGATGGTGCCGGCGTCGATGGTCTCGAGCCCGGCGATCAAACGCAGCAGCGTGCTCTTGCCGCAACCGCTGCGGCCGACGATCGCCACGAACTGTCCGGCGGGAATGTGCAGATCGATGCCGCGCAGCACTTCGTTTGTACCGAACGATTTGCGCAAGCCGCGAATGGTCAGCGGCAGCCCGCGCGAGATTTCCGGACCGCGCCGTGCCAGCCGCGCCTGTTCGAGGAAGTCCGTGCGCTCCACGGGCTCGGCATCCGGCAGAAGAAAACGAAGGGCTTCTTGCATCTCTACTCTCAATGTTTCTGGAATGCCGGATGCCAGGATAGTGTCAGCCGCTCCAGCACGCGCGAGGCGCTGTCGGCCAGCTTTCCGAGCAACGCATAGATCAGGATGCTGAGCACGACGACGTCGATCAGCATGAACTCGCGCGCCTGCATGGCCATATAGCCAAGGCCCGACGACGCCGCGATGGTTTCCGCCACGATCAGCGTCAACCACATGATGCCGAGCGCAAAGCGCACGCCGACGAATATCGACGGCAGCGCGCCGGGAAAGATTACCCGCCGGAACAATTCGCCATCGGTCATGCCATAGATCCGTCCCATCTCGATCAGCTGCGGATCGACCGTGCGGATGCCATGCAGCGTGTTGAGATAGATCGGGAAGAACACGCCGAGCGCGACCAGGAACAGTTTTGCCGATTCATCGATGCCGAACCACAGGATGACCAACGGGATCAACGCAAGGTGCGGAATGTTGCGCACCATCTGAAGCGTGGTGTCGGTGAGCTTGCTGCTGAGCTGCGACAGACCATTCATCAAGCCGAAGGCAAAGCCGATGCCGCCGCCGATGACAAAGCCGACGCTGGCGCGCCAGAAGCTGACCCAGATGTTGCGCGCCAACTCGCCCGAAAGCAGCAGCTTCCAGCCGGCGAGCGCGACGTCGCTCGGCGCCGGCAGTACCCGCGCCGGCACAAATCCGCTTATGCAGGCGACCTGCCAGACGACAACGATGACCAGCGGCACGATCCATTGGATCAGGCCATCGGCCCGCGGCAGCCGCAGGCTGCGGACACGCGGAAGGCTTTCGATCAGGCTCATGACTGCGAGGCCTTCACCAGCGGCCGGTGCTCGTTGGCGATGGTCTCGCCGAACGGCCCGGTATTGACGCGAAGCGGCGTCACATTGTTCGGTTGCTGCAGCGACAGCAGCGGAAACACCAGTTCGGCGAACCGGTAGGCTTCCTCAAGATGCGGATAGCCCGACATGATGAAGGTATCGATGCCGACGTCCTGATATTCCCGGATACGCGCGGCCACGGTCGCGGGATCGCCAACCAGCGCCGTTCCCGCCCCGCCGCGCACGAGGCCGACGCCGGCCCAGAGATTCGGGCTGATCTCGAGCTTGTCGCGGCGTCCGCCATGCAATTGCGCCATGCGCTGCTGACCGACCGAGTCCATCCGGGAAAAGATCTTCTGCGCCGAGGCTACGGTCTCGTCGGTGACGTGCTGGATCAATTCATCCGCGGCCTTCCAGGCTTCCGCATTGGTTTCGCGAACGATCACATGCAGACGGATGCCGAAAGAGAGCTTGCGTCCGCGCTTGTCGGCGACCGCCTTCACGCGGTTGACCTTTTCGGCGACCTGCGCCGGCGGCTCGCCCCATGTCAGGTATTTGTCGACGGTATCGACGGCAACATCGATGCCGGCGTCCGACGATCCGCCGAAATACAGCGGCGGGCGCGGCGACTGCACCGGCGGAAACAGCAGGCGTCCATCCTCGATGCGGATGTGCTTGCCTTCCACATTAACCGTCTTGCCCGCAAGCAGTTCGCTATAGACATTGAGAAACTCGCGCGTGACCGCATAGCGCTGGTCATGATCGAGGAAAATCCCGTCACCCTTGTTTTCGACGGGGTCGCCGCCGGTGACGACATTGACCAGCAACCGTCCATTCGACACCCGGTCGAGTGTTGCCGTCATGCGCGCGGCGACACTCGGCGATTGCAGGCCGGGGCGCACCGCCACCAGATAACGCAGCCGCTCGGTCCATGGTGCGACCGCGGATGCGACCACCCAGGAATCCTCGCAGCTTCGCCCCGTCGGCAGCAGCACGCCGAAATAGCCGAGCTGATCCGCGGCCTGCGCGATCTGGCGCAAATAGTTGAAGTTGACCTCGCGTCCGCCGGTGGTGGTGCCGAGATAGCGGCCGTCGCCATGGGTCGGCAGGAACCAGAGAATATTGGCGTTCGTTGACGGATGGATACTCATGTGCCGGGCCTCCGTGCCGCGTCGGAAATCTTGATTTGTTTCGGCAGCAGGCCAAGTGCGAAGAAGGTATCTGCGACCTGCTGCTGATCGGCGATCACGCTGTCGGTGATCGGCTTGATGCCATAGGACTGTCGCTTCAGGGCGACTTCGACCACGCCAACCGGAAGCCCGATCGCGGGCGCGAGCTGGTTGGCGACGGCATGGATGTCGCTCTTGGCCCAGTCATCGACCTCGCGGAGCTCGGCGAGTACCAGATCGACAATTCTGGAATCGCTCTCCAGGAACTTCTTCGAAGAGAAATAGAACTGGTAGTTCGACACAACGCCGGTGCCGTCGGCCAGGGTCCGCGCGCCGGTGGCGGCTTCGGCGGCGGCCTGGAACGGATCCCAGATCACCCAGGCATCGACCGCGCCGCGCTCGAACGCCGCGCGGGCATCCGCCGGCGCGAGAAACACCGGCTCTACTTCCGAGTATTTGACGCCGGCCTTTTCCAGCGCCTTCACCAGCAGATAGTGAACATTGGAGCCCTTGTTCAGCGCGATCTTCTTGCCCCGGAGATCGGCCACCGAAGTCAGCTTGCTATCCTTCGGCACCAGGATGGCCTCGCCTTTCGGCGCCGGCGGTTCATAGGCGACATACTGGATCGGTGCGCCCGCGGCCTGCGCGAAGATCGGCGGCGCCTCGCCGGTGTTGCCGAAATCGATCGCCGCGACATTGAGCGCTTCGAGCAGCGGCGGACCAGACGGAAACTCCGTCCACACCACCTTGTAGCCGGCGGCCTTCAATTTATCCTCCAGCGTGCCTTTGCTCTTGAGCAGCACCAGCTTGCCGTATTTTTGAAAGCCGATCCGGACCACTTTGTCTTGACCGTAGCTGGCGCCGACTCCGGCCAAGGCTATGCTCATCGACAGCACCGCAGTCGCAACCAGCCGTTCTAACCAACGCATGTTTCAATCCTCATTGATGATGGGTGATGCCAGGCGGCTCAGGTCTGCGCCGGCTTCCAGACCGCGTCGCGAACCACGACCGGTTTTGGAATCAGGCCAAGCTTGAAGAAACGATCGGCCACACCCTGCTGGGTCGCGACGATGTCATCGGTGATCGGCCCAACGGCAAAGGATGAGCGGTTGGCGGCGACGGTCTGGATGTCCAAGGCAATGCCGGTGACGGCGCTCAGCGACTTTGCCACCTCGTCGCGGTGCGCCTCCGCCCACTTGGCGGTCGAGGACGTCACATCGATGATCTGCTGCAGCACAGGCCCGTAGCTTTTGGCAAAATCGCGGTTGGCGATATAGAACGAATTGGTCTTGGTGATCTCGGAGGCGTTGACGAGAACACGGCCGTTCTGCTTGGTTTCGCCGATCGCGAAATACGGATCCCAGATCGCCCATGCATCGATGCTGCCGTTGGCGAAAGCCGGGCCGGCATCCGGCGGCGTCAGATAGACCGGCGTGATGTCGGCGTAGGTCAAGCCGGCTTTTTCGAGGGTCTGCACGACGATGTTATGGGCGCTGGAGCCCTTGGTGAAACCGACGCGCTTGCCCTTCAAATCCGCGATGCCGCGGATCGGGGAATTGCCGGGAACGAGAATGCCCTGCCCGTTGGTGATCGGCTGACCGGCCGCATAGACAATGGCGGCACCCGCCGACTGCGCGAAGATCGGTGGTGAATCGCCGACCGCGCCATAATCGATGCTGCCGACGTTCATCGCCTCCAGCATCGGCGGGCCCGAGGAGAATTCGACCCATCTCACCGCGATCCCCTGCGACGCGAAATGTTTCTCGAGCGTGGCCTGTTGCCGCGCGATCACCAGCACGCCGTTCTTTTGGTAGCCGACGCGGATTTCCTTGACCGCCGTTTGCGCCCGCGCCTGCCGCGGCAGCGCAGCAACCGCCGCGGTTCCAACCGCCAGCTGCAAAAATTCCCGACGCTTCATAGCGATCTCCTGACAAGAATGCCGCAACTTCGCGCGATCATTCGATTTCAGGATGATGGTGATGCTTTGGAAGAGTGTCGAGTGCTCTGCAAAAATAGCAATGACAACACTGCACAGAGGGCGCGAGGCGATGTGTTTATTGCCGATTCATGATCTGCCGCGGCTCATTTTTCTTGACGCCCGCGAGGTAACAAATTTGTTAATCCTGGAACGGGCAAGGCAACCCGCCTCTTCCGAAAACGTGACACAAAGGTGATTATAAAAGCATCATCCGCAGCGCCGATGCGTGTCGATAGCGATGAAATCCGATCTACTGGAATATTTTTCCATCTTTGCGCATGGCGACGTGACTTTCGAACTGGCGGCACCGCCGCCTGGAAACGTGGACCGCGATGCGCATCCTCCAGCAACGTCCGCAGTGCGCACAATAACCACGTACTGCAACCTGACCGGTGCTGTGGAACGATCTCACTCGGTCCGGCTACCAACGATATTCTCAGCTAACGCTTGTCCATGCTGAGTCAGCGGCCGGTTGCCGGCCAGCGCGCGCAGCAGCACGTAAAACATCGGCGTGAAGAAAATGCCGAACGCCGTCACCCCGATCATGCCGGAAAACACCGCGACGCCCATCGCATGGCGCATCTCCGATCCCGCGCCAGTGGAGATCACCAGCGGCACCACGCCCATGATGAAGGCGAGCGAGGTCATCAAGATCGGGCGCAGCCGCAACCGGCTGGCTTCGATGGCCGCTTGAACCGGCGTGCGCCCGGCAAATTCCAGTTCGCGTGCGAACTCCACGATCAGAATGGCGTTCTTGGCCGACAATCCCACCAATACAATCAGACCGATCTGCGTGAAGACGTTGTTGTCGCCCTTCGTCAGCCAGACGCCTGACATCGCGGCCAGCAATCCCATGGGCACGATCATGATGATCGACAACGGCAGGGTCAGGCTCTCGTATTGTGCCGCCAGCACCAGGAATACCAGAAGCAGCGCCACCGGAAACACCACCAGCGATGAATTTCCGGCGATGATTTCCTGATAGGTCAGGTCGGTCCATTCGAAGGCAATGCCTTTCGGAAAGGTCTCCGCCGCGATCTTCTCCACGACCGCCTGCGCCTGCCCGGTCGAGTAACCGGGCGCAGCACCGCCATTGAGGTCCGCGGTGAGAAAGCCGTTGTAGCGCATGGCGCGCTCCGGCCCGGCACTTTCCTTGATCTTCAGCAGCGCCGACAGCGGCACCATCTCGCCGGTGTCGGAACGAACCTTGAGCAGTCCAACGTCGTCGGCACGGGCACGGAATTTCGCGTCCGCCTGCACGCGCACGGAATAGGTGCGGCCAAACTTGTTGAAATCGTTGACGTAGAGCGAGCCGAGATAGATCTGCATGGTATCGAACACGCTGGTCACGGGCACGCTGAGCTGCCGCGCCTTGGTGCGATCGATATCCGCGTAGAGCTGCGGCACGTTGACCTGATAGCTCGAGAACAGCCCGGCCAGTTGCGGCGCCGCCGAGGCTTTGGCGATGAACGCCTTGGTCGCGTCGTTGAGCGCGTCATAACCAAGACCCGCGCGATCTTCGATCTGCAGTTTGAACCCGCCGATCGTGCCCAGCCCGGCTACCGGGGGCGGCGGAAACATCGCAATGAAGGCTTCCTGGATCGCTGCGAACTTGCCGTTGAGCTGCTTGGCGATGGCCCCGGCGCTCAAGCTCGCATCCTTGCGCTCGTCGAACGGCTTCAGCGTAACGAAGACGATTCCCGAATTCGAACTGTTGGTGAAGCCGTTGATCGAAAGTCCTGGAAACGCGACGGCGCTTTCGATGCCCGGCAGTTTCAGCGCGATATCGCCCATGCGCCGGATCACCTCCTCGGTCCGGTCCAGCGTAGCGCCATCGGGAAGCTGCGCGAAGCCGACGAGATATTGCTTGTCCTGGCCGGGCACGAATCCACCGGGCACGGCTTTGAACAGACCATAGGTGACGCCGATCAGCGCGACATAGGCGACCATCACGACGGCCCGCCGCGAAACCACACGCTTGACGCCGCCGCTATAGGCGTCAGAACTGCGATGGAAGGCCCGGTTGAACCGCCGGAAGAACCAGCCGAGCAACCGGTCCATGCAGCGGGTCAAGACATCTTTTGGCGCGTCATGGGATTTCAGCAGCAGCGCCGCCAGGGCGGGCGACAGCGTCAATGAATTGAACGCGGAGATCACCGTCGAGATCGCCACCGTGAGCGCGAACTGCTTGTAGAACTGGCCGGTCAGCCCGGTGATGAATGCCAGCGGCACGAACACCGCTATCAGCACCAGCGCGATCGCGATGATCGGACCGGTAACCTCCTGCATCGCCTGATACGCCGCATCTTTCGGCGACAGGCCCTGCTCGATGTTGCGCTCGACGTTCTCGACCACCACGATGGCGTCATCGACCACGATGCCAATGGCAAGCACCAGTCCGAACAGCGTGAGCGCATTGATGGAGAAACCAAAGACATGCATCACCGCGAAGGTGCCGATGATGGAAACCGGCACCGCGATCAGCGGAATGATCGACGCCCTCCATGTCTGCAGGAACAAGATGACGACCAGCACCACCAGCGCCACCGCTTCCAGCAGCGTATGCACGACCGCTTCGATGGATGCGCGCACGAATTGCGTCGGGTCGTAGACGATGCTGTAATCCATGCCGTCGGGCATGTTCTGCTTCAGCTCGACCATCATCTTGCGGACGTTGTCCGAAATCTGGATCGCATTCGAGCCGGGTGACTGGAAGATCGGAACCGCAACCGCGGATTTGTTGTCCAGCAGTGAACGCAGCGAATAGTCCGCCGCACCAAGTTCGATCCGGGCGATGTCGCGCAGCCGGGTGACTTCGCCGTTGGCGCCATTCTTGACGATGATCTCGCCGAATTCCTCCTCGGTCCGCAGCCGTCCCTGCGCATTGATGGAGAGTTGCAGATCGAGCCCAACCTCGCTTGGCGATGCGCCGACCACGCCGGCCGCCGCCTGCACGTTCTGCGCCCGGATTTCTCGCACCACATCGGACGCCGAAAGGCCGCGCTCGGCGACCTTCTGCGGATCCAGCCAGATGCGCATCGAATAGTCGCCGGAGCCGAACAGCTGCACCTGACCGACGCCTTCAATGCGTGCCAGCCGATCCTTGACGTTCAGCACGGCGTAATTGCGCAAATACGTCATGTCGTAGCGCCCGTTCGGCGACAGCAAATGCACCACCATGGTAAGGTCGGGCGCGCTCTTGATCGTGGTGATGCCGAGCGTGCGAACCTCCGCGGGCAATCTCGGTTCGGCCTGCGCCACCCGGTTCTGAACCAGCTGCTGTGCCTTGTCCGGATCGGTGCCCAGTCGGAACGTGACGTTGAGCGTCATCAGTCCGTCGGTGGTGGCCTGGCTGCTCATGTAGAGCATGCCCTCGACCCCGTTGATCTGCTCTTCGATCGGTGTCGATACCGTTTCGGCGATGACCTTGGGATTGGCTCCCGGATATTGCGCGCGCACCACGACCGTTGGCGGCGCCACTTCCGGGTATTCGGAGATCGGCAGCGCCGGCAGCGATAGCAATCCCGCCACGAAGATCAGGGTCGACAGCACGCCCGCGAAGATCGGCCTATCGATGAAAAAACTGGAGAAGTTCATGACCTGTCTCGTCGGTTTTCCGGGTTACAGAGCGCAATCGTCCCGGCGCGGTCGATCGTGATCGACTTCGCTGATCCATTGCCGTGGTTTAGAACCGTATTGGCGGATCCTTTTCCGCAGGCTTTGCGGAAAAGGATCATGATTGGGGTGCTCTAGCGCTGCGCCACCTCGGTTGCGGTCTGGGCCGCAGAAACGGAATCCATTGCAACCTCCTGGGGCGCAACGACTGCTCCGGGCCGAACGCGCTGCAATCCCTTGACGACGATCCGCTCGCCGGGATGGAGACCGCTGGTCACCACGCGCATTCCGTCGATCGATACGCCGAGCGCCACCTCCCGGTATTCAGCCTTGCTGTCCTTGTCGACGACCATCACGAATTTCTTGTTTTGGTCGGTGCCAACAGCGCGTTCGCTGATCAACAGCGCCGGCTCGGCTTTGGGCTGCCCCATCAACAGCCGGGCAAACTGGCCGGGCATCAGGCGGCCGTCGGCGTTATCGAACACCGCCCGCACCCGCACCGTGCCGCTGCGCGCATCGACCTGGTTATCGATCAACTGCATATGTCCCCTGTAGGGCGTGCCCTCCGACGTGCCCGTGCCCATCTGCACCGGGATGCGTCCGATTTCCGAAGGCGTCGATTCGTCCGCGAGCGTCTTCAACGCGCGTGTCACCACCTGCTCGTCGGCATTGAAGCTGGCATAGATCGGATTGATCGACACCAGCGTCGTCAGCACCGGCGTACCGGGTCCTGCGGCGATCAGATTGCCCACGGTGATTTCAAGCTTACCCACCCGGCCTGCGACCGGCGCGCGCACTTCGGTGTAACCGAGATTGAGCCGCGCGGTCTGGAGGGTGGCTTCTGCCGCCTTCAGATTGGCTTCCGCTTCGCTGTAGGCGTTGACGCGACCGTCGAAGTCCCGCTGCGAAATCGTGCGCGAATCCGACAGCTGCTGGCCGCGTTCGAAATCACTCTTGGTCAGAACGAGGCGGGCTTTGGCCGCGGCCACCTGGCCCTCGGCGCGCGCAACGTCCGCAGCGTAAAGGGACGGGTCGATCAGGATCAACAGGTCGCCCTGTTTGACCAGCGCACCTTCACGAAAATGAATTTCCTGAACGGCGCCCGCGACGCGGGAGCGGATTTCTACCCGCTCGACCGCCTCCAGGCGGCCGGAAAACTCGTCCCACGGCACGGTCTCGCGGGGCACGACCACCGACACCGAAACCGGCAGAGCCGCCGGCGTCGCAGCGGCTGTCTCGGCCTGGGCGCTTCCGCTTCGATCGCTCAGGAAGCTCACCCCGCCGACCATGGCCAATACCGCGAGCGCGACCCCTGCCCCAGCCAAGCGTCTGTTTTGAATGATATTTTTCATGGATACCCCAATCCGGAAGGAAGTTCGAGGGTGCGAAACCCCGACTTGAACAGGCTGGATCGGCCGAATACGCCAACCCACCCTTTACGCTGCATCGCACACATTCGTAACGTCCGGTATAGATGGGCCATCGACATCGGCTGTCAAGCCACTTATCTAACGAAAGGTAGGAAACTAAAGGAGGACCCATTATGGCCATGGGACGTCCCCGTGAATTTGACGTCGACAAGGCCCTCGACCTCGCGCTTCAGGTGTTCTGGCGCAAAGGCTACGAAGGCGCGTCGATGGCGGACCTGACCGAGACCATGGGGATCACCAAACCCAGCCTTTATTCTGCGTTCGGCAACAAGGAAGAGCTGTTTCGCAAGGCGCTGGATCGATATGTCGACGGACCCGGCGGTTACGTACAGGTGGCGCTGGGAAAGCCGACCGCACGCGCCGTCGTTGAACACCTGCTTTATGGCGCTGCGGACGCCGTCACCGATCCGGATCATCCGCCGGGATGCCTTGCGGTGCAGGGCGCGCTATCCTGCGGCGATGCCGCCGAATCCATCAAACAGGAATTGATGTCGCGACGCGCCAACGGCGAGGAAGATTTACGCAAACGCTTCGACCGCGCCATCGCCGAGGGCGATTTGCGGGCAGGATCGGACGCGGCTGATCTCGCGCGCTATATCTCCGCGATTTTGCAAGGCATGGCGGTTCAGGCGGCAGGCGGGACCAGCCGCGAACAATTGCGCAAGATCGCCGAGATGGCGTTGCGAACATGGCCGCCGACAGCGAGCGCGGCGTCCGACCGGCCGGCGTGATCTAAGTGCTTTTGCGGGGATTTGCACGAGCCGGTCTCAGAGACCCGGCGGCTTTGCCGATGGCATCGGAAAACGAGCGATCCACGATATCGGCGGCGTTGAGCTTCTGCTTGATCAAGCCGGACCGAAAATACAGGTCGATGGTCTTTTGCTCGTCGGCCACAACATCGTCATCGATCGGCACGATGCGGATTTTGGCCCGGCTCAGCCAATTGAGCGGCACGGCGGGCGGGATGCTCATCAGTCTGCCCCAGGTCTCGGCGTAAGCATTGACGTTGGTCAGCGACCAGGCCCGTGCGGCTGTGAGCCGGCGAAGGAAATCTTCCAGTTCCGGCCGCTTGTCGCGAATGGCATTGGGCGACGCAACCTGGAATCCAATTCCAGGCGTCAATCCCTCTGCCGTGATCACGCGTCGCGACTGGAACAACACCTCTTCCTGACTGACGTAAGGCTCCCATGTCGACCAGGCGTCCACGGATCCCTGCGTGTACGCAACCTTGGCGTCCGACGGTGCCAGGAACACGATCTGCACATCGCCCGGAGACCATCCCCTGGATTCAAGCGCGGCAAGAATGAGCTGATGCCCGATCGAGCCCCGGCCGGTCGCGATTTTCTTTCCCCTCAGGTCCTCGAAGCTGTGAATGGGAGATTGGCGCGGCACAAGGACCGCCAAGCCCTCCCGGCTCTGCCGGATGACGCCGATCGCCTTCATAGGCACATTGGCGGCCGCGGCGAACGTAAACGGCGCGTCGCCGACCAGCCCGGTTTCGATCGCGCCCGCGCCGAGCGCTTCCAGCAAAGGTGCTGCGGCAGGAAACTCTTTCCATTCGATCTTGTATGGCACGTCCTTGAGGACGCCGGCCGCTTCCATCACGGCCTGCGAGTTTCCCTTTTGATCGCCGACCCGCAAGGTCGTCTGGGCCGTCGCGGAGGCAATGGCGCTCAGCAACAGGCCCGCGGCGAAGATAATGCGCTTCATGCTGCCGCAACTCCTTTGGCGGCACCGCGCTCGGCGATCAGCTTGCGTGTCAACGGAATCAGTTCGCGGCCATATTCGATGGCATCGATCAGCGGATCGAAGCCGCGGATCAGGAAATGGCTGACCCCCAGGTCGTAATAGTCGCCGAAGACTTCGGCGACCTGCTCGGGCGTTCCGACCAGTGCGGTGGTGTTGCTGTTGGCGCCGGTGAGTTTCGCCATTTCGGTCCAGAGGCGCTTGTCGATGCGGGTGCCCTGCTCGGCGAGTTCAAGCAGCCGTCGCGCGCCCGCGGTCGCGTGACCGTCCGCCGGCCTGCGATAGCCGGTCTTGTCCTGCAGGGCCGTTGCCCGCGCCAGAATCTCCTCGGCCTTGGCCCAGGCCTTTTCCTCGGTGTCGGCCAGAATGGGACGAACCGACAGGCTGAATCGCGGGGTCGGCCGGCCGTGCTTGGCGGCCGCCACCCGAACCCGCGACGTTACATCGCGAACCTGCGCATAGGATTCGCCCCATAGCGCGAAGGTGTCGGCATGCTTGCCCGCCACCTCGATCGCAGCATCGGAGCCACCGCCGACGAAGGTATAGATGCCGCCCGCTTGATAGGGCTTGATCTGGGAAAAGCCTTTCTCGACCTTGTAGTATTTGCCGTTGTAGTCGAACGGTTTTTCACTGGTCCATTCGGCGCGGACAATATCGAGGAATTCGTCGGTGCGTGCGTAACGCTCGTCCTTGTCATCGAGCGTGTTACCGTCCTGGCGCAACTCCGTGGCGTTGCCCCCGGTAATGACGTGCAGCGAGACGCGGCCGCCTGAAAGCTGGTCGATGGTTGCGAGCTGGCGCGCAAGCAGCGTCGGCGCGGTAAAGCCCGGCCGCTGCGCGATCATGACCTTGAGCTTCCTGGTGACGCTGAGCACGTGTTGGCCGACCTGCAGCGCGTCCGGGATCGTCGAATGAAACGCCAACAGTGCCCGGTCGAAACCGGCAAGCTCATGCGCCTTTGCCACCGTCTCAATGTAGGACACGTCGAGAACCGGACCGGTCCGCACGATGGTTTCGGATGAATTATTGTTGGTGATGAATCCGATGAATTCCACTGACATTGGCAGTTCCTCCAGATTATTTCAAATGCCCAGCGCCAGGCGCCCGGCGTTGACACGTGTAGCGTCGTCCTGAGGCGTATGAACGCGCCCGCACAGCACATCACGATAGTACCTTTCGAGCGGATTGACACGCGTCAGACCGTGATTGCTGCTAAGCGATAGCGCATCCTCGACAACCGCGACCGCGTTATTGGTGACCGTGAGCTTGACGATGTTGGATTCGGACGCGCTCAGCAGAACGCCGTCATCGTAGTCTCCGGCGAAGCTTTCGATCAGGCGGGCGTTGACGGCCAGACGCGCCTCGATGCCGCCGACGATCTCCTGCGCGCGTGGCAGCGTGGCAAGCGGTGCGCCGAGGTTGGACGGCACCCGGGTTTTCACAAATTCGATCAGCCAGTCGCGCGCGGCACGGGCGACGCCGTCATAAATCGCGGCCACGAAAATCGTATGGACCGTCGCCTGGGTGAAATCGGGTGTCAGCCATTCGTCGGGTTTGCGAACATCGATTTCGTGGTCGAGCGGGAACAAGACGTCGTCGAATAAAATGTCATGGCTGCCGCTGGCGCGCAGCCCGAGATGGTCCCAGGTCTCGACGATACGCGTCCCCGGTAATCCCGCCGGAACGAGAAACAGGCCGACGCGCGCAGTCGGCTCGTCGGTTCGCGCCCATACCGCATACCATTTCAGGATCGGCGCTCCCGTCGAATAGATCTTTCGCCCGGAGAGCCGCCATCCCGTCTCGGTCTTCCGCACGATCGTCGCCGGCAGACCGCCGCGGGACGGCGAACCGAGATCAGGCTCGACACGCAGGGCGTTGATCAGCGCCACGCCTTCGACGGTCTCGCGGGCCAGCTTGCGTGCCAGACGGCCTGGCCAGCGCGTGCTCCTGGCCATTACCAGATGCTGAATATAATGCATCGACAGCACCAACGCCGTCGACGGGTCTGCCTTTCCCAGGATGTTGATGATGCGCGCCGCATCGAGCGCGCCGGCGCCCGAGCCACCGAGCGCCGTCGGCACGGTCAGCGCCAGTAATCCCGCCTCGGACAGTCGGTTGAAATTCTCGAACGGAAAGCTCGCCTCACGATCATGCAGCGCGGCCCTCGCGGCAAATTCGGACGCAAGCAGGTCTGCACGGTCGAAGATGTTCGGAGTAGTGTTCGCGGGAATTTCTTTGCGAATGGAATTGCCCTGCGCGCTCACCATGTGGCGTCCAATCCAAGCAGCCCCAGAATATTCCGGCGCAGTTCCGCCAATATGGGATCGCCCCGGTGCCGGGGATAGGGACGATCGACCGCGATGTCGGCCTTGATGCGCGCGGGACGGTCGCTGAACACGATCACGCGGTTGGCGAGAAACACCGCCTCCTCCACATCGTGGGTTACCAACAGCGTGGTGAATCCGCTGCGTTGCCAAAGCGAGGCGATTTCCGCCTGCATGGTGATGCGCGTCAGCGAGTCGAGCTTGCCGAGGGGTTCGTCGAGAATGAGCATCCTGGGATCGTTGACCAGCGCCCGCGCCAGCGCGACCCGCTGCGCCATGCCACCGGAAAGCTGGTGCGGATAGGCATTGCGAAATGTCGAGAGCCCGACGAGGTCGATAGCCGCATCCACGCGGTGTCGCTGGCTCTTCAGGATTCCCTGGGCTTCGAGCCCAAGCGCAACGTTGTCCCACACCGTACGCCACGGAAACAATGTCGGGTCCTGAAACACCACGACCCGCGAAGGAAATGGCCCCGTGATCAGATCGCCGTCTTCGCGCAAGCTACCCGACCGCAGCGGTTCAAGCCCCGCGATCAGGCGCAGCAAGGTCGATTTCCCGCATCCGGACGGACCCAGCAACGCGACGAATTCACCCGGTTTCACGCCAAAGCTGATGTCATTCAGCACGGGAAGGATGGCACCATCGATGTCGAACGCATGCCTGACGGCCTCGACATCCAGCGACGCTCCAACCGTGGCCGGCGGAGCGCGCTCAGCAATCGCGAGCGCTACCATTTCACGACGCCTTTCTGCCAGACCAGCAGCCGGTCGCGCGTCCTGAACAGCAGCGTGATCGCGCCCGAGCACAGCAGCGACATCACGATCAGCGCGGCATACATGTTCGAATAGGCCGCCCAGCCCTGGGCCCACTGCAGATACCAGCCAAGACCTGCCTTGACGCCGATCATTTCGGCGACCACCAGTACGGCGAACGACGATCCGAGGCCCATGAACAGGCCAACGAAGACGTGCGGCAGCGCCGCAGGGATAGCGACCTTCAGCACCAGGAAAGACGGCTTCGCGCCAAGGGTTCGCGCCACATCGTAATAGGCATTGCTGACGCTCGCCACGCCGGACCAGGTCAGCACCGTGACCGGAAATCCCGTCGCAAGCGCAATCAGGAACGTGCTCGCGCTCCAGCTCGACGGAAAGGTGAAGAACGCAAACGGAAGCCATGCCGTTGCCGGAAGCGGTCCGATGAATCGCAATACCGGATGCACCCAGTAACCGACGCTGCGCGACCATCCAATCGATACGCCGGTCAGGAAACCGGCCGCCGCCCCGATCGCGTAACCGCCGAGTTGAAGTTTGACGGACGCAAAAACACTATCCAGCAGTTTTGGCAGATCGTCGGCATATACTTCGATGATCGCCTGTGGTGGCGGAAAGAACGGCAGCGGCAGCCACGCGAATTTTGCGGTCGCGACCTCCCAGAGGGCCAGCAACAACCCGAGCGCCAGCAACCATGGCGTACGCGCCTGCAGTCCCGCTCCAAAGCGACCGAGCCATTTGCCGCTCGCGGTCGCGGCAATGATGCCGCCGGCGATGATAAACGCAGCGATAGCCAGCGCGTGGGTACGCGACCAATCGCCCAAATCTTCCCACAACAGGCATGAGAGCCCGAAGCCGACCCACGCCAGGCCCGCGAACACGCTGGTTCCGCTGGCGAGCAACGACGTGGGCAGCGACAGCGGACGGCCTGCAAATGCCGCGCCCTCCTCCACCGATTGCGGCAACGCGACCGTTTTAGACGCCGAATACGTCGACATAAATCCGCTCCGCAAATTTCGCTGTGTCGGTGCTCGGCTTGAAGACGGAGACGAGCTTCAGATCGTCCGCATAGGCCTTGAGTTCCTGCTTGAGCACGGCCCCCACCGGGTGATGATGATGAGTATGGTAGCGAACCATCGCCTGCAGATCTTGCAGGCTCGCGGTCTTGGGCGCGTAGGGCTGGAACGACGCCGCGGCCTTGTCCGGGTTCTGCGACGTGAGTATCGCGGCGTCGAGCAGCGCTTGCGTGATCGCACGCGCAACCTGTGGCTCCTCTCGGACAAGGCTGCCGCGCAAACCGACGATGCAGCAGGTCTTGTCCTTGTATTCGCCGTCCAGATTGGAGGCGACCTCCTTGTAGGCGCTGTCCTTCAGCCAGAGATACGCGATCGGATCTGAGGCGAGGAACGCCTGGACTTCGCCCTTCTCGACGGCGAGCTGAAGCAGATTGCCCGGATAGGCCCGCCAATCGACGTCCTTGTTGGGATCGATGCCCTGCCTGGCGAGCTGGATCGAGAAGAAATTCTTGTCCGGTCCTCCGAGATCGCCGACCGCGACGATTTTGCCCTTGAGGTCGGCAAGTTTATCGACGCCCGAATTGGTGCGCGACAGAACCCGCATGCAGCCGCCATGGGTGCCGGCGGCGATCTTGACATCAAAGCCCTGCTCAAGCGGCTTCAGCCAGCGCAACGCCATGCCGAGACCTGCATCGGTTTTGCCGGTCGCAATGGCTTCCAGCAACTGGTCGGTCGAGCCGCTGTAATTGACCAACTCGACGTCGAGATTCTGCTTCTGGAAGAACCCATGATCGATGGCGACCGGGAGCGGCGCGAGGCAGACGGCGCCGGCATTCCAGGATAATTTCAGTTTTCGTGGCGCACCGGTGAGCGGCGCGGCTTCGGAAGCGGTCTTGCAGATCGGAAATTCCGAGAAATCGATGTTCGGCGTCGCCGCGCGGAACGGAAGGGCCTGCGCACCGAAAACGCCCATCGGTGCCGCAAACGCTGCCGCTGCTCCGGCGCGCAATAGAGCCCGGCGGTCCAGCAACGCTTTGCCCTGTTTCGCATCTCTCGACATCTGTTTCTCCTGCTTTCGTGCGGCATAGTGCTGCCGTCGGCGCAACGCGATGACGCTGCGGCCCGCTACGTTCCACATTGGGGATCAGTGTATTCGATTCAGTCTCGGCGGATTTCAGATCTCGCTTCGCTAAAATCATAAGCAAATGATGCGCGGCAGTATCGCAATCGTCAATGAAATGGAATTTTGAATGTGAAAGCGAACGGAGAGATTATCTCCACGTTCCCATCGTTGCGCGGTGAAACGGTTTTTGCCCGGCCAACAAATATGCATCACGTCAACTTCGACTCGATACCGATCGCGTCGAGCTCATTCGCGCTGGGCAGCAGACAACCTCCATCGCATCCTGAATAGCGAGACGATCATTACTCGCGTGCTGAAATATTCAGTTAGCCATTTCATTGACTGCCATCCGGTTGCCCGTAGGCTTTGTGCATCGTTGATCGATTCAAATAAAGCAGCAACTCAAACCAGAGAGTAACAAGCATGACTACAATCAAGCCCGAATCCGAAATACGCGCACGCCTCCGTCGTGTCGGTGCGACGTTGTTCGGGGCGGCACTGGGATTCGCGATCACCGCATCGGCGCTGGCCGCTGACGCCGTGACGCTTCGTGTTGGCGATCAGAAGGGTGGCAATCGCTCCCTGCTCGAGATTGCGGGACTGACGAAGGATCTTCCTTACAAAATCGAATGGTCGGAATTTCCAGCCGCGGCGCCGATTCTTGAAGCGCTCAATGCTGGCGCGCTCGACGTCGGTTACACCGGCGAATTGGCTTTCCTGACCGTGTATGCCGCCGGTGCGCCGATCAAGGCCATCGGAGGCACCCGCGCCGATGCCAAAACGCAGGCCATTCTGGTTCGCCAGGACTCGCCGATCAAGTCGGCCGCCGATCTGAAGGGCAAGCGACTGGCCGGAACGCGCGGCGGCTGGGGTCAATTCCTGATCGACGCCACGCTGGAGAAGGCGGGACATAAGATCGACGACGCCACATTCGCACCGCTTGGTCCTGTCGATGCCAAGATAGCACTGGTAGCTGGATCAATCGACGGATGGGCCGTCTGGGAGCCCTACGTGTCCTATGCAACGCTCAAGGACAACGCGCGGGTTATTGCCGACGGCGAAGGTCTCACACCCACCATCACGTTCCTGGTTGCCTCCGACCAGGCGATCGCCACCAAGCGGGCCGCCGTGCAGGACCTGGTGCAACGATTGAACAAAGCGCGGCTATGGTCGCTGGATCACTTGCCCGAATATGCCAGAAACACCGCTGATTTGACCAAGCTGCCCGCAGACGTGTTGCTGAGCGCCTACACGGCGCAGCGGACCAGCCCGATTGTCATCGACGAAAGCATTGTCAAGGAGGTCCAGGAAGCCTCCGACCGTGCCACCCGGTATGGCATCCTTTCCAGGACGCTCGATGTCGGCAAGGCCGTGGATCGCAGCTTTACCGCCGCGTCAGCGGGATCCAACTGACGCGAGATTTCGCAGTCAAATAAAAAACGAGGGCCGGCGTCAGACGCCGGCCCTTCTCGCAGGCTTAGTTCGCGTGAAACACCAGCGTCCTTAATTCAATGCTCTCGCGCGGCGGCGCATCGGGAGGCGTGGTGGGATCAGCAAAGGCGCTATGCGGCGCAAACCGGGCCCGTCCGTCGGCCTTGGAATCAAAGCATTTCAGCAGCAGGATTTCGTCAGCCGTCATCTTCGGCACATAGAACCAGCGATGATCGGGATTGTATTTCACTGAATAGGTTTCTCCGACGCGATGGGGATAGACCAGATCGGAAGCCACCAGTTCATTAGGCTTTACCGTGCGGGCATCGCAGACCGCCAAAGGCGAATCCAGCAATGGACCTCGAATCGGTCGCCACAGATTGATGATCTGCACCCTGCCCTTCAGCAGTTCTTCGGCCTCGTCCGGAATGAGATCGCGGACGCGCTGTGGACCTGACTTCTCGGTGTGGTCGACATGCACGCGCGCGACGGGCTGGCGCGGGCTGCCGTCGCGAACGTCAGCCGCCCCTTGAACGCGTTTGCGGACAGTATGGTCGAAGACGAATACCCGGTCGGCGCCGGTCGCTTGCTTGATCAGCCGCTCAGCCTCCGGGTAGTAGACGCTTCTGACTTCGTCTTCGTCGTAGAAGTCCTTGACCGAACTCGTTTGTCGGACCAGGGCAAACCCCTCACGGTCGAGCGATATGGTATCGCCGATTGGGCGAATGTCATGAATGGGCACGCTGTGCGGCTCGGGTACGATGTTCGACTTGGGCTCGCCGGACGGTGGTTCAAAGGTATAGGTCCGCGGCCTGTCGAGCGGAGGCGCCAGATAGTTGAGATCGGCCGTCACGAACGACAATGCCGCGATCTTTTCGTTTTGCAGTCCCATGTTTTTCTCCTGTTTCGTTAACTGCTGCCACGATTACTAAAAAGGTTCCTTGAATGGCCGCAGATCCAGTTCGTGCGTCCAGGCGGATCGGTGCTGGCGATGAAGCTGCCAGTAGGCTTCCGCGATCGCATCGATGTTCAGCAGTCCATCGGCGCCGCGTTCGATCCTGAGCTGCGGTGCGGCGGTATTCAGCTTGTCGCCATCGATGCCACCGTCGATGACGACATGCGCCACGTGAATCCCCAGCGGGCCGAATTCGCGCGCCATCGACTGCGCCAGTGAGCGAAGGCCGGCCTTGGCGGATGCGAATGCAGTGAAAGGCGCTTTTCCGCGCAGGCTCGCCGTGGCGCCCGTAAAAATGATGGTGCCTTCGCCTGACGGCGCCAGCCGCCGGGCTGATTCCCGTCCCACCAGAAATCCGCCGAAGGTCGCTACACGCCAGGTCCGCTCAAAGAGTTCGGCCGGCATGGTGCGGAAGTCGTGGCGAACGTTGCTGCCTGCGTTGAACACCACGAGGTCGACGACGTGGCCGGAGGCCTGGGCGAAATCGAATAGCGCCACCACGTCGGACTCGATCGTGGCATCGGCGGTGAAGGCCTCGGCTTTGCCGCCGCTATCGACGATGGCGCGAACGACGTCGGCAATTTTCGCCTGCGTGCGTCCGGAAACGATGACCCGATGACCTGCAATGGCGAACCGCCGAGCCAGCGCGGCGCCGAGCCCTTGTGCGGAGCCGACCCCTACAACGATGGCCGTGCGTTGAAGCGTGGTCATTGCAGACACCTCGCTCGTCCGATTCAATCCGGACAACGAACAACCCTCAATCTGTGTCGATCGGCTGGTCCCGCCAATGGCCCGCAGAAAATAAGATTGTTGTCGCGCAATTCGCGTGCGCCGTGAAAAATCATTCCAACGGAAAGGACCGGCGCAGTGGAGTCCTTATGGAGTTAGAACGCAGGCACCTTGAATTGGAAAAGGCGAACGCCTTCGTCTCGGTGCACGCCACTCAAATATTATCTCGAGTTAGTGGGCTTTGGAGAATGTTGTGCGAACAATCCGTTCAAATTTGGAATTCAAAATATCGCCGGCGTGCCCATAATTGCGTGTCATTGGGTTTGCAGAAAATACGTATCACAGCGCTGTGAACTTCATCGCCAGGTCGCAGATGATTCAACGAGGCACGAACTATCCGATCAAAATGGCAGCGCTGGTTATCTGCCAGGTATCGGTATTGGCCATGATCGTCTGGATCTTTCACTAGAAGATCATTTCGCGCCAACAGACCATTTCAACGCCACGTATCGAGCAAGGCGAAACATGATACCGCTTTATACCGTGCGTCATCTTGCAGAAGAGCTTGAAGAACTTTCCTGCTTTCGCCAGCTAGAGGACGAAAGCGCGGCAATGTATTTCAATATTGTTCATGGCGCGAAAGTTCGCAGGCGATTCACCACCCAGGAATCGGGGGAACAGTGCGCGGACTACGTGCTGATCGCAAGGGTGCCCGGAACCGACGGCTTCATCGAAGAACGGAAAATTGCGCTATTCAATGCATCGTGAATGCAGCGGAAACCATCACCCCGCTGCCGCGACGGTCGGCTTTGGCGGCGCCACGTTGACCGCCAATTTGCCGTAGCGATCCTTGAAGGCTTCGGTATCGATCTCCTCGAGCTGGATCGCGCCACTCATCACACCGGCCTTCCACGCGTCGTGCTCGGGATCGGCGCGGAATTCCGGCATCACTTCCCTGGCGAACAATTCGAGCGAGTCGCAGATGTGCTCGTGGCTGTTCTTGCCGGCCTGATTGAGCAGGATCACCTGGTCGATATGCGAACTCCTGAACCGCCGCAGTTTTTTACGGATGGTTTCGGGCGATCCGATCAGGCCGCCGCGCAATGCGGCCTCCTGCGCCTCAGGGTTTTCACGCTTCCACTTGTTGTATTCGTCCCACATGTTGACGGTGCCCGGCGCCGGACGCGCCCGGTTCTGTCCCTGGCCGTAATAGCGCAGCGCGAACTGGAAGAAGGTGGCGCCGTCGGCGCGCGCCCTCGCCTCCTCATCGGTCTTGGCGCACATGAAGAATGACACCAGCGCCATGTTGGGATTGATCTCATAGTCCGCCAGCTTCTTCAGCCGTTTTGTAATCGCATTGTAGTAGGCATGCACCCAGGCGTGCGCTGCATCGGCGCTGACGAACTGGAAGCCGAGCGCGCCGAAACCGTTTTGGCCCGCGCGCTCGATGGTCGGAAGCTGCGAACACGCCATCCACAATGGCGGATGCGGCTTCTGCACCGGCTTCGGCACCACGTTGCGCAGCGGGATATCGAAATACTTGCCGTGATGCTCGCTGCCGCCCTCCTTGAACATCGGGAAGATGGCACGGACCGCTTCCTCGAATACTTCCTTCTTGGTCTCCATGTCACGGCCGAACGGGGTCAGTTCGGTGATCGAGGCGCTTTCGCCCATTCCGAATTCGCAGCGTCCGTTGCTGAGGAGATCGAGGACCGCGACACGCTCGGCGACGCGTGCGGGATGATTGGTGGTGAGCTGAAAAATGCCGTGGCCGAGCCGGATATTCCTGGTGCGCTGGCTGGCGGCGGCGAGAAACGATTCCGGCGACGGCGAATGCGAATATTCTTCCAGAAAATGATGCTCGACCACCCAGGCATGGTCGTAGCCGCAGCGGTCCGCGGTCTCCAGTTGCGTCAGCGCATCCTGATAGAGCTTGAGCTCGTCGCCGGCCTCCCAAGGTCGCGGCAATTGCAGCTCATAAAAGATGCCGAATTTCATGACGTTTCTCCCGCGACCGGTTTGTTGTTTTGCGCAGTGTATTCCTCACCCGGCCCGAGTCTAGTCTTGGACCAATTCCGCGTGGCGGAAGGCGGCTTGTGTTGAGCGCTCGAATGGTTAGCTTGCAGGCAGTGAGTCGCGGTAGATGACGCTGCGCGATTTTCCCCTTCATGAGAACCCATGCCCACTTTCACGCCGCATCAGGATTCCGCGCTGAAGGCCGTTGCCGACTGGATGAAGGCAAAACCCGGCAAGAATGGCACGCCGCCGGTGTTCCGGCTGTTCGGTTACGCCGGCACCGGCAAGACCACGCTGGCGCGGCACATCGCCGACGGCGTCGATGGCGAGGTGAAGTTCGCCGCCTTCACCGGCAAGGCCGCCCTGGTGATGCGCAACAAGGGCTGCGACAACGCCTCCACGATCCACTCGCTGATCTACCGCGCGCGCGAGTCCGGCGTCGAGCAGCCGAGTTTTGAGCTTTGGGACGACGCGCCCGCATCGAAAGCCAAGCTCATCGTGATCGATGAATGCTCGATGGTGGACGCCGAACTCGGCCGCGACCTGATGTCGTTCGAATGTCCGCTGCTGGTGCTCGGGGACCCTGCACAACTGCCGCCGATCCAGGGCGGCGGCTTCTTCACCGCTTGCGAGCCCGATGCGATGCTGACCGAAGTGCATCGCCAGGCGCAGGACGATCCGATCGTGCGGATGTCGATGGACGTGCGCGAAGGCCGCGAGCTTGACATCGGCCGCTACGGCGAAAGCGAAGTGGTATCGCGCGCCGAGCTCGATCCCGACCGGGTGATGAGCGCCGATCAGGTGCTGGTCGGACGCAACAATACGCGGCGCTCCTACAACATGCGGGTGCGGCAAAAGCAGAACATCGAGGATCCGTTGCCGGTCGCCGGCGACAAGCTGGTCTGCCTGCGCAACAACCGCAAGAAAGGCCTGTTCAACGGCGGGCTGTGGCGGGTGAAATCGCGCGCGGCGTCGAAATCCAAGATCATCACCATGCGGCTGTCGCCCGACGAGGATTTCGGCCACAAGGTGACGAAGGTCTCCGTCCGCGGCGACTGTTTTGGCGGCGCCATCGAGACGATACCGTGGGAGCAGCGCAAGCCCTATGACGAGTTCGACTACGGCTATGTGCTCACGGTTCACAAGTCGCAGGGCTCGCAGTGGGACGACGTGGTGCTGTTCGACGAGAGTTTTGCGTTCCAGGAGAGCCGCGCCAGGTGGCTTTACACCGGCATTACGCGTGCGGCAAAACGGCTGAGCGTGGTGGTGTAGCTGGCTGCCCTCATCCTGAGGAGCGGCCGGTTGGCCGCGTCTCGAAGGATGCGACGCACATCGGCGCCTCATGGTTCGGGACGGCGCAAGCGCCTCCTCACCATGAGGAAGCGGCCGCAACCTCTTGAAAACCCGCCTATTCACGAACTCGTGTGCGCCACGCCGTAACAACACCCGCCTCGTTGCGTATCTTGGGACATCGGGCAGAGCCACCATGATTGCGAACCGTGCCGCCTGCCCTAAACTGGTCTTGTCATTCCCAGAGGAAACCTCATGTCCCGTAGCCCATTCAGCCGCTTTTCGCTTTGTGCCGCCGCCATCGGCGCGCTGGCGTTCGCTGCATTCGCGGTCGCGCCCTCGCGCGCCGCCGAAGACGCCGTGATGATCCCCGCTCCTGCCGCGGACACCCAGGCGTCCGATGGCATCCAGACCGCCGTCATTGCCGGCGGCTGTTTCTGGGGCGTGCAGGGTGTGTTCCAGCATACCTCCGGCGTGGTCAACGCCGTGTCCGGCTATGCCGGCGGCAGCAAGGCTACAGCCGACTACACCATGGTTTCGACCGGCTCGACCGGCCATGCCGAGTCCGTCGAGATCAAGTACGACCCGAAGAAAATCAGCTACGGCAAGATCCTGCAGATCTTCTTCTCGGTGGCGCACGATCCGACCAGTTGAACCGTCAGGGCCCGGACTCGGGCACGCAATATCGCTCGGCCATCTTTACCACCAGCGACGAACAGAAGAAGGTTGCGGAGGCCTATATCGCCCAGCTCAACGCCGCCAAGGTCTACAAGAAGCCGATCGTGACCAAGGTCGGGCCGCTGGAAGGGTTTTATCCGGCGGAGGCATATCACCAGGACTACCTGACGCTGCACCCCAACCAGCCCTATATTGCCTATAACGACATTCCGAAGGTCGAGAACCTGAAGAAGATTTTCGCCCAGGACTACATCGAGAAACCGACGCTGGTGAGCAGCGCCAAGGTGACCAACTGACGGCGATTTCAACGAGTTGACTGGGTGTTCTTCACGCGAACCGGCATCCGCCCCGGATCCAGTCCGAGGCAGGCTTTCGCGTGAAAACACTGACCATTTGCAAGGAGGTTTCATGTCCGACACCAAGACGATGACCGGCAAGGTCGAGAAGAGCGAGGCCGAGTGGCGCAAGGAATTGACGCCGATGCAGTATGCGGTGCTGCGCGAGAAGGCGACCGAGCGGCCGTTCTCCGGCGAATACGAGCATGAGCAGACGCCTGGCACCTACACCTGCGCCGGCTGCGGACAGACGCTGTTCGAATCCGACGCCAAGTTCGATTCCGGTTGCGGCTGGCCGAGCTTTACCCAGCCGGCGCTGGAGAGCCACGTCGACGAGGAGCGCGACGTCAGCCACGGCATGGTCAGGACCGAAGTGCTGTGCTCGAAGTGCAACGGCCATCTCGGACATGTATTCGAGGACGGCCCCGGCCCGACCGGACTGCGCTACTGCATCAACTCGGCGGCGCTGAAGCTGCAGCCGAAATAAATCTGCCACTTGCTTCGAACTTGTCATTTGCCCCGTGCGACCAGGCCCCGGTTGCGCGGGGCCTTTTCGTTTCGGGCCGCCCGATGACAGGCTCCGCAATCCATGGCCGTCATTCCGGGATGCGCCGTCAGGCGCAGACCTCAGATGTGCAATGCACATCGGGGAATCTCGAGATTCCGGGTTCGATGCTTCGCATCGCCCCGGAATGACGGAGTCTGGATTGTTTCGTCGCTTCACGCCTCGCAATGACGTCACTCTGATTTCAAACACACGTTCGCCACCTCGCCGCGCCATGCGCCCGAGGCGTTGATAAATCTTCCGCCCAAAGAGGGCGTGGGGAACGCCGGATGCCCGTGGCACCCGCGGCCTCGTGTGCACTTGGTAGTGGTAGAACGCACACGAGTAACAACGAGTACCCGGAATCACCCGGCGTCCCCGC
>Ga0193726_1000467_pt1 | contig 42326 bp, 40 predicted proteins | sample H2c1metaG_FD_144928 | JGI IMG/M metagenome (GOLD analysis project Ga0193726, IMG submission 144928) | Soil microbial communities from a riparian zone of the East river system, Colorado, United States - H2c1 | ecosystem: Environmental > Terrestrial > Soil > Riparian zone | place: USA: East River... | reverse complement strand
CCATCGGATCGATCAGTTCGCCGCGCATCAAGTAAAGCGGCGCCTTGGCGTAAATAATCGCATCGTTGAAGGGATCCGTCAGAATCTTGGTGGCCCAGACCAGGCCGGTCTGGATGCCCTTCAGGAAGAACAGCTGAATCATCCGAAACAGCAGCGCCCCGAGTCCCACGAACAACCAGATCTCGCCGACGTGGCGCACGAAGCCCTCGCCGCTCGTGTGCGCTGCAAATAGGCCGAAGAAGGTCGGGTCCAGCCACAATACCAGCGGTACGAGTGCCCAAACCGCGTGCAGGATGATCTTGCGGCGCAGGTTATATCCGACTTTGATTTCTTCCTTATGCTCGTGGGTCGTGTGGTTGACCTGGTCGTATCCCTTGGGCTCGAAAAAGAAATGACCGGATTGGCGGCTGACCATGGACACCAGCCAGCCGATTAACGCCGACTTCACGGGATCAAAAAACATCGTGACATACGCGATGATGAAGCTGATTGCACTCAGAAGGTGCAAGGATTGATTGATCCGGCTGTGATGGTAGTAGCGATGATCGTCCCAGCGTTGAGTCTTGAGTTCCGCCAAAAAACTTTGCATGTTGGATTCCTTGGGATTGCGTCAATGAATCTGCCTATGAAGCAAATATAGGATTTCCGTTACAGGGCTATGACATAGCCATGCTTTCAGTGAGATTACGTCAAAATAGTGACGCAAGTCGTCATCGTATCGTCATCCTTGGGTGCCATTCTGATGCATCATGAGAGTCATGATCGTCACCGACGCCTGGTTTCCACAAACCAACGGCGTGGTCAGCACGCTGGGGCAAACCGCGGCGTGGCTGGGTCGCTTCGGCCACGAGGTCAGAATGCTGACGCCGCAAGATTTTCGCAGCATCGCCTGCCCGACCTATCCTGAAATTCGCTTGGCGCTGTTTCCGTACAAGAAAGTCACACGCGACATTCTCGCCTTCGCCCCCCAGGCCTTGCACATCGCGACCGAGGGCCCATTGGGCTTGAGCGCGCGGCGCTTCTGCCTCAAGTGGGGCGTAAGCTTCACCACTTCGTATCACACACAGTTTCCGCAATACCTGCGGGCGCGATTTCCCCTACCCTTGAAAATATCCTATGGAGCGTTGCGGCACTTTCATGCGGCCGGCGTGCGCTGCATGGTGAGCACCGCCTCGATGCGCACGGAACTCGCGGCACACGGCTTCGGCAATCTGGCGTGCTGGCAGCGCGGCGTGGATACCGAGAAATTCAAGCCTGGGCCCAAGGACTTTCTCGATCTACCGCGGCCGATCGCCGCATATGTCGGGCGCGTCGCGGTGGAGAAGAACATCGACGCGTTCTTGAGCATGCCTTGGACCGGCAGCAAAATCGTCATCGGCGACGGGCCTGAGCGCGCCAGGCTGCAGCGCCAGTACCCGAATGCGGTGTTCACCGGATACCAGTTTGCCGAGAATCTCGCGAATCACTTGGCGGCCGCCGATGTCATGGTATTCCCCAGCCGCACCGACACCTTTGGCCTCGTCAATCTGGAGGCGATGGCTTGCGGAGTGCCGGTCGCCGCCTATCCGGTCACCGGCCCCATCGACGTGATCGAGGACGGCGTCACCGGCGCGCTCGACGTCGACCTCGCCGCCGCCGCGCTGCGCGCACTCAAAATCGATCCCGCGGCATGCCGCGCGCGTGCGCTGAAATCGGGATGGGATGTGTCGAGCCGCGAGTTCGAGAGCAACCTGGTTCCTTGCCGCGATGTGGCACTGGGCGAATTCCGCGTGGCCTGGAACCCCTCTGAGTATTCCCAGGCTCCTAACCGAAGTTGATCTTGGCCTCGAGATTGGTGCGCGAGTCGGCGCTCGACAAGGCTTCTTCCAGCTCGATGCGGCCCTCGCGCACCAGGTTGTAGAGCGCGCTGTCGAAACTCAGCATGCCGCGTTCCGTGCCGGTGCGGATCGCCTCTTTCACGCCGATCACATCGCCCTTCTTGATCAGTTCCGAGATGTGCGGCGTATTGACCATGACCTCGGAAGCGGCGACCCGTGTGCCGGTCTTCGCGAACACCAAGCGTTGCGACAGAATGGCGCGCAGGTATTGCGAGAGATCCAGGAAAATCTGGTTGTGCTGATCGCGCGGAAACATGTTGATGATGCGATCCAAGGTCTCGGCGCAATTGTTGGCGTGCAGGGTCGCGATGCAAAGGTGACCCGTTCCGGCGAGCGCAATGGCCGCTTCCATCGTCTCGCGATCACGAATTTCGCCGACCAAGATCACATCCGGCGCCGCGCGCACCGCACTGCGCAAGGCGCGCGCAAAAGTCTTGGTGTCCAGGCCGACTTCGCGTTGATTCACGATCGATTTCTTGTTGGTATGCAAGAATTCGATCGGATCTTCGATGGTCAAAATATGATCCGATGAGGTTTCGTTGCGGTAGTTGATCATGGCGGCGAGGGTGGTCGATTTGCCCGCGCCCGCCGCGCCCACCATGAGGATCAGGCCGCGTTTCAGCATCACCAATTCTTTGTAGATGTCGGGCATGCCGAGATCTTCGAGCTTGGGCATTTCCGCCGTGATGTAGCGCAACACCATGGCCGGGTAGCCGCGCTGATAGAACACGTTGACGCGAAAGCGGCCCAGGCCGATCTCTGAGATCGCGAAATCAATCTCCAGCTCTTCGTTGAAATGCTCGATCTGCTCCTGCGTCATCAAGCCCAATGCCGCTTGACGTACGGTTTCAGGGGTCAAGATCTGCTTATTGACCGGGAATATCTTGCCCTCGATTTTGATCTTGACCGGGGCGTTGCAGGTAAAGAACAGATCCGATGCCTTTTTCTCGACCATCAGCTTGAACAATGGCTTGGTGTTCATCACCTGAGCCGGCAGGTCGGCAGGCACGCTCATGGTGGGAGCCCGTCCGAGCGTCGCACTTAGAACACCTGTCCTTCTTCTTCTTCGACGATCTGCAGCGACTGACCGCCTTCTTCCGGATTCTTCATCTCGCGCTTGCTTTCCAATTTCACGCGCAGGCGCAGTTCGTTCTTCGAGTCCGCGTTGCGCAACGCATCCTCGTAGGAAATCAATCCTGCTTCATACAACTCGAACAACGCCTGGTCGAAGGTCTTCATGCCGAGGCGGTTGGAACGCGACATCACGTCCTTGATCTTGGTGACCTCGCCCTTGAAGATCAGGTCGGAAATCAGCGGGGATGCCAGCATGATCTCCATGGCGGCGATGCGCCCGGATCCTGCTTCACGTGGAATCAAGCGCTGCGAGATGAGCGCGCGAATGTTCAACGACAAGTCCATGAGCAACTGCTCGCGCCGCTCCTCAGGGAAAAAATTGATGATGCGATCGAGTGCCTGATTCGAGCTGTTGGCATGCAGGGTGGCCAGCACCAAGTGGCCGGTCTCGGCGAATTGAATGCCGTACTCCATGGTCTCGCGGTCGCGAATTTCGCCGATGAGGATCACATCCGGCGCCTGGCGCAGGGTGTTCTTCAGCGCCAGATGCCAGCTCTCGCAATCGACGCCGACTTCGCGGTGCGTGACCACGCAGCCCTTGTGGGCGTGCACGTATTCCACCGGATCTTCGATGGTCACGATATGGCCGCGGGTTTTTTCATTGCGGTAACCCACCATCGCGGCGAGCGAGGTGGACTTACCCGAGCCGGTGCCGCCCACCAGGATCACGAAGCCGCGCTTGGACAGCACAACTTCCTTGAGAATCGGCGGCAGCTCGAGCTCCTCGAGGGTCGGAATCTTGGCGTTGATGGTACGCAGCACGGCGCCTGTGTAGCCTTGTTGCACGAAGGCGCTGACGCGGAAACGGCCGATGCCCGGCGGCGCGATCGCGAAATTGCATTCCTTGGTTCCGTCGAATTCTTTGGTTTGCCGATCGTTCATGATGGCGCGCACCATTCCGGCGCTCTGCTCCGGGCTCAACGAGCGGTCGGACTGCGGCCTGATTTCGCCGTCGACCTTGATCGCGGGCGGGAAGCCGGCCGTAATGAACAGGTCCGAACCCTTCTTCTCGACCATGCGCCGCAGCAGGTCTTGCATCAACCGGATGGCTTGTTCGCGTTCCATTTAAATGCTGTCCTTGTTCTGCGCCTTGTACTTGGCTTCTTCGCGGCTGACAACACCTTTTGCGACCAATTCCTGCAGGCACTGGTCAAGGGTTTGCATACCCTGGCCCTGGCCGGTCTGAATGGCCGAATACATCTGGGCGATCTTGCCTTCGCGAATCAAGTTGCGGATCGCGGGCGTGCCTATCATGATTTCGTGCGCTGCAATACGACCGCCCCCAACCCGCTTCATCAGGGTCTGCGAAATCACAGCCCTCAAACTCTCAGACATCATGGCACGGACCATGTCCTTTTCCGCAGCCGGGAACACATCGACGATGCGATCGATGGTCTTCGCCGCGGAGCTGGTGTGCAAGGTTCCGAACACCAGGTGGCCTGTTTCCGCCGCGGTGAGCGCCAAACGAATGGTTTCCAGGTCGCGCATTTCGCCGACCAGCACCACGTCGGGGTCTTCGCGCAAAGCCGACCTGAGCGCCTCACTGAAGCCCAAGGTGTCGCGATGCACTTCGCGCTGATTGACCAGGCAGCGCTTGCTTTCGTGAACGAACTCGATCGGATCCTCGATGGTTATAATGTGGTCCGGACGGTTGTCGTTACAATGATTGACCATGCCGGCCAGCGTGGTCGATTTCCCGGATCCGGTCGGCCCGGTGACCAGCACCAGACCGCGGGGAAGCATGCATAAATCTTTAAAAGTCTTGGGCGCGTTCAATTCGTCCAAAGACAGGATGGTGGACGGAATATTGCGAAATACGGCGCCGGCGCCGCGATTTTGATTGAAAGCATTGACGCGAAACCGCGCCAGCTTGGGGATTTCGAACGAAAAGTCGGTCTCGTAGAACTCTTCGAAGGCCTTGCGCTGCTTGTCGTTCATGATGTCGTACACCATGCTGTGCACTTCTTTGTGCACCAAGGCAGGCATGTTGACGCGCTTCATGTCGCCGTCCACGCGGATCATCGGGGGGACACCCGCCGACAGATGCAAGTCCGACGCATTGTTCTTCACCGCAAAGGCAAGAAGCTGCGCGATATCAACCGCCATTTACGGCTCCTAGTTCAACAGGGCTTAAGGCCCCAGCAGTATATAAGAGGGTGTTGCCACCCAATATGTTAATTGGTCCGCAGAATTTGACGCTTCATGTGAACCACGTCCGGTCTCGGATACGGAGTGCAGCCATTGCGGCGGGGCGAGACCCCGGTACGGTCACTTTGGTCGCAGTTACCAAGGCAAAGACTGCCGAAACTGCACGCCTCGCCGCCACCGCCGGCGTCACGGATTTCGGCGAAAATTACCTAAAAGAAGCGCTTGCCAAAATGGACCAGCTGGCCGACCTGAGTCTGCAGTGGCACTTTATCGGCACCATCCAAGCGAACAAGACCCGCGCCATTGCCGAGCGCTTCGACTGGGTGCACAGCGTGGATCGCCTGAACGTCGCTGGTCGGCTGTCGGAGCAACGGCCCTTTCACGCCCAGCCGCTCAATGTGTGCATCCAGGTGGCGCTGGTGCCGGAACCGAACAAGGGCGGCGTCTCACCCGATGCTGTGTCTGCGCTGGCGAAGGCTGTGGCCGGGCTGCCGCGGTTACGGCTGCGCGGTCTGATGTGCCTGCCGCCGCCGCAGCTCACGCCGCAGGACGAACGCGCGGTCTTTGCGCGGCTGCGGGCCGCGCTTCAGGAACTGAACGCCGGCGGCTTGAAGCTCGATACACTGTCGATGGGAATGAGCGCAGATTTCGAGTCCGCCATCGCGGAGGGAGCAACGCTGGTTCGAATCGGCACGGCGCTTTTTGGATCGCGGTAAGCTGGCCGCAAAAGCCATCAGGGGGCGGATTGATGAACAACATACGAAGGCTGGCATTCATCGGTGGCGGCAACATGGCCGCCGCGCTGATCAGCGGCCTGATCAAGCGGGGCTTGTCCGCTGAGCGGCTCATCGTAGCCGACCCCAGCCAGGAGCAGCTCGAGCGGCTGGTTCGCGACTACGCGGTCCAGACCGCGCCGGACAACGTAAGCGCCGTACAGGGCGCTGAAGTGGTCGTGCTTGCCGTCAAGCCGCAGCAGATGCGCGCCGTGGCGTTGAGCTTGGCGCCGCATCTCGCGGCGACCCGACCTCTGTTGATATCGGTGGCCGCAGGCATCCCGCATGCCTCGCTTGCGCGATGGTTCGGGCCGCAGGTCCCGGTGATTCGCACCATGCCCAACCGGCCGGCGCTCAACGGCTTCGGCGCAACCGGCTTGTACGCTCCCGCCGGTGTCGGAGCGGCTTACCGCGCATTGGCGGAGACCATCATGGCCGCCGTCAGCGCCACCGTATGGGTGGAGCACGAATCGCAAATGGATACCGTCACCGCTCTGTCGGGCAGCGGTCCGGCGTACTTTTTCTTATTCATGGAAGCCCTCGAGGCGGCGGCGCATGAACGCGGGCTGCCCACCGACATTGCACACCGCTTGACCCTGGAAACGGCGTTCGGCGCCGCGCAAATGGCGCGTCACTCTCAAGATTCTCTCGCCACCCTGCGCGAGCAAGTGACTTCGAAGGGCGGCACCACCGCGGCCGCGCTGGAGGTCCTTAATACCGCGGGCCTTCGTGCTATCGTCGCGCACGCGGTGGCCGCAGCCGACCGCCGTTCCGCCGAACTCGCCGCCGAGTTCGGCACCCCCTAGGATATCGGTCGGGGTCGCCTCGACCCCGTTGAAAGGTAGCGCGAAGCGCTTGGACAGTGGCGCGAAGCGCTTGGACAGTGGCGCGAAGCGCCTAAAAGTATATGGAAGCGATCAGATACATCGTCGACATGCTGTTGTGGCTGCTGCTGCTCGCCTTCGTGCTGCGGCTGCTGTTCCAATGGGTGCGAGCCGATTTTCGAGACCCCATGGCCGATGCCATCGTACGCGTGACGAACTGGCTGATTATGCCCTTGCGCAAGGTGCTGCCGCCCATTGGCAAGATCGACACCGCGACCGTGGTTGCGGTGCTGTTGGTGGCCGGCACGCGCACTTTCATCCTGCTGGCGATGGCAGGCGGGGGCGTCGGTGATGGCCTCGCGTTCCTGCGCATCACTCTCCTCGACCTGGTCGGCCTGGTGCTTCGCGTCTATTTGTTCGCGATGCTGCTCTACTGGCTGACGAGTTTTGTATCGCCGGGAGGCTACGCTCCGGGTGTCCGACTGCTTGCTCAGGTGTGCGAACCCATCTTAAAACCCGTGCGCCGCATGATTCCCCGCATCGGACAAATAGATTTTTCGGTGCTCTGGGTTTCGATCGCCATCGGCGCGCTGCTTGTGTTACTGCGTTGAACATCGCCTCGTACATGCCTGATATCACTGTGAACGAAGCAACACGTGGCGCCGCGAATCGCACCCTTGCAGTCGCGGAAGCCTGAAAAACCAGCGCGAATTGCATCGACAGCCGAAATCTTTTTTCGCGATTGCGCTAAACATCGGCTTTTTTCTATGTTATTTTCGGCGCCGAGTTGAATTAGTGGGTGTTTTCGCCCACGTTGGGCAATTTCGCCCACGGTGGGCAGCCACTGCCCGCGCTTGAAAAACATTTTAGGAGATTAAATATGGCGAAAAAGAATGCAGCACCGACCAAGTCTGAAATTCTCGCTACGATTTCAAAGGAAACAGAGCTCTCTAAGAAGCAGGTCGGAGCCGTGTTTGACTCGCTTGGCGCCTCGATCAAGAAGAGTCTGCGAAGTCACGGCCTGTTCACACTGCCCGGACTTTTGAAGATGAAGGTCGTGAAGAAGCCCGCCACGAAGGCGCGCGAAGGTGTCAATCCGTTCAACGGCGAAAAGATGATGTTCAAGGCAAAGCCGGCGAGCAAGAAGGTGCGCATTGCCGCATTGAAGACGCTCAAGGAATACGTGAACTGATCTGATTTTGGCTATTGGGAGCGGCTGAGGCAGCTCGGCCGCTTCGGATTGCCCAGCCGGCAGCGCCCAGCCGGCAGCGCCTATTCGATTCCGACCAGTTCGACGTCGAACACCAAAGTGGCGCCAGGCGGAATAACCCCGCCCGCGCCGGCGTCACCGTAGGCCAAATCGGGCGGAATCGTCAGCCGGCGACTCTCGCCGATCTTCATGCCGAGCACGCCCTGATCCCACCCCTTGATCACCGAGCCTGTTCCCACGGGAAACTTGAAGGCGTCTCTGCCGTTTCGCGAGCTGTCGAATTGTTTGCCCTTGTGCTCGGTCGCGCCGGCCTCGTATAACCAACCGGTGTACTGGACGACTGCGGTCTGTCCGGCGGCAATCGTAGCCCCGGTGCCGGGCTTGAGCGTTGCGGTGCGCAGCGACGTCACGGCAGGCGGCGCGCCGCTTGTCGCCGGCGGCGCATCGGACTTGCCGCTGCAAGCCGCAGTGACCGCGACGAGTGCGATAAGGACGAATTTTGTAAAATTGATGGATGCCATTGGCGGCATCATAATGGATTTTGCCGGACCAAGTCTGTTAAGCGACGCCGCGCAGTACCGCCGCGCAAACGGCGCAGGCCGCGGCGCTGCCGGCGGCCACCAGGCCGATTTCCTCGCTCCAGCCCATCGCGAACAGCCGCAGTGCACTCACGGCATCGTCCACTTCATCGACCACTTGCAGCATCCATTCCATTGGCCCAGTCTAGGTATATGCCTCGGTGCTAACCGTGAGTGGGATCACAACCTTAAGCAGGGCATTCGGCTTGCCATGGTGCTTGGGGCTGCGTACGCTCTGCGGACATGCAGCGCATTCTCGTCCTGAATCCCAAAGGTGGTTCGGGCAAAACGACGATAGCCACCAATCTCGCCAGCTATTTTGCGATTTCTGGCGACCGTCCACTGCTGCAGGATAACGACCCCCAGGCCTCCAGCAGCCGCTGGCTCAAAAAGCGCAAGCCCGATCAACCATTCATCCAAGGCGCCGCCGCGTTCGAGCGCAATTCGCGCATGACCCGAGCCTGGCAGATGCGCATTCCACCGGACGCCGGGCATGTCATCGTCGATACGCCGGCGGCGGTGCCGGCCCAAGAAATGCCCGATATGACCAAGAATGCAGACGCCATCATCGTGCCGGTGCTGCCTTCGGACATCGACATCCACGCCTGCTCCAAGTGCATCGCCGACTTGCTGCTGATCGCCAAGGTGCGGCGCGATGAATATCGCATCGGCGTGGTCGCCAATCGGGTCAAGCGCAATACTTTGATCTATCAATCGCTGATGCGGTTTCTCGAGACCTTGCGCATTCCCGTCATCGCCACTTTGCGGGACTCGCAAAACTATGTGCGCGCCGCGGAACTGGGCCTTGGCGTTCACGAGATGAAACGCTATGTGGTGGAACAGGACTTGGAGGACTGGCAGCCGCTGTTGGCGTGGCTGAAAGCGAAGGAAGGTGCGGCGCAGCCTGTTGAAGACATCAATCCATTGCCCGTACCGGCTTGAGCGCGCGGCCGGCGGCGCGTCAATGCCGCTTATTTTTGCAGCTTATTTCTTTTCGTCGAAATTACCGCGAGCCTTTTCCGCCCAATTTTTATAACTGTGCCAGTTGTAAAGGCTGTTGGTGATCGCCGCGTGGCGACCGCCGGTTTTGACAACGGCCGAGTCGGCGCGAGGGGCCCTGCGGTCCACTCCGGTATATCGAGTTGGATTCTTAACGTCGCTCATCTCGTGTGCCTCTGTCGATGGGAACGACAGTAAGTGTCGCGCCCTCTCCTCGACAGGAACTGTGTCACGCGCGGCCTGCACTGTCGCGCGGCGGCGACGCGCATTGGGATGCGCATCTCACAGACTGTCGCGGTAAGTTAAATGGACGAATTCTTGGCTCCTCGCCAGGCATCGAATAGCGGCTTGAGTTCCTGCAGCGAGGATTCGAGTGCGGCCGGCAACAAAGTGGTGTAAGAGTCCAGCAGCGCCATGGCATTGCGTGCGGGATCGGTTCGTGTGGCGGCGCCCAGGCGGCGTGACATATCGCGATTGACCACGTGCAGGTTTTCATAAAGATCGGTGAGCTGTGCGAATCCGTGCGCCTCATCCACTCCCACCAGTTCGCGCGCCAGCAGAAACATGCACACACTTCGATAGACGGTTTCCGCTTCGCTCGCGAAGGGAAGATGGAAGCGCGCCATCGGGCGCAGCCGATCGGTCCAGGGGCAGCCCGAGGTCGCCATGATCAGTCCCAGCACGGAACTCATGGCCTGTTGCGCCGTCGTTTCCGCGTGAACCGTGCGTTCCGGCTGCGTGACCGTCACGCCCACCACGTCGAACGAAACCAATGCCTTGAGCGACTCGACCGCCGGCGCCATGTGCAGTGCGGCGGGGCAATGCGCGTATTCGGCCGTGCTCAAAGGGCAGTTTGCGCACTGGCTGAATTTCAATTCGGTCCAGAACGGCGGATCGATCGGCGTCGGATTCGAAAGTCGGAAGTCCGCGGCCGCAAAATTCAGATCAACATGTCTTTTCGAGCCGTCCGGCAGGTCGAATCGATAGCGGATACGCAGCTGCTGCGTCATGCCACGAGTCGGTAGCAGGGCTTGTATTCGGCACCCGTGAATTTCATCCGCCCTTGCGCGACGAACGAGCGCAACAATCTGTCGAGCGGCTCCATGATGGCAGGCTCTCCGGCCAGCTCGTAGGGCCCAAAGCGTTCGATGGCGTTGACGCCGTACTCCTTGATATTACCCGCGACTATTCCGGAGAAGGCGCGCCGCAAGTCGGCGGCGCGCTCATGCACCGGCGATGCGAGCGATAAACGCAACGCGCGCATCGAGGCATGAGTGACCTCGAACGGCTGTTGGAATTCCAGAGGAATTTTCAGCAACCAATTGAAGCCGTATGAATCACTCGCCTGGCGGCGATAGTCGCGAACCTCCGCCATGCCCTGCACCATCGCACGCGCCACGCCGGCCGGGTCATCGATGATCACCTTGTAGCGCGCCTGCGCGGCGCTCCCCAACGTCGCTCCGACAAAGCGGTGGATCTGCTGGAAATACTCGGCGCTGTCGGCCGGACCCGTGAAGACCACGGGAAAAGGCAGCTTCTGATTGGCCGGATCGAGCAGAATACCGAGCAAATAGAGAATCTCTTCCGCGGTGCCGGCACCGCCCGGAAAAATCACGATGCCGTGACCCAGGCGCACGAAGGCTTCGAGGCGCTTTTCGATGTCCGGCATGATGACCAACTGGCTCACAATGGGGTTGGGCGGCTCCGCGGCAATGATGCCGGGTTCCGTGATCCCCAAGTACCGCCCGTCGGTGATGCGCTGTTTGGAATGACCGATGGTCGCTCCCTTCATCGGCCCTTTCATCGCACCCGGACCGCAGCCGGTGCACACATCCAAGCTGCGCAACCCGAGTTCGTAGCCTACTTTTTTCGTGTAGTCGTACTCGAAGCGTCGGATCGAATGCCCGCCCCAGCAGACCACCAGATTGGGCCGCACCTGCAGCTCCAATACCCGCGCGTTGCGCAAGATGTGGAACACCGCATTGGTGATGTCGCTTGTGGAATTGAGGTCGTAACGGCCGCTTTCCATGATTTCATTGGAGATGTACACCACATCGCGCAGCACGGCGAACAAGTGGTCCTTGAGACCCCTGATCATGACGCCGTCGACAAATGCCGCCGCCGGTGCGTTCTTGATTTCGAGCTTGATGCCCCAGGCCTGGCGCACGATGCGAAGATCGAAATCGCGGTACTTCTCGAATATCACCCGGGCGTCGTCGATGTGGCTGCCGGAGTTGAGCACGGCGAGGGCGCACTTTCGAAACAAGGGATACAGGCCGCCCTGACCGGAATCCAGCAGTTTGGCGATTTCCTGCTGCGAGAGGTGCTCCAAGCTGCCTTTTGGGGCCACCCGCGCATCGACCATGTCAGACGAAAGAATCGAGGCTTCCACGCAGCACCTATTGGGGAGACCGAGCTCCTAAGGGTAAATATCGATCGGAATATTATCCTGGGTGCGCATCCACACTTCGACCATATCGGAGTTCGAGAGAGCTATGCAGCCATCGGTCCAGTCGTTCGATTCATAATACGCCGTCGGGTGATGGGGCGAGTTGGGAAAACCGTGAATCATGATCGAGCCGCCCGGAGCCCAACCCTTCTTATGCGCGCGTAGCTCGTCCACTTTGTTGGGATAGGAGACTTGAATGGCCAGAAAATAATCGCTGCGCGTATTGCGTCGCGCGAGGAAATAGCGGCCTTCCGGCGTTTTAAAGTCGCGCTCGCGTTCCTTCTGTCCCACAGGGCTCAAGCCCAGCGCCACCTTGTAGACGCCCATAAGATGGTCGCCGCTGTACAGGTATAGCTTGTGCTCGGATTTATGGACGACCACTCGATCGGCAAGAGTCGATTCGGCGGCCAAAGTCCTGCCCATCCAGCCCGTACCCGTCGCCAGCACCAGACACATGAACAGAGTTGTGGCCGGATAACGGCCGAATCGCTTAACCATTGCCAAAAGTATACCTGGTAGGGGCAACTCAATAATCGGCTCTAGCTCACGTCCCGGTATACTGCGGGATATGCGCCAATTATTGATCGCCGGCGGTTTAATCCTTGCGCTCCTGAGCGCCTGCGCGTCGCAGTCCAACAAGCCCGTGGAATACTTGGATGACCGTACGGCCATGACCGTCGGCTCGCTCAAGGAGCCGATCGAGCTGGTGCCCAGGCTTCATGAGGGTGGCCTGCGGGTCATCACCAGCCTGACCAAGAAAATCAGCTTCGCCTACCTGGGCCCGGTCGAATGGGATCGAAGCGGTGCGATTGTTTACGGTTTGTGGGTCCATATTGCGCCCGGCAACGGTCACCCCATCGCCGATATCCGTTCTCCCACGGCACTCACGCTGGTTCTCGACGGCGGCACGCGGGCGCTCACGCCGATCGACGCCCCGCAACTGGGCAGAGGCGCCTACCAGCCGGTTGCCTCCTGGGGCCAGACAGCCTACTTCGAACTGACGGTGGAGATGCTGAAGCAAATGGCGGTCAGCGAGAAGTTGGAACTCGACGTACGCGCCGCCGACGACTCCATCATGAACTTCATCGCCACCGGCGACACACGTGAGACGCTGACGGGCTACCTGCATTCCCGCGGCATCACTGACGATTGATGCCTTCGACCCGTGGCAGGGCAATGACGGTGCCGGGTCGAACATCGGCGAAATCCACATCGGGGTTGTACTCGGCCACCAGCCACACCGGCAGGTCCGAATGCTGCTGGGCGATGATCCAGAGCGACTCGCCGCGCTTGACCACATAGTTCTCAGTGCCTGAGATGCGATGGGTTGCAAAGAAGGTCTCCTGCAGCTGGCGATGAAAGTCGCGCCGGGACGCTTCAAATTGCGCAGCGCTTACCTTGGATAGATCCAGCTTGACCTTGTGCCCGAGGGTCACCATGGCACTTTTATGCAGTTTGTTGAGCGTGCGCAGCGATTGCGAACCGACCTTGGACCAGTCTGCGAAGTGCCCCAAGGTCTCGGCCGCCTGCACCACCACGGTGTTGTCGGCTGCGACACTGTAGTCAGTGGTATCCGCATTGCCGGTGGGCGCGGCTGCGGGCAGCAGCGCCGTACTTGCCGCCTGCCGTTCCGACACCGGTTCTTTCGGCGGCGGCGGCAGCCTTGCGATCGCGGCTTCTGCGGGTGCTTCGGCGGGCACTGCGGCGACCGTCGCCGGTGGGGCCGTGGCAGCGGGCGCCGGTGTCGCGGGCGTCGTGGCGCCGGCGACCGAAGCCTCCGCGCGCGATGCCGGCATCGGTATACGCACCAGTTCTCCTCGAGCCAATTCGCGAGTGCCGTTCCAACCGTTCGCCGCGAGCAACTGCTTCAGCGGAACGCCGCTGGCCGCGGCAATGCTTGCGAGCGTCTCACCGCGGCGCGCGCGGTGCGGGCCGTCATTCCTCTGCACGGTATAGCGCATCGTCGGCGGCAGGCGCGCCCAGGCGGCGTCAATGTCGGCGGCTTGCGGCGTGCCCGGAACACGCAGCGCATAGCCGCGGGGCACGAAGCGCGCGTGGCTCCATATCGGCGGACGCAATGCCGGATTCAGCACGTGCAGAGCACCCAGATCGGCTTTGAACGCCTTGGCGAGTGCGTCGACGGGAATGTAGTCGGGGAGCACCACCACGGTGCTTTGCGCGTCCGGAAGATGCGTCAAGGGGCCGAAATATTTCTCGGCATTGCGGTCGACTTCGAGCGCTGCCAGAAACGCCACGTAGAAATTGCGCGAGGCAAATCCGAATGTCGCGCCCTGATAGCGCTTGACGATTACGGCGATATTGCTGGTCCCCAGCTCGTCCTGAGCGCGCCGCAAGCCCCCCGGGCCGTGGTTGTAGGCGGTGACCGCCAACGGCCAACTGCCGAGCAGCCGGTAGTTGTAGAGCATTAGATTCGCGGCCGCTTCCGTCGCGCTGTAGGGATCCAATCGCTGATCGACCAGGCTGTCGACACGCATGTACCGCCTGGCGGTCCCCGGCATGAATTGCCACAGGCCGGCGGCGCCTACGCGCGAGTAGGCGGCGGGGTTGAAGGAGGATTCGACGTGCGGCAGCGCTCCTATTTCCGCCGGCACGCCGCGGTCGGCGAGAACTCGCGAAATGCTCGCTTCGTAGGCTTGCGCGCGCAGCAAGCCCTCATGAAAGCGGTCAGCCTGGCCGAGCTGAAAGCGAATGCGATCGATGGCATCGCGAAATTGAGCCGGCGTCGTCTTCTCGCCGAAGGCATGCAGGATGCGTCTCTCATGCGCGGTGAGGTTGTCCGTGGCGCCTGAGGCAAATCGCCGCAGCAACTCAGCATAGTGCGACTTGACCTGCGCCACGACTCGCTCCCGCTGCCTCGGGGAATCCGCCGGGTCGAAACGCAGCACCTCGTAGACCAATCCCAAATTCCAGTCATCGTGCAGCAATCCCTGGTCGGTGGTGACCTCGGTGTACACGCGAATCCAGAAGCGCACGTCCGGCTCGAGTTCCGGGGGATGCGCGAATGCATCCGCGGGCTCCGCGGCCGGGCTCAAGCCACTGATGAGTGGCGCGAGCAGCAAGGCAAGTGCAGTGAACAAACCTCGACGACGCGACTTAAATTCAAGCAATTCAATGGCCTCAGCGTTCAGACAACCCAGAGCGGTGCGTGTTGCGACGACCGTACAGGGATTGTCTCGCAATTGGTCTCGCCGCGATGCTTACTGGGTTGTAATATCAACCGGCAATAAAAGGGGAGATTAAAATGACGATCCGGTCGACAGTCTCTGGCGCCCTCAAATCCTGCAGTGTTCTAGCCGTATTGATGGTCGGTCCCGCGCTGGCGGCACCGCCGCCTGCACCGTCCTCGTTTCCCCTCAGCGAAAGCTCGTTCAAGTGCATTACACAGCTTACGCACGTGCGGCACTTCTACGTCGACAACCTGGCCGGCAATTTGAGTGGCACGGTCAAGGTTGCTGAGACCGGGGTGGGAGCCTACCCCGTCGGCTCCGTGCTGCAGCTGGTGCCCACCGAAGTGATGGTGAAGCGGGAGCAGGGATTCAACGCCACTACCCATGATTGGGAGTTCTTCGAGCTCAATGTATCTGCCGAGGGCTCGACGATCCGCACGCGCGGATTTCAGGAAGTGAACAATCGGTTCGGCGGCAACTGCTTCACCTGCCACGTCAAAGCCCACGCGGAATTCGACCTGGTGTGCGACAACAACCACGGCTGCGATCCCATTCCCATCACGCGCTCCATGAGCGGAGCCTTGCAACGCACGGATCCTCGCTGCAAAAACCCGCCTGTGAGTGCCGAAGACGCGGCGGCGCTGGGTCAGCTGGCAGCCATCGTCAAGGCGCTGGGGGCCGCAAGCGCGCCCAAGCCATGACCTTCAAGCCACATCACCGGCTTTCGCCCGGCCTCTAGGGCTGGCACAGCACCATACCTGCGATGATTGCACCGACGCATCCGTACTGGAGTTTCGAGATGCGCTCTTTGAGTATCAGCGCTGCGAAAGCGAGCGTCACGACCGGATAGGCTCCCGTCAACGGAACCACGATCGAAATCGGCCCGTAGCGGCTCGCGATCATCACGCCGAGATCGCCGCCGGCCATCATCCCCATCGGTACGAACGAGTGCAGGTACTCACGTGCCGAGTGCCTTCCTTGCCGCCCCTTGAGAAACCCGTACAGGCCCAGCGATAGGACGCCGCCAATGGTGTTGCACACCATGAGGTTGACCTCGCTGGCCTCGGCAAACGAGTAGGCGTGCTTGACGATCGTGTTGGACGTCGCCCAGCAAATCAACGCTAGGAAGGCGAGCGGGATCCAGCGCCGGCTGAGGATCTTTATGTCGGCGTCCGGCGGCGAATACGAAAGCCCGAGGCACCCGCCGATCACGAACGCCACCGCGACGTACTGCAAGGCCCCCAATTCCTCACCGAGGAAGATCCGCGCGAACACAACGGTGAGCGCCGGGTATGCCGCCGACAGCGTACCGACGATTGTGATTGGACCCGCGATGATCGACTCGAAGTAGAGAATCCAGCCGGTGCCGTCGATAATGTAGGCGAGGACGCCGAACTCGAGAAAGGCCCGGCCGTCGGCCGACAACAGGGACGGATGCTCATGAGTGAAGAACCAGGACAGGTTGACGATCGCCTTGGCGAACACGAAGTACAGGCAGAAACGGGCCGGCGACACCTCGCCGATGTACTTCTTGATGAGCCCCTGGCCGACGCCATACAGAAATAACGCGAACATCGAAGGCGTAAGCCAGGCGAGCAGGGCTGTTGTGGCGGGCGTGGTGGACATTGCCTATTCTAGCCGCCATGCACAAGATCCTGATCAACGGCGCGTGGGTCGACGCGCTCACCGATGCGAGCCGCGAGATCCACAACCCAGCGACGCTGGAACTGCTCGGCCGGGTGCCGGACTGCGGTCTTAAGGATGTCGCTCGTGCGGTCGCGGCGGCGAAGGCGGCACAGCGCGGCTGGTGGAAAGTGCCCGGCGTTGAAAAAGCCAAGCTGCTGCGGGAGATCGGCGCGCGAATCCGCGGCCGCGACCACGCACTCGCGTCCTTGATGACCCGGGAGACCGGCAAGCCGCTGTGCGAGTCCATCGACTGCATTGACTGGGTAGCGGCATGCTTCGAGTACTTCGGCGAGGTGGCGCGCTCATCCTATGGCAACTCAGTGCCGCCGGTCGCACCCCACCAGCTCAACTTCACCATCAAGGAGCCGTTTGGCGTGGTCGCTGCGATCGTGCCGTTCAACTTTCCGCTGCTGCTGATGGCCTGGAAGGTGGCACCTGCAATCGCCGCCGGCAACACGGTGATCTGCAAGCCACCGCACCAGAACCCGCTGTCGAACCTCAAGCTCGCCGAAGTCTACGATTTGCTGCCGCCCGGCGTCGTCAACGTCGTGACCGGCGCGGCCGGCACCGGTACCGCGCTCGTCGAGCATCCGGACGTGGATCTCATCGCCTTCACGGGCTCGAACGCTGTGGGGCGCAGGATCGCCGCCGCCGCCGGCGCGCAGCTCAAGAAAGTCAACCTGGAGCTCGGCTCGATCGATCCGTTCATAGTCTTCAAGGACGCCGACCTCGACGTCGCGGTGCCTGGCGTTGCCTGGGCGCGGCTCCTCAACGCCGGCCAGGTCTGCACCTCGAGCAAGCGCATCTATGTCGAGCGCCCAATCGCTGCCGAGTTCATGGAGCGGATGCAAGAGTATGTCGTCCTGCTCAAAGTCGGCGACCCCATGGCACCCGATACGGACTTGGGTCCGCTGATTTCGCGCGACGCGGCGTTGCGGGTGGAAGACCAGGTCGCACGCGCGGTGCAGGATGGCGCCACTCTCAGTCTCGGCGGCGGAACACTGCGGCCCCTTAAGCTCCCCGGACACTTCTTCCAACCGACCATCCTGACCAACGTGCGCCACGGCAGCGTCGCGACGCGCGAGGAAATTTTCGGGCCGGTGCTGTCGATCACGACGGTAGCCGACGCCGACGAGGCGATCCGCTTCGCCAACGATTCCGAGTACGGTCTCGGCGCCTCGATTTACACCAAGGACCTCGCGACCGCGATGCGCGCGATGGAATCGATCAAGGCCGGCACTTTCTGGATCAATGATCCGTTGACCGACAATGACGCGGCGCCTTTCGGCGGCATGCGCCATAGCGGCATCGGCCGCGAACTCGGGCCTGAGGGACTCGACGCCTTCCGCGAGCCCAAGCACGTGCACTTGGACTGGGTTATGGAACGCAAACCCTGGTTCTTCCCATACCGCGATCGCAAGCCGCCGGGCGACGGGAGCGGGACGCGTTGATCCATCGCATCGGCAAGCGCGCCCAAGCGATGAGCTGGGATATTGTCAAATCCCCTGTGTCGAACTGCATCAAATAGTATTGACTCGCACCTGCACTTCGCGCAGTAATGTCAATTAGCAAAGGACCTGGTTCGGGTCCTTTATAACAACGGGGATGGAAACAAATGAAGATTCACGCGTGCCGCTGGACGGCGTTTGCCGCTGCAGCCGTTTTTTCGTTGAACGTACAGGCCGGAACTCCGCCGAAATTTCAGCCGCAGGACATGGGCCCTGCCGCAGCGAGCGCAGCACAGACTGTATCGATCATTCTGAAGGTGCAGCACCAGGATCAGCTGGATGACTACATCGCTGCCAGCGTCGATCCGCGGAGCCGGCTCTATCATCGCTTCTTGAGCGTAAATGAATTCAAGGCTCTGTTCGCGCCGTCGAATCTGCAAGTCAAGTTGGTTACGGACTACATGAAATCGAAAGGCATCGTGATCAATGAGGTTTACTCAGACAATCTGTTGATCAAGGCGACCGGCACGGTTGATCAGTTCAACTCGGTGTTCTCCACATCGATCCACGATTACGTCGACCGCAAGGGTCATCACTTCCGCAACCATCATGGCCCATTCAGCATTCCGCGATTGCTGAATGAAGTGGTACTCACCGTTGCCGGTCTCGACACTCAATCGTCGCAGTTCCTCCCCAAGCATCGCAGCGTTTCCACCAACGCGGCTCTCGCCCGGGTTAAACCCGAGATCACGTTTCCGCTGACCAACGGCACCGCGACAGGCGTGCCGGGCGACCTGACCGTGGGCGACGTCGCGAATCAATATGGCGTAAACCCGCTGTATTCCAAGGGCATCAACGGCAGAGGCCGCACCGTTGGAATTGTGACCCTGGCTGATTTTCAACCCGAGGATGCGTACGCCTACTGGGACCTGATCGGCCTCAAAGTATTGCCGAATCGCATCACCCAAATTCACGTCGACGGCGGCGGCGAACTCTCTTCCGATGCCGGCACGGGCGAAACGTCGCTGGACGTCGAGCAGTCCGGCGGGCTGGCGCCGTTCGCCAAGATTCGGGTGTACGACGCACCGAACACCGAAGCCGGTTTCATCGATATGTTCTACAAGGCCGCATCCGAGAATCTGGTCGACACGCTTTCGGTCAGCTGGGGCGGTTCGGAAATATTCGATTTCGAAACTCCCTTCACAACCGACACGCATCTGGACCTCGTTGCCACGCACCAAGCGTTTGCCGAAATGGCGATTCAGGGCATTTCGATGTTTGCCTCGTCGGGTGATGACGGTGCCTTCGACGCCAACGGTCCGTTCCCCTCCATCATTGGAGACCCGGCGTTCGTCGGTCCCTTCAATGCGCCGCTGACGGTAGATTCACCGGGCGACGATCCGTATCTCACCTCGGCGGGCGGCACCACTTTGCCGACCACGCTGGTCTTGCAGCACGGCACCATCGTGATTCCGACTGAACGGATTTGGGCCTGGGACTACCTGAACGACTACATCTTCAACTTGACGGGAATCCAGAATGACGAATTCTCGGTCGGCGGCGGCGGCGGCGTGAGCTTCGTGTTCCCGACTCCGGACTACCAAAAGGGCGTCAATGGATTGAAGAAGACGGAACGGAATCAAACTTGGTTGTTCTACCCCAACTTCGCGGTCAGCGATGCCGGCGTTCCCAACAATGACCTTAGCCAGCCGGTGACTTTGTTCAACGTACCGGGCAACTTCGCCGGACGCAACGTTCCCGACATCTCACTCAACGCGGATCCGGAGACCGGATACATCTTGATCTCGACCGTGGACGGTGGGTTCAACGACTTTTTCGGCGGCACCAGCTTCGTCGCACCGCAATTGAATGGTATTTTCTCGTTGATCGGACAGGCCAATGGCACCCGCCTCGGCCTGGTCAATCCGCAGCTGTACCAAGCATTGGCCGATCACGGCTACTCGAACAACGGACCGTTTGATGACATCACCTCCGGGACCGATTGGTTCTACAAGGGCAGAGTGGGGTATGACCAGGGCACAGGACTCGGCACCATCAATGCCTCGGCACTCGTGAAGGTGTTCCGCTAGATATTGCGAGACTCCGGGCGGCCCTTCGGCCGCCCGGACACGCGACTCGAGCCCCCCCTGCGCAAGTCCGGCGCCGGATTAGAGTCGCTCACGCCGGGGCAGTCTTTCGTTCCCAGTAGGATTCGACCACGAGGATGTCGTCGAAGAGACTTTGTCTGCAGATCTCGCCCTCATCCCCGTATTGGCGCCAACGTCGTTGACTGAACCAGATGGTCATCCAACTTCTAATTGTCACGAGTTTGTCACGTGGCCCGTTCCACGGTGCAGCCTGTTGAAGCATGCTGACGACTCCCGTCGCTTCCTGCAGTGCGAGATCATTTTTCCCGGGCCCGGCTGCGATAACTTCGCGCAGCTGGTCACAAAGCGCCTTGACCTCTGCGGGTTGCATGTTGGGTTATACCCAACCAAATACCAATAAGTTCCTTGGAACTCGAGCGCGTGCGTGCGATTGGTTACGAGGTTTATTCGAAAAAATCATTAACCTGATCCACGCTGAGGCGCCTGGCGCAAAAATATGTTTTAACTCCAGCCCCGCCGACACGGCCGCAGGCGTGCAGCGTTGGGTGTGATCATCCGGCTGTTGAGTTATTGCTTTCGTACCTCTCGCGCTTGACGTTTCTTGACAGTCATTCGTTTGTTTTGTGCTTGTCTGGCAATGACTCAGGGCGTAGCCTTTTTTTCCTCCGCCGACCCGCTTTCCGATAGCGCCTCGTGGGGAGGAAAATTTGCCCTGTGGCCAGGTGGGGCCGTCAGGCGCCTACACTAAATCATTCGAAGGGGAAGTCCGTCATGAAGCTAAGAGAAATAGTGCTCACGGCCGTGTCCGCGGTCGCGTGTATTTATTCGTGGACCGCCGCGGCGCACGACAACGATGATCGCGCGAGCCAAGCGACAATCGCCGCGCGTCAGCGATTCTTCGGCGCGGAAAATGTCGATCCGCGCACCGGGCAGGTGAGGCGCGACCGCGTGATTTTCTCATGGATCACCAACGCAGGTTATGCCGCATCGTTCCGCGGCAGAGTCGTACTCCTCGACACCTACATCAATCGATTCGAAGTACCGCCTACCTCCGGGCCGGATCTACGAAGGACGAGCTTTGGCGCCAAGGATCTGATCGATCTCAATCCGGAGGCCATTTTTCTCGGTCATGGGCATGGCGATCACGCAGACAATGCGGCCTATGTCGCAAAATGGCTGAACATTCCGATTTACTCAACGCCGGAGACGTGCGATGTGATGCAAGCGGATGTTGCGCGCCTGGCGGCGGATCCCAACACGGTCAACGGTGGCGCGAAACTCGTCCCGAATGCCAATCCGGTCAAATGCATTGGAGTCGTACCGCGTGGTTCGGTGCCGGGCACGTCCGTTGTAAATATCAAGCAGCTCGATCCGGTGGCCTGTGTCGTCGCCTTCAAGCACATACATTCCTCTTCCGTTCCGACCGATCCCAAATTCTGGGGCAGCAATCCGATTGTGCCCGTGATCAACGACTACGATCCTCGCGAACCGGCGATCTATCCGCCGGGCACCTGCGTTGCACCGTTCAATCCGCCGACGACGAAGGAGCCGGCAGGAACCATCGAGGACATAGGACCCGGTGCTAGCGGCGGAGTCTTGACGGCCGGCGTGAAGGGACTGCAAGGTTGCCTCGGTACCGGTCCTGTGCTCCCGACGCTATCACCCGGTCAGATGAATCTCACGACCACCGGATTCGGCGGGGTGGCGGGACCGTACAGCATTTTTTATCAGATCATTTTGCGGGACGGCAATCACTTCACAACCGTGTGGCATAACACCGCGGGTCCATTGATCGAGGGTGCCGGAACCGATCCGGGCCTTACGAGTACGGTGCCCGGAAGTCCGTTCAATGCCGGCGTGAGTCCGACGGGCAATCCGCTGGTGGGAGCACACCTGTTTGAGATCATGGACTCGCTGCCACCTACGGATATTGAGTTCGGCTCCGTCACGACACTGGGGCTCGCGACGAACGCCGTTCGCGATCCCTTTCTGTATACACAACATGTTCGACCGCAAATCTATGTGCCTGGCCACATGACCGATGTGCAAATCGTGAGCTCTTCGCTCCAGAGCAAGAAAGCCTTTCTTCTCACTCAGGAAGCCGCGGCCGGTAGTTCAGAAATTCCCGGCGGAGTGGTCTATAAGCCGGAATTGCGTTGGCTGGTAGACCCCAATGATCTTGCGAGGCCGCTGGTCTATGATCCTGATGACTCACGCTGGTCCAACCGTGAAAAAGAAGAGCGCATCAGAAAGTTCTGCGGTACCTAAAAGACGCCGGGCCCTTTCCCGGGGGGGCGAAAGCGTCAAGCTGATATGCCCCCTGCTTCTTCTTTGCTGCGGTTTGGCCCATGCAATCGTCGCCGGCGAACCTGTGCCCGTGCGTATTGGGCTGATGCGTGAAGCCAGCGCCGCTCCCCTGCTGATCGCTCTCGGCGCCGGCTATTTCAAACCCGAGGGCCTCAATCCTCAGCTCGCATTTTTCGACAGCGACGCCTCGGTGTCTGCTGCCGTGGCATCGGGCAAGATCGACATTGGCATGGCTGCCTTATCTGCCGCGTTTTACCGCCATGCGGCCGTTCAGCGCCTCAAAATCATTGCGTCGCGGTCGGGCGATCAGACCGGGTTTCCGATGTACGCGCTTCTGATCAGCAAAGACGCGCACGCGGCCGGTTTTTCCGGCGTGCGCGGCCTTTCCAACGCACGCATCGGCGTCGCCGACGCGGACTCGGGCGAGTATTACGGTCTGTACAGTATCGCCTCGAGATTCAAGCTGGGCTCCGGATCCATGAAGACCACCGCGTTCAAGTCGCCGGCGGGAGAACTCTCAGCCTTGTCGCGCGGCGACATCGATGCCGCCATCCTGCCGATTGCAACCGCGCTGCATGCTGCACGTAATGGTCGCTCGCTGCTGCGCCTGAGCGATTTTGCGCAGTGGCAGCAAGGTGTGGTGTTCGCCAGTGCGCAGAGGATCGCGACGGACCGAATTCTCATGGAACGGTTCATGCGGGCGTACCAGCGCGGAACGGCCGAGTATGCGCTGAACTTCCTGAGCTATGATGACGGCGGCGATTTTATACCGGGACCTCACTATGATCGATATCTCGATTTGATCGCGCGCCAGGTGCATATTTCTCCCGCCACGCTGGCGAGAACGAAAACCTACTGCGATCGGCGCGCGAACCTGGACGCGGCCGATATCGAGAAGCAGGTGCAGTTTTGGCAAAATCGGGGCCGCGTCGATAAAAACTTCGTGGCTGCCGATCTTCTGGACCTTTCATTTATCGGTGGGGAGAGCAGCGCGTCATATTAGAGCTGCCTGTTCAGCGTGCGCGTTCGATCAACGCAATGCTGGAAGTATCCTGCACACGATCGAAGATGATTTCTGTTCCGTCCGGCGACACGTCGAAATCGCCAATGACGAAGCTTGCCGGCAGGTCGGTCAGCTGACGCTCAGCGCCGGTCTGCGGATTCAACAGCCAGAAGTTTTTGTGCGCAATCTCACCGCGAAGAATGACGAGCGAGCCGGAGTTTGGCGCGAACGCCACTCGCCGCGCTCCGCGCGTCAGTATCAAACTGGCCATGCCGTACGGCCTGCCGTCCGGCGCCGAGGCCCGCAACGGGAATCTCATGCCGACATCTGAGCCCGAATAAACCAGGTATTTTCCGTCCGGGGACCAGACTGGATTGAGGGAATATTCTCCTGCCATCGGTTGTGGCGAACCGCCATTCAGAAGAATTTTCGAAAGACGCGGTTCGCCGCCCCGCACAATCGCGCCGACGATCGATTGCGAATCGGGTGTCCACGCTAGATCGCCGCGCAGCGCGAGCGTGCTTGACACCAGCCGCGCGTTTCCGCCGTCGCTGTCGATAACATACAGCTGCATCGTGCCATGCCTCTCGACGGTAAAGGCAATGCGGCGGCCGTCCGGTGCGATGGCCGGAGCCCCGACGCGATCTGCCTCGGCGTCGTTCCATAGCTCGGTTGGCACGCCATTCGCGATCTTCCAAATCCCTCGCCGGCCGCCACCGGTCGACATATACGCGATAAATCCAGGGCCGAAGCGCGGCGCCACGGCATTCTGCGGCGCCGGCACCATCGGCGCGGCGCTATTGGGCAGCGGCCCATTGCTGTCAATGCGCACGCTCCAAAGGTCGGACCGAGAATTGGCGACGGTTGTTACCAATCGCATGCCGTCAGCGCTCGCCGCCAGCGACAGGTACCGTTCGAGTCCGAAGCTGATGCGGCGCTCTTTTTTCAGCCGCAGATCCATGACGTACAGCCACGGCCCGGAGCCATCCGCGTCGGTGGCCAAATACATCAAAGTCCGCGAATCAAGTGCCACCGGATAGCTGAGCTTGGCGTTGTGAAAGGTGATTTGCTCGAGCCCAGCACCTGTGGGCAGCAGCCGCCACACGTCCCAGTGCGCGGGGGGTTCACCCCGCAAAAAATAGATGAACTCGCCGTCGGTCGACCAAATCGGAAAGTGGCAGTGAACACCCGGCGGTGCGACGTAGATTTGGTGCGCAGCCTTATCCTGCGCCGCACGCAGAAATAGCGGATCGCCCGGCGCGGTCGTATGAAACACCAATTGCTTTCGATCCGGTGACCAATCGTACTCGGCGGCCTCAGGCAAATAGACCCGCAGCGGACCACCGGCCGTTGGCGCGCCCACCACGTTGATGTCCTCAGGCCGCGAGCCGTCGGCGCTGCGCGTCCAGAGCGTCACGAGCGCACCATCGGGCGAAAAGCTGACCGTGCGGACGGAGGCGTTGGTCATGTCATGAATCTGTCCTTCGGTCAGATTGCGGTAGCGGTTGCTGCCGATTTCAGTCAGCCATGCATCCATCCTTCCATCTCGATTCGCCAGAAACGCCACCAATCGGCCATCGCGCGAGATGGCAGCCGCCTGCTCCGTCCCCGCAAAATCGGTGAGACGCGTAACCTTGGCCTCGGCCAAGGGGTCTCGGACGCCATCCGGCGTCTGCCGTGCCGGTCCCCACACCATGAATGCAACTGTTGCCAGAATGGCCGCGAGCGCTGTCGCGCTGACGGCGACCATCGCCTTATTGCGCCGCACGTACTTGGCCAGGCGATCGGTCAAGCGGGCCGGCAGAGCTTCGATCGGTTTCCTATCAAGGTAGCGCCGCAGATCGTTGGCGAGCGACGCGACGCTTTGGTAGCGCTCGAGCGGCCGCTTCGCCAGTGCTTTGAGCACAATGGCGTCCAAGTCACCGCGCAATTCGCGCGCCAATTTCTCCGACGTCGTGCTGCGCGCAGCGATTGCATCTGGTTCTTGCTGCGCGCTGGGTTTCTTAACTTCCACCGCGGCAATGGCCTGTTCGAGCGCCCCGATGGATGCGGCGCTCTTCAGGTTGTAGGGGCGAAGGCCCGTCAACATCTCGTAGAGAAGAACGCCCAAAGAGTAAATGTCGCTGCGCGCGTCAATTGTCCCGCCATGCAGCAGTTCCGGGCTGGCATAGTCAGGCGTCAGTGCGCGCCCATAAACACTCGTCAGCGGCGCCGAGTCGGCCTCGTCAGCCTCCAACAGCTTCGCAACGCCGAAGTCGAGCAATCGCACCTGCCCGGACTCGGTCACCAAAATGTTGGACGCCTTCAAGTCACGATGAATGACCTGCTTCTGATGGGCGTACTGCACTGCCTCCAGCACCTGCATAAATAACTCGAGCCGCGCAGTAATCGTAAGTCGCTGCGCATCGCACCACTCAGTCAGAGCTTGACCTTGCACATACTCCATCGACAAATATGGCGAAGTATTCGGATCGACTCCGGCATCGTAGAGCCTCGCAATGTAAGGATGTTCAAGGCTCGCCAATATGTCGCGCTCTCGCGCAAATCGCGCCTCCAAGTCGCCCCGCAGCTGATTCAACATCGGCAGCTTCAGGGCCACTTCGCGCTTAAAGGCGCCGTCGGCGCGTCGGGCCAGCCAAACCTCGGCCATCCCTCCCGACCCGAGAGCTCTGATCAATTCGTACGGGCCCACGCGCGCGCCGGGTTTGAGGCGGCTCGCCCGCGTCACGCCCGAAAGGTCGGCAAACGCCGCCAGGGCCTGCGCCGATAGCGGCTCAAGACCTGACGACTGCGCCTCTTCAGGCAGCAGCGCTTCGCGTAAAGTTTGGGCCAGCTCCTGGTGTTCCGCGGGCAATGCCTCGAGCCATGCACGGCGCCCAGCGGCATCCAACGGCAGCGCTTCATCGAGCAGGCGACTCATCGCCGCCATCTGTCCAATGGAAAGGGTCATGGTGGGCGCAGCCGCTTGCCGCTCAACGCAAAGCCGCCGCGAGAATCAATCGCGCCTTCTCCCAATCCCTCTGCACCGTGCGTTCGGTGACATCCAAAGTCTCGGCAATTTCTTGCTCACTGTAACCACCGAAGTAGCGCATTTGCGCCACTTGGGCCAGGCGTGGCTCGGCCTTCTCCAAATCCTCGAGCGCTTCGTGAACCCGCAGAACGGTTTCTTCGTCACTGGCGAGGTTGGCTGCGAGGCCGGTGGACAGGGTTAGAGGCCGCCAATCGCCGCCTCTTTTTTCCGCGACCCTTTCGCGCACACTGTTGACAATAACCGATCGCATCACCTGCGAGGCATAGGCGAAGAAGGCCCGTCGGTCTTCTGCACGCAGCTCGCCGGCCTGCACAAACCGCAAATACGACTCGTGCACCAGACACGTCGTGTCCAAGACCGCGTTGCGGCCACCGTCGCGCAACCGGGCACGCGCCAACCGGTGAAGCTCAGGATAAGCGGCAGCATAAAGCGCCTTGCGCGCGTCGGCGTCACCCAACTGCATCCGTCCGAGTAGCTCGGTGAGCTGATTCATCGAGGGCCCTGGCATCCCGCTTAGGTTCGATCAGGCCAAGATAGCGCTTCCTTTGCTTTAGTGCCACGCCGGCCAGGGAAATTATAAGGGCCGATGTCGGCTTTCGCCCCCGGGCCGTGTCTGTATGAGTGAGGCAGCAAAACGGACAGCCGATCTGCCAACAGCCAGGCAACCAATCGACCATCCCAGGAGACGACAATGAATACTTCCACTCAAGTTTCCCGCATCCTCGCCGCCACGATTTTCGCCGCCTTGACATGCAGCATCGCCACGGTGTCCTTTGCATCCGACAGCTCTGACGCCTTGCAGGTGAAGGTTGGTTACGGTGACCTCAATGTATCGAGCACAGCAGGCGCCACCACGCTCTACAATCGCATTCGAGACGCGGCAGATACGGTATGCCGCCCCCTCCACCCCTTCAACATTGCCGATCTCCGCGCGCAAACTGTCTTTGCCGCATGCCTGCAAAAGGCGATGAGCAACGCGATCGACGAGGTCAATCAACCGGCTTTGTTCACGATCTACAATGCCAAGACCGGAACTTCAAAGCCGATCATGCTGGCATCGGGCCGGGCCGGCTAGCAACTCGCGCCGAGCGGTGCCTTCACCGCTCGGCGCCAGCCTTGGAGCGGTTGGGCACGGAACCGTTTGCAGCCCGCGGGATCATACATTCCTTCGATTCCTCCAAATGTGGGAATCGGGGGGATGACTACTGATGCGCGAAATGCGCCTTTCGGAGTTCAGAGACCGTCGGGTGGCGGCTTTTTTGTGCGTGCTCTTGCTTCACGGTACTTTCGGCGTCCTGCTGATCCGGGCATCGCGTTTGCGTTTTCCGGTCGATCTGGCCTCTCAGACCTTCGCGATCGAGCTTCTGCCGAAACCATCGTCCGCAACGACCGCTAGGCGGCGCCGGCGCCGAGTTTTTTTACGGGCCGGAACACCAAGCCGAACAGCAAAAGGATTCCCAAGGCGGCGCTGGCCGGAATCACCCAGATCGCCTGCCAATCGTGGCTCACCCGCACGCAGGCATGCAGCGCGGATGCCGCGTCGCTGCACGATGGATCGCGAATGGCGTAGCGATTGACGATGGCGCCGGATACGAAAGCGCCGACGAAGTAGCCGAGTCCGTTGGTCACGAAATTAATCAGGCCTTGCGCCGCAGCGCGGATTTTTTCTCCGGCGCGCTGATCGGTGTACACCTGGCCGCCGACAAAGAAAAAGTCATAGCACACACCGTGCAGCAGGATGCCGGCGTAGATCAGCCACATGCCGCTCACCGCGTTGCCGTTGGCAAAGGCAAAATATCTCAAGGCCCAGGCCAGCATGCCGACCAGCATGATCACCTTGATGCCGAACTTGCGCAGCAAGAACGCCAGCAACAACATGAAGGCTACTTCTGATACCTGTCCAAAGGTTTGTATGAATGCCGCCTCCGGCACTTTGATCTCATTCAAAAACGGATTGGCGAAGGTGTAGTAGAACTGCAGGGGAATGCACAGCAAGAACGAGCCGAGAACAAAAATCAGAAAATCGCTTTCCTTCAGCAGCTGCAAGGCGTCGAGCCCCAAAGCATCACGCAGACTGAACGGCGCCTTGGCCGCTTGCGGCGGGGTGTGCGGCAGGAACAGCGCATAAGCCGCCATGCACAACGACGCGCCGGCGGAGATTTGCAGCGGCAGCACCAATGCATCAGCGTGCAGGCTCTTGCCGACCAGGATGCCCGCCGCGATCCAGCCCAGTGTGCCGAGCACGCGCACGTAGGGAAAACTGCTGGAATCCTTCAAATGATGGAAGGCCAGCGAGTTGGTCAGCGACAGGGTCGGCATGTAGCACAGCGCGTAAAGAATGAGCAGTGGATAAAACGTCGCGAACGCCGTTTGTTTGGACACCGCCCACATCAGGCCGGCACCGATGAAATACAGTGCGGCCAGCAGTTTTTCGCTCGCGAACCAACGGTCGGCGACGATTCCGATGAAGAACGGAGACAGCAACGCGCCGATGGCGGTCGCCCCATACGCGAGGCCGATCTGCGAATCGGTGAAATGCAGGGTTTGACCGAGGTAGGTGCCCATCGTGACGAACCACACGCCCCAGATGAAATACTCAAGGAACATCATCAAAGCCAGGCGTAACTGGGTCACGGCAGCACGCGGATTCGGACGTGACGCAAGGCCAGAGATCCGGGATGATCGCCTTGAATGCCGATCAAGCCCGACTTCGCCAAACCGTAGTTTGGATATTCTGAAAATTTGCTGGCGGCGACTTTGGCTTTCCAGTCCGGACTGCCCAGGTCGTATTCGACGATCCTCCGGCCATTCAACCAATGCTCGACGTGACCGCCCTGGATGACGATACGCGTCTTGTTCCATTCGCCGAACGGCTTGACCACGCCCGCCGGCGGACCGTAAAGACCATACGCCGAGCCCGCGGCGGTCAGCCGATTGTGCCCATCGTGCGCGTTCGCATCATCGAGAAGTTGGTACTCCGGCCCACTCCAATAGATTTCATCGTACTCGCGCGTGCCGCGATAAAAGATTCCGCTGTTGCCGGCCCGGCCGATCTTCCATTCCAGCTCCAATTCGAAGTTGCCGAATTGCTCACGCGTCACGAGGTCATCGACATTGCCGTCCTTCGCCAGCATTCCATCCACGACATGCCAGCCCTGCGGCATGCCGTCCGAGCGCCAGCCACGAAAGGTGTCGAGCAACTTGCCGTCGAACAGCGTTTGCCACCCGGTCGTTGGCGCCGAATCTTTTGTGCTCGGCGCCGGATCTTTTGCGCCCTGCGCCGGATCTTTTGCGCTCACATTATTGCCGGCCCCGAGAGCCAACAAGAATGCTCCTGCCAGAATTGCTGCGTTCCCCGTCGTCTTTTTGTTCATTTTTCATCCCGCGCTAAATTGGTTTCCACTCACCCCGCGCCACCGCCGGCACATATTCATCCAGGCCCGGCGGCGGGTAGTCGAGCGTCTTGCCGAGCTCGGCGCTTTGATAGGCCGCCATCAACAGCGACACCACTTCGAGTCCGTCATCGAAGGTCAGTAGCGGAGCCTCCTTTCCGAGGAAAGCCCGCACAAAATGGCGGTCTTCATTCTCGTAGCCGTAGGCGGCGGCCTCATTCGCGATCACCGGCATCAAACCCACTTCGGCATTTTGCTTCTCGACCAGATCCTCGCCGGACGCGCCGCGCACCTCGCGTGAAAAGAACAGATTCAATCCGCTATTCAGGGTATTCCACGACATCGAGTACTCCGGGCCCAACAGCTCCGCGGAGAGGCGCAATCCGGCGCCCACGAAACTCCAGGAGGTCGAGGCCTCACCAATCAAGATTTGGCCGTCGGCGGTTTCAAATTCGATCGTGACGCTGGCGAAATCCTCGGAGGGCCGCTTTGTGTAGTCGACTTCGCGGCCGAACGTGGCGGCCAGTTGTGCGGCATACGGAGCGCGCGACCACTTTAGGCTGGCGACGTGTCCCGTGATGCGAACCGGCCGCACCGAGGAACGCGCCGCGCCCGGTTGTGTCAGCAAGTGGCGCACCAGCAATACGGAGTGGCACATCATGTCATTCAGCACCCCGCCGCCTTGCAATTCCCCGCGCCAGAACCAGGGGGCATGCGGCCCGCTGTGTTCCTCCGAGGCACGCGCAAGATAAGGACGTCCGCTGCTTGCCGCGCCGCGCGCCCAAAGTCTGCTGCGGCCGGTCTCGATCTGCGGCGCGAATACCTGGTTCTCCAAATAGCCGTGCACGACGCCGATTCGCTGCATGAGCGCCACCATGCGCTTCGCTTCGCCGACATTCCGCGCCAGAGGCTTCTCGCAGGCGATGCCGCGCAGCCTGCCCGCGCCGCTCTCGATGGCGTGAACAATTTCTTCCATGTTCTCGAGGCGTTTGTGGTTGGGCCCGGTGAGCCAAAGCGCGTCGATCAGGGGATCCGCCACCATGTCGCGAATTGACGCATAGGCCTTCGCCGCGCCCAGGTCCAAGCTGCGTGCCAGGGCGGCCGCCGAGCTCGCATGGTCGAGATTCGGACTATAGACACCGCGCACATCGGCATCCCGCACCGCTTGGAAGGCCTGCATGTGGAAGCGTGCATTGAAACCGCTGCCGACGAAGCCCACTCCCAGTCGGGACTGCGCATGGTGGTTTGTGATGCTGCTCATGCCGCCTCCGGACCCAGACCCAATTTGCGCAACAGCTCCGCCGGCGGAGCGTCGAACCGGGGCAGCGGAACGTTGCCGATATACCCCAGATCCCGGTGCCCCGCGGGTGTCGAATAGTAGCCTCCCACCGTCAGATCGCGGTAACGGGCAAAAAACTTGGCGGCTCGCGCAAACTTCGCCGCAGCGTTGGGCTCGTAGCAGATATCATCGCAAATCGCACGCTGCTGGGATTCATCGAGTTCGGCGAAGTATTTCTCGAAGCGCAGCAACGCCTCGGCGTCCATCCAGGCCAAACCCTCGAGCACGATCGGGCGATCTTCCAGCTGATGCGGATAAGGAGCGCTCACCCATTCATCGATGAAATCGACGACGCCCGCGTTTTCGGCGCTGGGCGAGCGGTCATCGCCGGGCAAAATGACATTGCAAAGGGCTGTCGCGGTGCGCCGCTGGGCCGCGGACAAGGTCAAGGGCCAGACATCGCCGGGGCGATAGAGCTTCGTCAGAGACGGATCGCTGCCGTATCCATTCGGCGCGGGCAGCAAGCCCGCGGCAGGCTCGGCAGCCGCACGGTGATTGAGCAGCGGCATCGAGGCGGCTGCGGCGAGCATCCACTTGATAGTCGTTCGTCGATCCGTCACAACTCCCTCCTGCGCATCAACCGGGCAATATGATCGGACGCTCGCCAGGCCAGCGCCATGATCGTCAAGGTTGGATTCTTGTCCGCATTGGAAACAAACACCGCGCCATCGTTCAAGAAAAGATTCTTGACGTCCCAGGTTTGGCACCATTCGTTTGTAACCGAAGTTTGGGCGTTCGCGCCCATCATTGCGCCTCCAACCTCGTGAATGATGAAGCCTCCCGGGGAGATCGCTTCGGCGCCGTCGGTTTTGACTGCGCCCATCACACGGCCGCCCATTGCCTCAACGATTCCCGCAAAGGTTTTCTGCATGTGCGCGGCTTGGCGAGTCTCGTGGTCCGACCATTGCCAATGAAAGCGCAGCACCGGTATGCCCCACTTGTCCTTCACGCTGGGATCAATTTCGCAGTACGACTTCTCGTTCGGGATCATCTCGCCGCGGCCGGCGAATCCCACAAAGGAACCGTAATAGCGGCGTGCGTCGTCTTTGAGTTTCTTGCCGTAGCTTCCGCCGGTCATGCTTTCGAGGCCGCGCAATGTGCCGAAATCCGGCATGCGCCTGCCGCCGCCAAACTCAATGTGATACCCGCGCGCAAAATTCAAGCGGCCTTTTTGCTGATCTTGGTAACCCCACCAAGGCGCATAGAACGCGTGTCCGCTTGCCCCGTCCTCGTTTTGCGGCGGCAGGCTCTCGAGCAAGGGAACCTGGCCACGCACGCTGCTGCCCACCGTGTCCATGAGATAGCGGCCGACTCGACCGCTGGAGTTCGCAAGACCTTCGGGGAATCGCGCGCTCTTGGAGTTGAGCAGAATTCTCACCGTTTCACAGGCGCTGGCGGCCAGTACGATCACGCGCGCGGTGGCCAGCCGTTCCTGGCCGCTGATTCTGTCGATGTACTTCACGCCCGTCGCGAGGCCGTTGCGCCCCAGCACGACCTGGCTGACCATCGCGTCAGTGAAGATGTCGAGATTGCCCGTTGCGAGCGCGGGTGGCAGATGCACGGTGGTCGACTGATAGTTGGCGCGGATCGAGCAGCCGCGTCCGCAGTCGGTCGCCCATAGACACGCCGCGCGTTGTTGCATGTGGGCAGCAATGATCTTTTGCGCCTTGAGATTGCCTGGATGCAGGAGCGCGGGCGAGCGCTTGAAATCGAGCTGTTGCGTCAGGACGGCACGGTGCCCCGGAATGATGGGGATCCCAAGGCGCCGGGCTCGTTGCTGGACCAGGTAGTCGCTGATGAGGGGCGCTGGGGGAGGCAGCAGACAGCCCTCCGCGGAATTCGGCGTATTCTCCAGCCCCTCGGAGGTACCGTACACGCCGATGAGTCTTTCGACTTTGTCGTAGTAAGGCGCCACATCGTCATAGGAAATCGGCCAGTCGAAGCCCAAGCCATCGCGGCTGTGGGGTTTGAAATCGTACGGACCGTTGCGCAGAGAAATGCGGCCCCAGTGATTGGTCCGGCCGCCGAGCATGCGCGCACGCCACCACGTAAAGCGGCCGCGCGGATCCTCGTTGGCTTGAGAGTACGGTTCGCCGGGAACCGTCCAGCCGCCGTCAACCGTTGAGTCGTAAAATCCGAAGCCCTTTTCCGGCGTGGCGGTGCCGCGCAACGGCGCCTGATCCGGCGTCTGAAACATCGGGGTTTCTTGTTCGGGCACGTAGTTGCGGCCGGCCTCCAGCATGAGCACCTTGGCCCCTTCCATGCTGAGCGTATAGGCGCTCTGGCCTCCCGCGGCGCCGGAGCCGACGACGATGACGTCGTATTGCCGAGGCTTCGTTGAGGGCGTCACGACGTGAGAGCTTACACCGCCCATGGCGCAGGCAAGCGGGAAGATTTACGGTCCCTTTACACTGTTATTTGCCGGATAAGCCTGCGGGCGTCACAGTTTTGGCCGGTCATGAATGAAAAGAATTGCCCAACACAACAATCTTTATCGTCTGACATCTTTCGTTAACTACTGGATTATGGTATCCGGGCATTTCCCAATTGTAGAGACGGGCAGGAGATTATTGTTTATGACCGAGATACCGCTGAAGCATTATCTGCTGGCCTCAGACTTCGATCAAACGTTGAGTTTCAACGATTCAGGGCTCGTCCTGAGCGAATTGCTGGGTATATCCGGATTCGAGGAGCGCGTGGCCGGGCTTGCGCGCAGCAATCTCGTGCAACAGGGCGGCGAGCTGGCGTATCTGATTCGTCATGATCCGGAATTTCGCGGCGTGCGCCGCGAGCATTTGGTGGAGGCGGGCCGCCGCGTCCGCCTCAAGCGCGCGATTCCCGCGCTGGTCGACTTCATGGAGCGCGGCACCGAAGGGTATCGTTTTTCTTTTTTCGTGATATCCGCAGCGCCGCGTGAAATCGTCATTTCCGCGCTCGACGGCATCGTAGCTCCCGAACGCATTTACGGTACCGAACTCGAATTCGACGCCCGCTCCGGCGAAGTTCGTGCCATCAAGCGCGTGCCCGCCGGCTACGGCAAAGTTGCGGTCGTGGAGGAGCTCGAGCGTCAACTGGGTGTCACAGCCGATCGGATGATCTATGTCGGCGATGGCAGTTCCGACGTTCACGTCATGCTGCATGTGAATAACCATGATGGATTTACGATTGCCGTTTCGGAAAATAAGCAGCTCGCGCGCATTGCGAAGAGCACGGTGCTCAGTGAAAACGCGTTCAGCATCATGGTTCCCATTCTTGATCAGCTTTTCCGCTGGCGAACGGGCGACATACGGGAATTGTTTGAGCGCTACGGGTTGAGTCTGAATGAGTGGGAAAAGGATCGCACGGACCGCGTGACAATCACCGAGGTTCTCGCCTTGGCGGGAGCCGATGTGGAAGCGGCATGAGTCATGTCCTCATTGAATGTGTGGGTTGGGCGGCGACCGCCGTTTTTGTGGGCTCGTACTTCTTCGCCCGCCCCTCTGTGCTGCGCAGCGTGCAGATGCTTGGCGCGCTGTTGTGGTGCATTTACGGGGTATTGATCAACGCATCGCCGGTCATTGTGGCCAACGTGCTGGTTATCTCAGCGGCTGCCTGGACCCTGTTCCGCAAACCCGCTGCAACTGGGCTTTAACCGCCGCCCTACTACAGCGCGGGGGGTCGGCCTCGAGCGGGTCAGGCCGTTTCGATTTCCATTTCTTCGAGGGCCACCATCTGCGCGATGATGGCGGTCTTGCGCGCCTCCAACTGATGCCAATTCATCTTGGCCAATGCGATTGTCGCCGCAGTCGCACCGGGCTCCTTCGCGATCGCCAAATAGCGGGCCTTGGCCGTCACCGAATTGCTCAGCGCGTAGGTAAACAGAGATTGAAGCTTCTTTAGGCGGTCTTCGAAATCCATTGCGAGCACCTCGAGAAAGGATGAGCAGCGGCGTTAGTCTGCTGAACTCGCCTTCTCGCCGAAACTCCCGGGGGGCAGCAACCGCTATAGGAAATATCCTATGGCCCGCGGCCGAGGCTGGTCGCGGCTTGGGTAAACCACCGGCGGGCTGTCCTTACCTGCAGGCGCGATTTATCCGCACTTCGAATCGCCGCAATTCAGGCAGGTGTTGCAGCCATCCATCATGACCACGGCCGCGGTGCTGCATTTCGCGCAAAGCTGTGCGCCTTCCGGAAAATGCGACTTTGAAAACGCATCGGTTTGCTTGGTGCGGGCCTCGAATTCGGCGCGCTTCTGATCGACCAATTTCTTCTGATGCACGTCGAGCTCGGGCTTTTTGAGCAGGCCGATCGACTGCAAGTGCCGCTCGATCACATAGCCTAATTCAGCGATGGTCGAGGGCATGAATTTGCCGCCCGGCTGCCAGTACCCGCCCTTCGGGTCGAATACCGCCTTGAGTTCATCGACCAAAAACGTGGTATCGCCGCCCTTGCGGAATACCGCTGAAATGACCCGCGTCAGCGCCACGATCCATTGAAAGTGATCGAGATTTTTGGAATTGATGAACACCTCAAACGGACGCCGCTGTTCATGCGGAGTGCCCTCATTGAGGACGATGTCGTTGATGGTCACGTACATCGCATGATCGGAAACAGGCGTCTTGATCTTGTAGGTCGAGCCGATCAGGACTTCCGGCCTTTCGAGCTTCTCGTGCATCCAGATGACATTGTCCTGGGTCTTCAGCGCCTCTTTGGCCGCCGCAGGCGCGTCCTTGGCTTCAGGCTTCTGCACGCGATATTTCGCGATCTTCTTGTCGATTTTGATTTGAGCCATGATCAGAACTTCCCGTAGTAGCCTTCTTTCAGGGCATCGAAGAGATTCGCGGCGGTATGCATCTCGCCGTCGTATTCGATCTCCTGATCGCCGCGCGCTTCGACCTCGGTGCCATCCTCGAGGGTGAACACATAGGTCGTATTCTTGAGATCGTCCTCTTTGACCAAAACGCCTTGAAATGCCTCCGGATTGAAGCGAAAGGTCGTGCAGCCCTTGAGGCCCTGTTCAAAGGCGTACATGTAGATGTTCTTGAAATCCTCGTACTTGTAATCGGTCGGCACGTTCGCCGTCTTCGATATGGAGGAGTCGATCCAGAGCTGCGCCGCGGCCTGAATGTCCACATGCTCCTTCGGTCCGATGTCGTCCGCGGAAATAAAATAGTCCGGCAGCTTCTCGGCGGGAAGTTGCGAATTCGCCATCGCGCGCGTGTTGATCAATTCACGGTAGGCCAATAACTCGAAGGAAAACACATCGACTTTTTCCTTGGATTTCTTGCCTTCGCGCAGCACGTTGCGGAAATAGTGGTGCGCAAAAGAGGGCTCGATGCCGTTGGAGGCATTGTTGGCGAGCGACAAGGAAATGGTCCCGGTCGGCGCAATCGAGGTGTGATGCGTGAAGCGCGCTCCGACCTCGGCGAGTTCATCGACCAGTTCGGGGGACGCTTCGGCGATGCGCTGCATGTAGCGGCTGTAGCGCGCATGCAGCACGCGGCCGGGCACGCGCGCACCCACCCGCCAGCCATCCTTCACCATCTCGGGGCGTTTGCGCAGCATTTCGCGCGTCACCGTGAATTCCTCATTCATGATGGGCGCCGGACCTTTCTCTTTCGCGAGATCGAGCGCCGCTTCCCAGCCCGCGACGGCCATTTCCCGCGAGACATTTTGGGTGAACGCCACCGATTTCTTCGACCCGTACTTCATGCACAACATGGTGATGGCCGAACCCAATCCCAAGAACCCCATGCCATGGCGGCGCTTGCGCATGATTTCGTCGCGCTGCTGCGCCAAGGGCAAGCCGTTGACCTCGACCACGTTGTCGAGCATACGGGTGAAAACCTTCACCACTTTGCGATAGGTTTCCCAGTCGAATCGGGCGTCCTCGGTGAACGGATCAACCACGAATTTGGTGAGATTCACCGAGCCCAGGAGGCATGAGCCATAGGCCGGCAAGGGCTGCTCTCCGCACGGGTTGGTGGCGCGGATTTTTTCCGTCCACCAATTGTTGTTCATCTCATTCACCTTGTCGATGAGGATGAAGCCCGGCTCGGCAAAATCATACGTGGAGGTCATGATCACGTCCCACACGCGCCGCGCCGGCAGGGTCTTGTAGATCTTGCAGGCAACCAGCCCCTCCTCGTTCGCGACATAGCCTTCCGTATAGGGCCATTCGCGCCACACAAACTTGGCCGCGTCCGTAAGGTCCGGCAGCTCTGCCTCATATTCTTGGCGGCCGATGGGAAAGGCGAGGGTCCAGTCGCCGTCGCTCTTCACAGCCTTCATGAACTCGTCGGTGACCAGCAACGACAAGTTGAACTGGCGCAGCCGGCCGTTCTCGCGCTTGGCGCGAATGAATTCCAGCGCGTCGGGGTGTCCGATATCAAACGTGCCCATCTGAGCGCCGCGCCGGCCGCCTGCCGAAGACACGGTGAAGCACATTTTGTCGTAGATATCCATGAACGACAGAGGACCCGACGTATAGGCGCCCGCGCCGGACACGTACGCGCCGCGCGGCCTCAAGGTCGAGAATTCATAGCCGATCCCGCAACCCGCTTTGAGCGTCAGGCCGGCTTCATGGACCTTCTTCAAGATATCGTCCATGGAATCGCGAATCGTCCCGGACACGGTGCAATTAATGGTCGACGTCGCCGGCTTGTGTTCCAGCGCGCCGGCATTGGACGTGACGCGGCCGGCGGGAATCGCGCCATGGCGCAAGGCCCAGAGGAACGATTCGTACCACTGTTCGCGGCCATGCTCACTTTCCACATCGGCAAGCGCGCGCGCGACACGCTTGTAAGTGTCGTCCATCGTCTTGTCGACGGGCGAGCCGTCTTTCGCGGTCAGCCGGTATTTCTTATCCCAGATGTCGAAGGACGCCTCTTGATAAGGAATGCTGCCAACATCTTTGGGCTGTATTTTGACCACCGTATTCATGGGTATTTACGCCGCTCCGTTATAATTATCGAGCTAAAACTTCAACAGAAATGGGGGTGTTCTCGCGGAAAGAAAGCGTTGGTGAACTTAACGTAAGACTGAAGGGATTCAACGTACCGCTCGAACACAACATCTTGTGTTTCAGGCGAAAGGGTACGGCGCGATGGCAATCAGCGTCAAGACTTTTTTCGTAGTATTTTGTGTCAAAAAAATACATATATATCAATGATATGGAGAAATGTCCCGAGAAATTAGCTGATTACACTTTCGGCGGGCTGGGTCAAGAGGAAAAAGCACAAATCGCAAGATATTGTGTTTGCACAAGATATCCACATTATGTTCCATTGACTTTGAACTGCGTCACACTTTCCCGTCGCCAAAAACTGCGCCAATTGCCAAGCCTTTTGCGACCGCACCACTCCTTTAAAGACCGCGCGAGTTGAAATCGATTCCGAAGACCCAATTTCCCGACTCACGCGCGTGACTTTCGATTCACAGATTTTTATACCCATTTTATGAGGAGTTTTAGACATGACTGTCGTACGTTATGAGCCGTGGGCACTCGTCAGCCGGCTCCAGAAGGAAGTTGACCGTTTATTTGGCGCGCCGCTGACGACGGCTGCGGATTCCGGCGCGTGGTTGCCGCCCGTGGACATCCACGAGGAAGCGAATCAGTTCGTATTGCACGTCGATCTGCCGGGCGTCGATCCGAAGGCCGTTGAAATTACCTCCGATCAGGGAGTGCTGACCATTCGCGGACAGCGCGAGGATTCACGCAAGGAGTCCCGCGAAGGATTCCGTCGCGTCGAGCGCATCAGCGGCGAATTCCAGCGGCGTTTCAGCCTGCCGGAGACTGCGGACGCTCAGAACATCAAGGCAAAGGTCGCCCATGGCGTGCTGCAAGTCTCAATTCCCAAGCTGGCGCAGGTGCAACCGCTTAAGATCCAGGTCGAAGCCGCCTAAGGGGATCCTTGGCGCGCGCCCTTCCGTGTAATATCGCGTCGATACTGGCGAGAAGGCCGGACGAATACGTCCGGCCTTGCTTGCTCGCCGGCTATAAAATATCCCGAAGGACCTGCGCATGAATCCGCGTCTCAAATTTGCAGCGGCCGCACTCGCAGCGGCTGTTATCGGCGGGCCGCTTTACGCCGGTTCCCCGGCCGCGGATGCCGCTCCCATCCCCTCGCTTGCCCCCATGGTCAAGCGCGTTTCTCCTTCTGTGGTGAATATCGCGACCCGCGGTACTATTAAAGAGCAGCCCGGACGCAATCCCCTGTTGGATGATCCGTTTTTCCGCCGCTTCTTTGAGGCGCCGCCCGATTCGAAGCCGCGCGAACGGCAATTTCAAAGCGCCGGTTCCGGCGTCATCGTCGATGCCAAAAACGGCTACATCATCACCAATCACCACGTCGTCGAGAATGCCAGCGAGATCACCATCACGCTGCTCGACAACAGAACTTTCACCGCCAAAGTGATCGGCTCCGATGAAGGCGCGGATGTCGCGGTGCTGCAGGCAAAGCAGCCCAATCTGGTCGCCATGGCTTTGGGCGATTCGACCAAGCTGGAAGTCGGCGATTACGTGGTCGCGATCGGCAATCCTTTCGGTTTGCAGCACACGGTGACTGCGGGCATTGTGAGCGCGTTGGGGCGCAGCGACATCAATCCGGAGGCCGGCGGCTATGAGGATTTCATTCAGACCGATGCCTCGATCAATCCCGGGAATTCGGGTGGCGCGCTGGTGAACCTGCGCGGTGAGCTGGTCGGCATTAACTCGGCGATTCTGTCGCGGACCGGCGGCAATATCGGCATCGGCTTTGCCATTCCGGTGAACATGGTCCGTGGCGTCATGGATCAGCTCATCAAGTACGGTCAGGTCAAGCGCGGAATTCTCGGCGTCCAGCTCTACAGCGTCAACGCGGACATCGCCAAGGAATTCGGGCTGACCGAGACGACCGGGGCGCTGGTGGCGGGCGTGGCACAGGGGTCGGCCGCGGAACGCGCCGGCATCAAAACCGGGGACATCATCACTTCGCTGAACGGCGTCACCATGAGGAGCTCGGGCGAGCTTCGCAATGCCATCGGCATGCTGCATGTTGGAGACAAGGTCGAACTGGGCCTGCTGCGGGATGGCAAGCCGCGCAAAGTGACCGCGTTGATCGCCGATCGCGGCGAGGTGGAATCCGCGAGTGCCGCCGAGATCAACCGCGGTCTCGATGGCGCAGAGTTATCCGATGCGCCGGATGGCGGCGGGGTTGTGGTGAACAAGATTCAAGAAGCCAGCGCGGCGACCCAATCGGGACTGCGCGCCAACGATGTCATCGTGGGTGTGGGGCGCACGCCGGTCACGAACATGAAGTCCTTTCTCGAGGCGGTGAAGGGAGCTTCCGTGCTGGTGCTGAGAGTTCGTCGCGGCAGCGACACCTTGCTGCTTCCGGTTCGCTGATTTATGCGCCTCCTATCCATCGTCGTTCTCGGCGGCACCGGCTTTTTAGGCACCCGGCTGGTTGCCCGATTGATCAAGGATGGCCACCAGGTCACGGTGCTGTCGCGCGACAGGGAACAGCACAAACACCTGCTGGTCCTGCCCGGTCTCACGCTGGAGAACTGCGACGTCTATCAGGAAGCGCAACTCAGCGAGCGCTTCCGAGGCAAGGATGTGGTGATCAACCTCATTGGCATTCTCAATGAGCGTTGGTTCGGCGGGGCCGGTTTCCGGCGCGCACACACGGAACTCACGCTGACTGTCCTTCAGGCGGCCCGTTCCGCGGGTGTCACCCGCCTGCTGCAGGTGTCTGCCTTGAAAGCGGCCACCGGGGCGCCCAGCTACTACCTGCGCTCCAAGGGCGAAGCCGAAAAACTGATTCGTGATCAGAACACGGCGTTGGATTGGACCATCTTTCAGCCGTCCGTGATGTTTGGCCCAGGCGACTCCTTTCTAAACCGATTTGCAGGCTTGCTGGCGGCGATACCCTTTGCCTTCCCGCTCGCAAGACCGAATGCCCGGTTTCAGCCCGTGCTGGTTGACGATGTCGTGAATGCATTGCGGCGCTGCCTGCATGGCGGCGCGAGCAGCCGTCAAACCTATGAACTCTGCGGTCCTCAGATCTACAGCCTGCGCGACATTGTCGCCTTGGTGGGAAAACTGACGCACCGGCGGCGCTGGATCATCGGCCTGCCGAATTTTGCAGGCCGCTTGCAGGCATTCATGATGAATTTCGTGCCCGGCCGCCCGTTCTCCAGCGATAACTACCGATCACTCAAGGTCGACAGCGTCTGCGGCGAGGATGGCTTCTCGAAACTGGGCATCAAGCCGCAGTCCATGGGGGCTTCGGCGCGACTTTTCTTGGGCGCCCAAGAAGACAATGCGCGCCTCAGTCAAAATCGCGCGGCCGCGGGAAGAGCCAAGGTCGGCCGCTAGGCCCGCACCATTCGCGGCTACCTCTGCTCAGACGATTCTGCGGGCTTCGGCAGTAATTCGCCGAGCGCATAAAGGGTCTTCTGTGGAAAGCGCTCGAGCGGATAATACTTCGTGATGATTTCGACCGCCCGCTCGAATGAGCGGATGTCCAGGTGGCGCAACAAATACCGGACGTCATCCTCGTCGTGAAATTCGGCTCCGATCCTCATCGCCAGACATTTCATTGCCAGCAGGTACTCGGGTTGCGCGACCATGACGCGAAGGTGGTCGAGCGCCAGGTACTCTGCGTAACCGCCGTGGGCACTCATGAACCCCTTGACACCATCATTGAGCCAGTCAGGATTCACGCGCGCACGAACCGCCACGCGAGCTGCGGCTTGGCGCACCTCAGCTGCGGGGCGGAACAGAGCATCCACATCCTGGGTAGACGGCCGCGCGGCATACGCAAGGCACATGACGGCGCCTCCGACAAGGAACAACTCGCCTTCCGTGCC
>Ga0193726_1000466_pt1 | contig 42419 bp, 42 predicted proteins | sample H2c1metaG_FD_144928 | JGI IMG/M metagenome (GOLD analysis project Ga0193726, IMG submission 144928) | Soil microbial communities from a riparian zone of the East river system, Colorado, United States - H2c1 | ecosystem: Environmental > Terrestrial > Soil > Riparian zone | place: USA: East River... | reverse complement strand
TACCAGTTGGAAGGCAACGGGTTGAGAGGAATGCGGGAACGCATCGAAGCACTGGGGGGGACCCTCGCCCGCGAAACCAGTGGTGGGACCCGTCTCACCATCCAGTTTCCGCTGACGCCAGCGAAAGCCGCCCGCCAACCGTGAACCCCACAATCAAAGACGGTCGCAAAACCATCCGCGTCGTCATCGCCGAGGATCAGGGCATGGTTCTTGGAGCGCTGGCGGCTCTGCTTGAGATTGAAGGCGACATCTCAGTCGTCGGACGAGCACGCAACGGCCGAGAAGCTCTCCAGCAAGTCCTTGCCCAAAAGCCCGACGTCTTCCTTACGGACATCGAAATGCCCGAGATGACCGGGCTGGATGTGGCTGCCGAACTCAAGCGCCGCCGCTGCGGAACCCGGGTGATCATCCTGACCACTTTTGCACGGGCCGGCTATCTGCGCCGAGCTTTGGACGCAGGAGCTGCGGGATACTTGCTCAAAGACATGCGGGCTGAACAACTGGCCGACGCAGTAAGGCGGGTACATCAGGGCCTTCGCGTCATTGATCCCGAGCTAGCCACCGAGGCCTGGGGCGAACCCGATCCTCTCACCGACCGCGAGCGCCAGGTGCTCCGCCTGGCTGGCGAGGGCATGGCCAGCGGCGACATTGCCGTCCAGTTAAACCTTTCAGAAGGTACCGTACGCAACTATCTATCGGAAGCCATCAGCAAGCTAGGCGCCGGCAACCGTATCGAGGCAGCGCGTACGGCACGGACCAAGGGTTGGCTCTAGATCGCCTTCTGCTAGCCATGCTGTCGCCTCCCCATCCCCATATCCCTTTCCGGGCACACCACTTCTGGGCAATTGACAACGAAACCAGATTCAAGTAACTTCCCGGAACACATGAACCGTTGGACGATTAGACCGTCGGTAGTAGCCGCACTGTTGGGCGTGCTGTGTGTGGTCTTGTTGGTGCTCGTCCTTCCCGAGGTTGATTTGCCAGATGTGGCCTTCCATGGAGGCAGCGCGCCGGCGGTGGTGCATGCCCGGAGCGTCAGCCCCCAGGGCATGGTGACGGTGGCGGCGCTGATTCCCTTCAGTTTTTCGGCTCACCCTTTGGGACATCGCTGGGCCGAATCCGCGTTGTCTGACCACAGCTCCGTCGACTCCATTCCCATCCTTCATCACGCTCTTCGCTGTTAAGACTTCGCGTAACTGCATTCCGCCTTGCTCCGGATATTCAGGAGCAACAAGGGGCAGTTCGCAGCTGGGGCCAGGGCTCTGGGGAGGGCCCGGGGTTTTCTCGTGCTGCCCCTTTTTATTTCATAGCAGCAACCTACAAGGATGACTTAATCATGAACTACAAATGCCGCATGTTTCTCTTCAATGACGTGGAACTGTTCCATGCAAAATCCGCTCAAGCGGGCCTGACAGAAGATGACATCTGGGACCTGGTAGCTTCCGGCATGGAAGTGAACCACCTGGTCGAGTACGTGGATGCCATGCTCACCAGCCGCGTCAACTGAAGCCGTCAAGCTGTCCCGTGCCCCGTCCTTCCGCGGTTTTTGCGGGGGGGGGCGGGGCTTTTTCATTTAGACGAGGATCAAAACGATGATAGAACCAGCACGCGCATTCTCCCTGCTACCCCCATCGCCCGGAAGAAGTACACGCGCTCGAGCCGCCCGCAGCCAGATCCGAAAGGAGCTGACCCACTCAGGCCGGACTTGGTCCGGGGGCGAGTGCGACCCGGCCACGCTCCTGCAAGGGCATCGCGTGGCATCAAGTCTTCACAAACCCCCGGGAGCGTTCTGCTCTGAGCGAGCATCAAACTCAACAGGGAAACCACAAACCTTTTTGGAGGCACACCAACTATGGCTGGAAAAGTGAACCTAGGCCTGCTCGTTCGCCTGGAAGCAAAACCGGGAAAAGAAGCCGAGGTCGAACAGTTTCTCAAAAGCGGGCTCGCAATCGTGCAAGGCGAACCGGCCACCGTCACCTGGTATGCGATCCGTTTGAGCGCCACCACTTTTGGAATTTTCGACACTTTCGCCGGCAACTCAGGCCGCGACGCTCATCTCAACGTACAAGTCGCCGCCGCCCTGATGGCCCAAGCCGGGGACCTATTCTCGAAGCCTCCCCAAATAGAAAAAGTGGATATCCTGGCCGCAAAACTGCCGTAAACGGCGCGACCGCCGAGGGGGGGCCTGCTCCCTCCGCGGTTTTTGCCGGGGGGCGGTGCTTTTCGTTTTGGCAACCCCGGACGGGCCGCCGGGTGCGCCGTCCGATGTGCGTCCGAGATGTTGCGGAACCGGGTTCTTGCTGTCGCGCCTGGCTGGGATCCCGCGTGTCCCAAGCTGCTGGGATTGGGGTGGGAATCCCGTCTGCAGCAGAACGGGTGCGCTGCTTCTCAAGGTCAAATCAATCCTTTCAGAGCCCATTGCCCGATTCGCCGATTTGACGGCCGAGTCATGAACGAGCCAGTCCGCCTCATTTGTGGCGGGCCACGCCGGGCCATCCCCACGGAGATTGCTCTCGGCCTCAAGACCGGCCGGAACGACAAGGTGTTTGAGGAAGGCGCTGGAGGTCGCCGCCTTGTGATCGACTCGGGTGCCTTCACGGACTATGATTCCATTCGATCTCTGCTTCCCGATGAAGATGCAGTTGCGATCCAGGCTTCCGCGGTACCTGCTGGCTGCGTTCTCGGTGCTCCCGACTCCCGTTGTCCTGCATTCCGCTCTCTTGATGCCCTCCGCGGCGTGGGCGCAGGAGGGTGCCCCGCCCTCCCGCAAAGAAGGCGGGGAGGACGGGGCAAGCTCTGGGGTCGAAAAGGCCGGGCATGATGCTTGGCTGCGTTATGCTCCCGTTCACAACCCGGGCGCCATGCGGCGCTACGATCGCGTGTTGGTCTTTGGCGACTCGGAGCTGCTGCATACGGCTGAGGCAGAACTGCTTCGAGGCCTGCAAAGAGCTGCCGGCTCTCAGCCATCGATTTTCAGGAAGACGCCTGGCAGCACGCCTCCGCTCGGCGGGTGGGGAAGCAGCCTTCCTGCGGAGCGGCAGGCAGCGGATGCTGCGATTGTTCTGGGCACGGTGGTTTCGCTCAGGATGCAGTTCCCCGGTCTTTCATCTGTTTTGGCGGCGCCGGCGTTGCGGCCCGATGGATATTGGCTGAAGGTGACCAGAATCAGCGGCCATCCAGTACTGCTGGTGACGGCCGACGGCGATCGCGGCGTTCTCTATGGCGTGTTTGGCTTGCTGAGGCGGCTGGCGTTGCAACAGAGTCTGGAAAATTTGGACCAGGTGCAGAATCCCTCTTCGGCCATCCGCTGGACCAACGAGTGGGACAACCTAGATGGCAGCATCGAACGCGGCTATGCGGGCCGCTCGATTTTTTTCTCCGACGGCAAGGTGTTGCCGGACCTGACTCGGGTGCAAGAGTACGGGCGCCTGCTGGCTTCGGCCGGAATCAACGGCTGCGTGGTCAACAATGTGAACGCCGACCCGCGCGTGATCTCCGGCGAGTTCCTGCCGCAGTTGGCGCGGATCGCAGCGGCGTTTCGTCCCTGGGGAATTCGGGTGGCGGTATCGGTGGATTTTGCCAGTCCGCAGAAAATTGGTGGGCTGAAGACCTTTGATCCGCTGGATCCGGAGGTTGCGGCCTGGTGGCGGAAGAAGGCGGATGAGGTCTATGCGGCTCTGCCTGATCTGGCGGGATTTCTGATGAAGGCCGACTCGGAGGGTCGCGTCGGGCCGTCGGCGTATCGACGGACACACGCCGACGCGGCCAACGTGATTGCGCGTGCGCTCAAGCCGCATGGCGGGGTTTTGATTTATCGGGCGTTCGTCTACAACCATCACCTTGACTTCAACGATCTGAAAGCGGATCGGGCGCGGGCCGCCTACGACAACTTCGCGCCGCTGGATGGCAAGTTCGACGACAATGCGCTGATCCAGATTAAGTACGGTCCGGTTGATTTTCAGGTGCGTGAGCCGGTGTCGCCATTGATTGGGGCGCTCAAGAATACCAATCAGGTTCTGGAGTTGCAGATCACGCAGGAATATACCGGGCAGCAGCGGCATTTGTGCTTTCTGGCACCGATGTGGAAAGAGATTCTGGATTCTGATTTAGCTGGGACGCCGGTGAAAAGGATCGTTTCGGGGCGTTCGCTTGGCGGCTTTGTTGGAGTTTCCAATGTCGGCCTGGATGCCAACTGGCTTGGGTTCGATCTGGCGCAGGCGAATCTCTATGCGTTTGGACGGTTAGCTTGGGATCCTGACCTTTCTGCCCGGGAGATTGTTGCGGATTGGACTCGGCTTACCTTTGGGGAGGATCCCGCGGTCGTCAAGACCATCGTGGACATGCAGATGGAATCCTGGTCCGTCTACGAAAAATATACCGGTTCACCTTTGGGATTGCAGACGTTGACCAACATCACGGGTAACCATTACGAGCCGGGGCCGCAATCGGCGGACGGGAATGGTTGGGGGCAGTGGATTCGCGCGGACCACGACGGGGTTGGGATGGATCGGACTGTGGCGACCGGGACAGGGTTTGTGGGGCAGTACGAGGCGTCCCCGTATGAGTCGCTGAAGACGTGCCCCGACAATCTGATTCTGTTTTTTCATCATGTTCCCTATCGGTACGTTCTTCATTCGGGGAAGACCGTGATTCAGACGATTTATGACTCGCATTACGACGGGGCGGCGGCGGCCGAGACTTTTCCGGTCCGCTGGAAATGGTTGCGAGGGCGAGTGGATGATGAGAGGTATTCGGCGGTGTTGGCGCGGCTAGAGGGGCAGGCGGCGCAGGCGATGGTTTGGCGGGGTGCGATCAATGAGTGGTTTTTTAATTTGTCGGGGATTGGGGACGATCGGGGGCGATTTGGGCGGTAGCAGGTGCGGTTCCAGTTGGCATGGCCCGGGAGGGGACGGGCCCGACCCGATCGTGAAGGAAGCCATCGATGCAGGGCTTGCCCTGGCCGAGGACCGGTGGAAGCTGTTCCATCTCCCTCTGCGGTTTCCTCTTTCTGATTGCGAACCTGGACTTCACTGAGATTTCCTCCGCAAGCGTTTGGCGGAGGCCGCCACCTCGGTTGCTACTTGGTCGCGCAGGGTCGCTGGTTCGATGACATCGACGCGAGCCCCTAGGCCGAGGACGATGAAGCGGGCCTCGTCGATGTGATCGAACTGGACTTGGAGAGTGATCCAACCCTCTGGATCGGGATTGTCCAACGTCTTTACGGGCGATGCGATTCGCCATACCTTCACCCATTCGGCCACCCCGGGCTCGAGACGAAGAGTGGCTTGGCAGCGGGACCATCCGTGTTCGAATTGTCTGGTCGCTGTTTTCCAGTGAGCGGCCAGATCGAAATCGGGCGGACGATGACTTGGCAAATCCAGCTGTCTTGCCTTTTCGATTCGCGATACACGAAAGGTGCGAAGCCCCTGGGAGGTGTTTGCCACCAGGTACCAGGCGCTGCCTTTGGCTACGAGACCTAAGGGATCGACGACTCGCTCGCGGATGGATTCCCTGCGCGGCTCCGTGGACCTGGGCACTCGACGATATTCAATGACGAGCTTGCGGTCGCGCGAGACCGCGTCCTGAACCAGGGGAAGCAGGGAAAGATTCTCGGTCGAGGCGCGCCAGCCGGTGGGGTCCACGTACAGGCGTTGGCGGATCGAAACCGCCTGTGCGCGCATGGAGACCGGCAGGGCAGCCATCAACTTGCCGAGAGCGCGCTCGGCGGCGGCGGCGAGGCGCGTGTCCCCGATCACCCTTGGTGCGGCCATCAGAAGGGCCCGCAGCTCGGACTCGTCGAGTCCCGGGACTTGGGTGCGCCAGTCTTCGTCGAGTTGCCAGCCGCCGCGGGAGCCGCGCAAGGCCAGGACTGGGACGCCGGCGGCGCTCAGCGATCCCATGTCGCGGTGGAGGGTGCGCGCCGAGACCTCCAGGCGCTCAGCCAGTTCGCGTCCGGTGAGACGGCCGCGAGCTTGCAAGAGCAGGAGGATGGATAGGAGGCGGTCGGCTCTCATGTAGGGTTGGGGCGCCCTTCGGGCGCGCTCTTTTCAATATTCCCATTTGAATTATGACAGAGGATGTCATATATGAATGCCTATTCTGATTTCGTAGGTTGGAAATTTTGCAATTGCGCGGTGGAGGGATGGATGAAAATGACGGAGCTGTTTTCGGCGGAGCTGGAGCGGGAGGCTGTGGGAACCCGCAGCGTGCTCGAGCGCGTACCGGAAGGACGGTATGATTGGAAGCCACACGAGAAATCCATGCTTCTTGGATATCTTGCCACGCTGGTGGCAACGATGCCGGCGTGGATTGCGATGACCATCAAGAACGATGACTGGGATCTCAAGCCGGCGGGCGGGCCGCGGCCCCAGCCGCAGCCTCGCACCCGGAAAGAACTGCTGCAGGCCTTCGAGGAATCTCTGGCGGCGGGGCGCGAGGCGTTAGCGAATACGAGCGATGAGCATTTGATGAAGCCCTGGCGGCTGCTGGTCGGCGGCCGTGTGGTGGCGGAGCAGCCGCGGCACATCATGCTGCGGGACAGTGTCTTCAATCACCTGGCGCATCATCGGGGGCAGCTGACGGTTTATCTGCGGCTCAATGAGGCGTCCGTGCCCGCGATCTATGGGCCCTCGGCGGATGAAGGCAGGTTTGAATAACATGAGTCCCGGGTTGCCGCGGCGGGTTGGTTCGTAGGGCGAAAAACACTGACGGCCGAGGAGGATTATCTTGTACGAAGTCATCCTGAAGCGCTTTGAGCATCCCGATGAGGTTCGAATTTTCGAAAAGGGAAAGTTTGAACTGGTGCATGTGCATGGCATGACGATTGGGCGTGCCACCTACGAACCCGGCTGGAAATGGTCGGTCCATGTGGGCCAGCCAACGGGAACCAAGAGCTGTGCGGTTGAACATGTTGGCATGGTGATCTCGGGACGCGCCACGGCCGCCATGGACGATGGCAATATTGTAGAGATGAAAGCGGGTGACATCTTCTACATCGCGCCCGGTCATGACAGCTGGGTGGTCGGCGGCGAGCCTTACGTGTCGCTGCATCTGATGGGCGCGGCTGATTATGCGCTGCGCAAATAGGGTCGCGCGTTTTTGGTGTCCCGGCCGCCCGAATCGCGGTCGAGCGCGCTTGCCGGGCTTAGTCTTGGATGCCATCTGCGCCGCACTTCGTCCCGGGCCAAGCCGGGCCGCTGCCTTCGACTGCGCTCTGCGCGGGCGCTCCGGAGCTGGTTCTCGGTGACTTGCCTTGGTTTCGCTTGGGGGGCGTGATTCGCTGCCAGGAACCCGTGATTATCGGAATTTGTAATACCGGCGGGTAAATACAATGTACGTCCTCGAAGGCGTACCCAATTTCTCCTGCTTGGTCCCCCGCGGCCCGTGGCCAGCAAGCAACTGCCAAAGGGCCGGCGTTTGCTCGGGCGGAAGAAATTATCCCGCAGGGCGCTCCCGGCGACAATTCCTGTCATTCCCTCGGCAGAGGCGTGGGCTTGCGGCGACTGGGGCTAAATCCAGGATGGTTGTGGCCGGACTGGAACGGGAAGGCGTTTGCGGGCGAAATGGCTCTTTGAAAAATGCACCGCCGCCGCGGCCGTCACCGCCAAGGCTGCGTGGTCGAAGCCGGGGCCATCCATGCCGACGACTGGCGCAGGTTCTCCGAGTCTTTCCCGCGATTCAGCGCGATTTTGCCGGTCCCTGGCGGTGCTCCTTGCCCGAAGATTCGAGAGGACGTCGAAGCAATTGGCACCGGAGAGAGTCTCCCAAAAAGCATACCCACGCGCGGTTCACAAGATCAGATTTGCCTTCGTCCGAAACTCTGGTAATCCATTTCCCTGGCCACGGCACACTCGTAACCTTGCGCGGGTAACCGTCGAATCTCGACAATTCACTTAAAGCTACATGCGAGTCTTTCTTATCTGTGCCGCTTTGTGCATTGGCGGGGTTGATGGTGTCGCCCAGGACACGTCCATGAACGCGCAGGAGCTCGCCCGCGTAAGCCGCGAACTGCAGGAGACCCGTTCCGATCTCGCCGACTCCCGCCGCCAGATCGAAGAGCTTCGGCAACGTCTGGAAGAACTTCGTAATCAGGTCCAATCCGGCAAGCCTTCTGTGAATGAGCCGCCGGTTGCGACCGAACCATCGGCCGCGGCTGCGGACCAGGATGTCAGTTTCCTGGCCGCGAAGGTCAGCGAACTCCATCAAGACAAAGTTGAGAGCGCCAGCAAGTATCCCGTGAAACTTTCGGGAATGGTTTTGTTCAACTCATATCTCGACAACGGGTCTCTAGATGCCCAGGACTTACCCAACCTTGCATTTCCCAGTACTCCAGGCGTGGCGAATGGCAGCCTCGGTGCAACCATGACCCAGACGCTGCTTGGGCTTGATGTGACCGGCCCAAGGCTGTTCGGCGCGAGGACGTTCGCAGAGGTGACGATCGACTTCGCCGGTGGCAGTCCAACGACTGCCTATGGAATTGCTTCTGGACTGGTTCGATTGCGAACCGCAAATGCTCGTCTTGACTGGGGGAATACGACTCTTAAAATCGGCCAGGATTCCCCGTTTTTCTCACCTCTGTCTCCAACTTCCTACGCGACGATCCGAGAGCCTGCATTCGCATGGGCTGGTAACTTGTGGGTGTGGACGCCGCAGATCGAAATCGAACATCGATTGAGACTGGCTTCTGATTCTTCGCTGGTGCTGCAGGGGGGCGTACTGGATCCGCTGACCGAACAAACGCCGTCCTTCCAGGGAAGAACCGCTACGGCCGGCGAAGCCAGCCGGGTACCTGCGATCGCCGGGCGAATCGCAATCGATCGCTCGTTGGCGGCGCATCATCGATTCAGCCTCGGATTTGGCGGCTATCGCGCTCGCCAGCGATTCGAGACATTCCGAGAAAATAATAGCTGGACCTTAAACACCGATTTCAAAGTGCCTTTGGGAAGTCATCTGGAGGTCTCGGGCGAATGGTACAAAGGGCAAGCCGCTGGCGGTCTTGGGGGCGGTATCTGGACCAGTTGGATTTTTCCCGAAAGCGGAGATCCTCACAGCGCCATCCGCGCTCTTCGTTCCACCGGCGGCTGGGCGCAGTTGAAATTGATACCGGCAACACGCTTCGAGATCAACGGGGCCATGGGCCAGGACGAGAATGATGGACAAGATCTTCGCCAGTTCCCGGTTCCATATATGGACTACGGATTCCCCGCTTTGAAGAAGAACCGCGCCGAATTTGTAAACTTCATCTTCAAGCCGAATTCCGTCCTTCTCTTTGCAGTCGAATATCGCCATTTGTTTACCCAGCCGTCGATTGGCGCGAGCGGCTCCGGCGACCAGGTGAATGCCGCCGCGGGAGTACGCTTCTGATGTTCCGGGCCTACCTATCGGCGCTGTTGATTGCCTTGAGTGGTTTCGCCGCCGCTCAGGATGCAAGCGTTCGGGGAACGGTCAACGTCAAGCACCGCTCCGGCAATGGATCCGGAAGTGGCGAGGTGATTGTGTGGCTGACTCCCAGCCGGCCCGGCGGGCCTGTGGCGCCAGGACCGATGGTGCGGTTAGTGCAGAAAAACAAACGATTCACGCCGCATGTACTGGCTGTGACGGTCGGCACGCAAATCGAATTTCCGAATCAGGACCCGTTCTTCCATGATGTTTTTTCAATTTACCGGGGCAAGCCGTTCGACCTGGGTCTGTACGAAAGCGGCGCGGTCCGCAAGGTTCAGTTCTCGCAGCCGGGGGTTTCCTACATTTTCTGTAACATCCACCCGCAAATGAACGCCGCCGTCGTCGTATTGCGGACACCCCACTTTGCCGCGACCGGCGACGATGGAAGTTTTCGGATCAGCCATTTGCCGCCTGGGCAGTACAGGCTTGAATTCTGGTACGAGTTTGCTGCGGAAACTGAACTCGCGGCGTTGTCACGGGACTTGCAGGTCGCCTCGGGCGAAAATGCTTTAGACGCGATTACGCTGCATTCCTCCGATGCCCCCAAAGACCATTTGAATAAGTACGGCGAAGTTTACTCCCCGAGTAAGCCCGACAAGTACTAGATAGCAGAACGCGCTCGGACGGGGTTTTGCGAGCGGGCACGCGTCAAAGGCCGAGCTGCGAGTGTTGGGTCCTGCCGCCGATCAGAGTGGCTTGGGTCGCGTGTTTCGCGCCGCGGCGATGTTGGATGGTTCGTCGGAGAATGATTTCCCCGGCCCGTAGGCCAATTTCTGGTGCTTCGTTCCAACCTTGCGAATGATGTCTCGCCAGCCGTCGTCCCAGCTGATGCGGGCGTCGCCATCGTCGATCGTCCAGGTACCATGGGCGGAACCAATAGATTTTCGGGCGTTGCCATTGGCTTCGAGAGTGATAAAGAAATTCTGGCCATTCCCGTCGCCCACTTCCCACTTGCCGATGAAGTGACTTCGGCTCGGAATTGCCAGGCTGGCAGTGGCGGCGGGAGGAGTCCTGAATTCGATGTTGGCGATATCGGCCAGCGAGAAACTCTGCTGTTGTCCGTCTTTGAAGACGATCACGATGGAACTGGCGTCGCCCGGCGGCTTGGGCTTCGTTTTCGGATCGGCGCCGAAAGCTGCCGCCGCCAGCATACCAAGAACACAAACCGCTCCCATGAGATTGCGCATGTCTTGCCTCCCCGTACGCCACTGAATGGCTGACCCATCGCCTCCCAAGTCCTCAATCGAAGACATGGGCCGGACGTAGTACTCCGACCGCCACCTGTTAGTACGGAAGGCAACGGAAGAAAGTTCCAGACGCCGCCAGGCACTCAGAGTAATGAATTGTTGAGCCATTGCCAACCGCAATCCGGCCTGGGGTTCCCCCTTCCGTTCCTGTGGAGGGCACGACTCCAAAGCAGCTGGTGATGCTGGTCACTCCATACTGGGCCAGCCCGCAAGAACTCGGCACCGGCGCAACACCCTATCTGGGTCATTCCCGGCAGCAGTCGGCGAACTGTTCCACCAGATGCAGAATGCGCTGAGGATCGGACAAAAAGGCGCCATCATCGGTCAATCACCATTTGGCAACCCCCGGCCCGGGTTTCGCAACAAATTTCCGACGTGTGTGTTCTCTATATGTGCGCGCAACGCCTAGGAGGAAGAACAGTATGCGTGTTGGATCACGATGGCTTCGATTGGTATTTGTGTCCGGCGCTTTGCTTACCCCGCTGGTGACCACCGGGTGCGCAACTCACCGAGTGTACGATCCGTATCACAGTGACTACCACCACTGGGATCGTCATGAAACTGTTTACTACCAGCAATGGGTCGTGGAAAATCATCGGGACCCGCATCGCGACTATCGTCGCCTCAACAAGGATGAGCAGAAGCAATACTGGGACTGGCGGCACAATCATGGCGACCACCACTAGACGGTAAATGCCAGCGCGGGCGGTGGGAAGATCAGACTTGCTGCCGCCCGGTAGTGCCGGAGCCCCTTCCCTTCAAGTTTCCCCCCCGCCGAGTACAATGAGTAGCTGAAGCAAGCTGAATCCAACTATGTCTACGTCCCGCACGGCTCGCTCGCAAACCGGCCATCCGCAGGCCTCTCCTGCGAAGATAACCGCTGTTCCCCTCACCCTGGAGGGCTACAGCGTGCTGCACCAGATGTTTCGCTTCCGCTGGGCCGCGTGGCGTCAGCTTGACGGCACCGAGAAGATTGACATCGTGCGCGAAGCCAGCAGCGAGCTCGCGGCGATGGAGCAGAACTCCAGCGGACAGTTCGCCCTCTATTCTCTGCTCGGTCACAAGGGTGACTTGATGCTGATCCACTTCCGCGAGTCGTTTGATGAGTTGAATCAGGCCGAACTGCAATTGGCACGGTTACGGATCAGCGACTATCTGGAATCGGCAACGTCCTATTTGTCCGTCATCGAGCTGGGACTCTACGAATCCACCGTCAAGGTGTATAGCGAATTGGCGGAACGCGGACTGGAGCCGCATTCCGACGAGTGGAACCGGGAGATTAAGGTCACTTTGGCTCGCCAGATGGAGGCCATGCGGCCGCGGCTGTTTCCCGGGATTCCCAAACACCGTTACGCCTGCTTCTATCCCATGGACCGGCGGCGGGGAGAGGACAAGAACTGGTATACCGTTCCCCTGGCAGAGCGCGCCCGCCAGATGCATGAGCATGGGTTGGTCGGCCGACGCTATGCCGGTGAGGTGAAGCAGATCATTACCGGGTCGATCGGCTTCGATGACTGGGAATGGGGCGTGGACCTGTTTGCCGACGATCCCCTTGTCTTCAAGAAGCTTATCTACGAGATGCGCTTCGATGAAGTGAGCGCCGTCTACGCCCTGTTCGGCCAGTTCTTCGTGGGATTGCGCTGTCCGGCGGCGGGACTGGGAAAATGGTTGAACGGCGAGCTGCCCAGGAGCGAATCGGCGAGCGATTGACCGCCCAGGCCTGCGTCTGTGGGTGAATCGCGGCTTTCGCGGCGCGCCACCGGTCTTCGCAGGAAGACCTATCATCCGCCCCCCGCGGGCCGGTCCGTTTCTCCAATGATCCTGCCTTGCGCCGTGGCCTTTATCTTTTCCCGGTCTTGCGGCCGGGAGCGCAACTTTCTTTCCTGAGTGGATCAAATTCCAATTCTCCCGCGCATCCTCCAGTCGCGTTTCCACCCCCAACAGAGGCTTTTATCAACCACTCCAGCCGGGGAAGCGCTTATCGCCGGCTCAGTTTCTGTTATCTTGCCAACATGAGCCGTTCACCGAGTTGGTGCGCAGTGATTCTTGCGGCAGGCGAGTCCACGCGCATGGGGAGTGATAAGGCTCTGCTGCCTTGGCCACCTTCGGGCGCGGCCGGTTCTTCGGGAAAAACCTTTCTTTCCGCTGCCATTCAGGCCCTGAACGCCCACAACGACATGGTGATCGTGGTGGTCGGCCAGAATGAGCCCAGCTTGAGTCCGGTGGTTTATGCCACGGGCGCTTCCCTGGTTCGAAATCCTTCGCCCGAGCAAGGACAGTTTAGTTCTCTACAAGTCGGGTTGCGTGAGGTGCTGAAACGCGGCCGCGATGCTGCCATGGTGACTCCGGTGGATCGCCCTCCGGTCCAGGCCTCGACTTTGGAGTCGCTGCGCGCGACGTTTGAAGCCTCGGCTGACAGCGTCTGGGCGGTGGTGCCCGAATATCGCGGGCGGCACGGACACCCCATTCTGGTGGGCCGGGAAATGATTGAAATCTTCCTGAGAGCTCCGGCCACGGCAACCGCTCGTGAAATCGAACATCAATATCAGCTCCGCATTCAATATGTTTCTGTCGATGATCCATTCATCGCATCGAATGTAGATACGCCGCAAGATTACCAAGCGCTTCTGGCGCAAGATCTTCCGCAGCCAAAGTGACCAGTTCGAAGGGGCCCATTTACTCGTGACTGCAACGCCATCCGCTAAAACCACCGAGTTTGTTGAATCCGTTCTCCGGCTCGAACCGGCGCTGGCAGTTTTTGACTGCGACGGCACGGTTTGGGCCGGCGACGCCGGCGAGCGTTTTTTTGACTGGGAATTGAAGGGTGGCCTGCTGTCGGAAGAAACCGGCGTCCGGATGCGCACGCGATACGCTGCGTACAAGGCGGGAAAGGTCAGCGAGGACGACATGTGCGGCGAGATGGCAACCCTGCATCAAGGACTGGCGGAATCCGACGTTCAAACCGCGGCACGGGAGTTCTTTGATCAGAACTTTGCTGTCCAGATTTTTCCTGAGCTGCAGGAATTGATACGCAGGCTGCAAGAAAAGGCCTGCGATGTGTGGGCGGTTTCCTCGACGAACGAATGGGTGATCCAGGCGGGCATGACGCACTTTGGCATCCCGGGAAACCGGATTCTGGCGACCGCGGTCGAAGTTGAGAATGGCATGGTTACCGATCGATTGATACGGGTGCCGAGCGGCGAGGGAAAACCGCGGGCGATCCGCGACGTCATCCGAAAAGATCCGGATGTTGCCTTTGGCAATTCGTTTTGGGATGCGGCAATGCTGAAGATCTCCCGCCGCGCCTTCGCGGTGAATCCGAATCCGGATTTGGAAGAAACGGCGCGCGGGCTGGGTTGGACGGTTTACTTCCCCGATTCAGTCCGGCGTCCTTGAAATGCCGCGGTGAGCGCATCGATCGCCAGGTGACTGGCGTGAATGGAGGCTGGTGGCAAGCCGCCAACCGCCAGCACAACTTCGTCCCTGAGGACGCTTCGCGCCTCTTCCGAGGTTTTTCCCATCAGCAATTCCGTGAGAGCCGAGCCGCAGGCCATCGCCGGAACGCATCCCTTGGCGCGAAAACGGATCTCCAGGATGCGCCCGTCCATGATCTTCATGGACAATTCAAGAACGTCACCGCAGGCGGGATTCTCGACCCTGGCGAATGCGTCTGGGCCGACAACCACACCGGGATTGCGCGGATTCTGGAAATGATCGAGAAGTTGGGGCGAGTACATCTGGAAACAATTGTAACGCAGCGCCCTCCCAGCTCGGAGGGATTCGGGTCCAACCGAACGGACTCCTTGCATCGGCCCAGCTCCGCGCCCCGAATCCTTTGGGTCCACCCCTGCATGAGAACACCAGGCCCAGCGACCACGCTGCACCGCGGATCTTGCCCCGGCAGCCGAGTGCTGCGGCAATCCTGGTTGCGATCGGCAAACTCGATCGCCGGATCGCAGGCCCGAGAGATTGCGGGGATGTGGTCTGGAGACTGCGTGCTCTGTCGGCGGCCGTTCATCGCGAAGGTTTTCCACATCCACCGGGTCTAAGATGGGTTACTAGCGTGCGCGCCGATGTGTCGTAACATTGACGGAGTGATTTAGCATTTCCTTATGTCTACTGCTTCGACGATTGAAGACGTCAAAAAACAACTCGACCAGATGGAGCGGGATGCAAGATCCGCCGCTGATTTCATGGCCCAGATGACCAAGCTGCTGCATGAACGGATGCTGAAATATAACTGGGTGGGTTTTTATATGCTGGAAACCGGCGCGCAACCTCCCATGTTGGCGCTGGGATCGTTCCAGGGGGCAATGACGCCGCACACCCGCATCCCGCTGCACCAGGGCATCTGCGGCGCTGCCGCTTCGACCGGAAAGACCATTCGGGTCGATGATGTGAACAAAGACCCACGTTACCTGGCATGTTCGATTGAAACCAAGTCCGAGATTGTCGTCCCGGTGTTTGTAAAGGGTAAGGTCGTTGGCGAACTGGACATCGACAGTCACTTCCAAGCTGCGTTCGGGGATGAAGACCAGGAGTTCGTCGAATATTGCGCGACGCTCGTCGGCAAACAACTGGAAAAATCCCGGACATGAGAAACGATTACCGCCGGAGAGCCGGGTCCTCCATGAAGCACGTGGTTGCGGCCTTGATCTTCAGGCATGGAAAAATTCTGGTATGCCAGCGGACCCGCCACCAGGTGATGCCCCTCAAGTGGGAATTCCCTGGCGGAAAAATCGAGCCAGGCGAGCAGCCCCGCGACGCCCTGCATCGCGAATTGGATGAGGAGCTCGGCATCGACGCGACCATCGGCAAGGAAGTGACTCGCATCCTGCATCACTATTCGGGTGGCGGCTCGGTGGAATTGCGTTTTTTTGCGGTCCATGAATACCGGGGCGAAATCGAGAATCGGATTTTCAAGGACGTGCAGTGGGCGGAGAGGGCCGAGTTGCCTTCGTTTGACTTTCTTGAGGCGGACCTGGGACTGGTGAAGGATTTGGCGAACGGGAAGTTTGCCTAGCAAGTCGCTGGACGGTTCGGCGCCTGCGGAAACCGTGCCGTCCCTTTCGCGGATTCCCGCGAGCTTCCCACGCTCTCGCTCCTTCCGCGCCGGGCTTTCACCTGACCGCCCCGGGGGAGCCGGGTTTTCCGACTTTATTCCCCGCTCTTCGCCCGGAATTCAGTTTCATGCGCCCGCTTCATCGCCCGCCGGTTGGGGCTCGCTTGCTTCCCGCTTCTGCCCCCGGCGGGCGCGAAGGCGGCAGTCCGAACTCGTCTACCCTCTTCCGCTTCCCCACATCCAGAACCAGGCAATGCTGAGCGCGGTCATGATTCCGGTGGTTGACCAGGCGATTACGTTGAAGAGACGGGAATTCACGTATTCGCCCATCAGGCCCTTGTTGTTCACCAGCAGCAGCATGAAGACTAGCAGGGGCGGTACTGCCACTCCGTTGATGACCTGAGACCAGATCGCAATCTTGATCAGCGGCAGATTGGGGATGAGAATCACGCCGGCGCCAGCAATGATGAGGATGGTGTAGAGCCAATAAAACACCGGCGCTTCAGCGAATTTTTTCCCGACCCCAGATTCGAATCCCAGCCCTTCGCAAACCGTATAGGCCGTAGAGAGTGGCAGAATCGAAGCCGCGAACAGGGACGCATTGAACAATCCCATTGCGAACAGGATGTACGCGTAGTCACCGGCCAGAGGATGCAGGGCTTCGGCCGCGTCTTTCGCGGTGGAGATATTGTGAAATCCGTGGACATAGAGCGTGGCGGCGCAGGCCACGATGATGAACCATGCCACCACGTCGGTGAAGACGCATCCGAAAATCACGTCCAGGCGCGAGGCCTTGTACTGCCGTTTGCTGATGCCTTTTTCGACGATGGAGGATTGCAGATAGAACTGCATCCAGGGGGCGATTGTGGTCCCGAAGACTCCGATCACCATGAACAGATAGCCATCCTGGAAGAAAGTCGACCGGGGCGGGATTTTCACCGTGTCGACCATGGCTTCGAGCCAGGCTGGCTTGGCGAAAACGCCCGCGAAAATGTAGGTGACGTAAAAGAAAGACGCCGCCAGAAAAACCTTCTCCACGGTCTTGTACTGCCCTTTTACCGGGATCAGCCACACGATGACCGCGCAGATCGGAACACTGATGTATTTGGAAACACTGAACAGCTCGAGGCTGCCCGCGATGCCGGCAAATTCCCCGACGATATTGCCGAAGTTGATGAGCAAAACCCCGAGCATCATAAAAAACGTGATGCGAAATCCGAACTCCTCGCGGATCAGGTCGCTGAGACCCTTTCCCGTGACTGCTCCCATGCGGGCGGAGATCTCCTGCACCACGATTAATGCGATGGTAATGGGAATCAGTGTCCACAGGATTCTGTTTCCGAACTGTGCGCCGGCCTGCGAATAGGTCAGGATGCCGTTGGCATCATTGTCCACGTTCGCGGTAATGAAACCCGGCCCGATCACGGCAAAAAGGACCAGGAACTGGGTTCTCCAACGTCTTAAGAATTTCATGGGCACAACTTCGCGGACAGCTCGTCGAAACATTTGGCAAACGCTGCAACAGGATAAACGCTGTGATGAAATCTGAACAGAAGGAAAGCATCGTCGAAGAGATGTTTGCTACAGCTTTGCTCTCAGCACGCTGATCACATCGTCCGATGTGATGACTCCAATCAGCTTCTGGTTTTTATCCACCACCGGCAGAGTCATTAAATTGTACTTATCGAACAGCTCGGCCACTTCGGCGTCCCGGGCATCGTCTCGCGCGGAAATTAATGGCTCTTGCGTCAGCGAGAGCAATGGAGTATCGGATTCAGCCAGAATCAGTTTGGCAAGAGGGACTGCACCCGCCAGAGTTCCGCGAGGGTCCACCAAATAGACGGTGCTCACCGTTTCAACGCCACCCTCGAAATGCCGCAATGCGTCGACTGCATCCTCGGCGTGTGCGTCCACGGACAGCTCCAGATATTCGGTCGTCATGCGCCCGGCCGCAGTTTTCTCTCCGTGCTCGAGCAGTTCGACCATTTCGTCGCGTTCCTGCGGGGCCATTTCGCGGAGGATTTGCGAGGTACGCTCCTCGGGCAGGTCGGCCAGCAGGTCAGCGGCGGCATCGGGATCCATCTCTTCCACGATTTCCGCTGCCCGGTCGGAATCCAATGACTCAACGATCGACTTCTGCACCTTGGGGCTCACTTCTTCCAGAGCTTCAGCCGCCACGCCTTCGTCCAAAGATTCGAAGACGGCCTCGCGTTCGTCAGGAGCCAGAGACTCGACGATATCGGCAATGTCCGCGGGATGCAGGCGCGCCAGGCGTTCGTGAGAAATCTTCAGCTTGATTCGTCGTGCCGGATCGGTTTCGATCAAGTCGACGAATTCCCAGGGAATCGGCCGGCATGGAATCTTGCCAAGCACTGTCCGCAGCGCCGCCATGGGGACGACACCCTTCAGAAGACGCCGAACCGCTCCCCGCGCCCCGACATCGACCGATCCGACTTTGAGCGACGGACTGTGGTTGCCGGTCTCCTGATGGAGATCGACGTCATTCACCCGCACCACTTTCCTGCCATGAACATCAATAATCTGCTGGTCGAGCAGGTCACGGGCCAACAAAAACAGGCCTTCTGTCGCGTCGGAGGCAGTCCAGGTCGAAGCAGCAGTGGCGGCGCGAATCCCGCCGTTGATGGAGGCCACGGCCGCACAGGGCAGCACCCGGTCGCCGCTCTTGGTGCGCACAATGAACATGGCGACGTGCGCCCGGTCCGCGGTGGGACTGAGTCCGAGTTCGCGCACCCGTCCGGATTGGGTCCCCGAACTGTCAAATACCGGGAGCCCAAGCAGTTCGGTGAGCGCAAACATGGTCATACTCCGAGAATGTGCTGAGAATATGCATGTGTCAACAGAGAATGTGGAACGCGCCATGAGTTTTTTCCTGCCGCAGCGTCCAGGTGCGGCGGTAGGCGGGGTGCTCGAGGGCAAGAGCAATCATCCCCAAAAGGGATTTCACCCACGAAACACACCCAGCTTTTCCGAGGCTAGGGTGAAACCAGAACCATGAGGACATTTCTAGCGAGTTAACGATGGGGAGACTTCTAAAGAGCTTTGCCACCGCCAGGTTCCCGCGTTGACATTTCCACAAGGGCAAGGCAAACTACCGATTCCCCGATCTTGGGGCTTCCGGTCGCATCCGACGAGGTTTTTCGGGGACCGCAGCCGGCGATGGGGTTTCGGTTCTGTAGATTTCATAAACATTTTGCCATGACCGAACAACGGGTCTCCTATACGCTCGATTCGACGCTGGAGACCGTCGACAGTGCCGAGCAAGCAGCCACCCGGATCGCGGCCGAAAACGGCTTCGACGAAGATGAGGTCATGCAGATTGCCATGGCCGTGCGTGAAGCAGCCGTAAATGCGGTGCTTCATGGCAATGCCTATGACCCGGGCAAGAAGGTAAGACTCGATTTTGAAAGAACGGGACGGGATCTGGTCATCACCATCCGGGACCAGGGCGCGGGGTTAGATCCGGCGAAGATTCCTGATCCCCTGGCTCCGGAGAACCTGTTGAAGACATCAGGCCGCGGAATTTTTTTAATTCGCTCGTTTATGGACGAGGTGCAGATTCATCCTTCCCAGACGGGCACGGAAATCAAACTCGTTAAGCACGTCCACGGACCAGCCGAGGGCGGCAAGGAGGCTTCACAGTGAGCATGAAAGTTAGCAGTCGTCAGGTCGATGGAATCACCATCGTGGATTGCAGCGGCCGTATCACTCTTGGCGAAGGCAGCGTGACCATCCGCGATTTCGTTCGCGAACTTCTTTCCAAAGGCCACAAGAAAATTTTGTTGAACCTTGGCGACGTCAGCTATATCGACAGCTCAGGGATCGGCGAACTGGTCAGCGCGTTCACCACCGTCCGCAATCAGGGCGGCGAGCTCAAGCTTCTCAACTTGACCAAGAAAGTTCACGATCTGTTGCAGATCACCAAGCTGTACACCGTTTTCGATGTAAAGGAAGACGAAACCGCAGCAATCAAGTCGTTCAGCTAGATCGTTCATTCTGCTTCTGGTGCCCAGGGCCGGTGGTGACGACCGGCCCTGGCACCTTGCCCGTTTCCCCTTCGGGACAACTCTCCGCTCTCTTATGCTGACTGCCGCTCAATTCCTGCGGAGCGCCCTACCAATTCGAATTGCAAGGAGCGGGGTTTTCCCAGAGGCTGCAGGCAATGCCCGCAAGCAGCAGAAGAACACCAACACCAGCGATGGATCGGTGCGCAGGCCACCGAACCTAGGCTTCACACCATCCCTCTTCTCAATTCATCCAAAGGATATTTGGTCCCCCGCCACACCACACCATCCTGGCTCAGGGTCAGGATCATCGAGCGCAGCAGTGAGTACATGAACAAAACTGTGCTCAGCGGATGCAGCAGAAAGTAATAAGCCGGCACGGCAGACCTGCGAGACATTCCCACATAGATCGCGAACATTGAAAACAGCGCCAGCCCGTAGGGCCAACGCGCCCAGCCGTGGGCTAACCAGACTCCGAGAAATGGCCCCAGATTGAGAAACGCCAGCCCGCCGCACGAGATCAGGGCCCGCCACCACTGAAATGACAAGATGGCGAAGAAATTCTTGGTGAGATTGTTCACCACTCCCATCGCACCCTTTGCCCAGCGGAGAGAAATCAGATCCCCGCCAAAAACATTGCGCTGCACATAACCCGACTCCTTGATCACCTTGCCCAGCTTCATATCGTCCACCACTTCCATGCGCAGGCGCTCATAGGTTCCGATTTGCTCATAGGCGTTCCGGCGCACCATGTTGAACGCACCCACTCCCATGTGGTCCTTGCTTTTCGGATCGGCCACTCTCCAGGGCCTGTGACCAAACACAAAGAGCGTCTGAAAGAAGGCAATCATCATTTTCTCGCCCGGCTGTTTCATGATCATCTGGGGAAACAGTACGACGTGGTCCGCCTTCTCCGCCTCGCCGTAGGCCAGTGCGCGTCGCAGTGAGTCGGGCTTGAAGCGGACGTCGGCATCAGTGAACAGCAGCCAGTCTCCGGTAGACTGCTGGCCAGCGATCCACATGGCGTGAGTCTTTCCCATCCATCCTGGCGGCAATTGTGCGACATGGATTACGTTCAGCCGCCCGCGCGGGCCCTGTGCCGCAGCAACTCGGTCCATGATCTCGCCGGTCCGGTCCGTCGAGCGATCATCGACAGCAATCACTTCATAGTTGCCGTGATCGAGGGCGAGCAATTGGGTCAGGGTCTGGGCGATGTCTTCTTGTTCGTTGCGGGCGGGAACGATGATACTGACGCGCGGATCAGGCGCGTCTGTCAGGGGATCGCGGTTCCATTCGGGACGGGAAATATCCGCAACGCTGGACATCCCGATGGCGGCATCGACAATGCGTGAGACCCACGCCAGGGCGAGAATCGAGCCCGCGATCCAGGCGACGGCATTCATCCAACGATGGCCTTCGCCTCGCCGGGAGGCGAAGATTGCAATCGAACTGCCGGTGCGAATCTCATACCGTAAAACAGTATGGCAGCGGAGACCCCCATCGCGATAATCGGCAGGACGAACGCAGCTTGCAGTGAGTGCTTGTCGGCGACCCATCCCATCATGGTAGGGGAGGGTACGTCTCCCAGCAGGTGAATCGTGAAAATATTCACCGAGATCGCCGTCACCCGTATGTTCGCGTTCACGGAATTCATGACCGCCGCGTTTAGCGGCGCGGTATTGAGCAGTAGGAAGAAGGCCGCCACCGCGATCGCGGGTACCATCGCCCTCCCGGGCGTGAATAGCGCGAAAGCCATCACGGGCACGCCGAGCGCCATGCTGACCGCCGACACCAGGTAGTACGAACCCTTCATCCGGCGCAACAGGTAGTCGCCCAACCATCCTCCGGCCAGCGCCGCCAGAATGCCATCTGCGACAATGATCAGTCCGAACGTGAGGTTGGCGGCCTCCAGAGTGTAGTGGCGATCACTGTATAAGAACTGCGGCATCCACACCTGGATGCCGCCGAGTGAAAATGTCATCGCCGCCATTCCCAAAGTCGAGGTCAGGAATGCCGGATTTCGCGCCAGCCCCAGAATCGTTCCCCGGTCTGGAGTTTCCCGGGGCGAGTCGAATTGCCCCCGCTTCGGTTCCTTAAGAAATAGCACCGCCAGCGCCAGCACAAAGCCCGGAATGGCTGCGATGTAAAAGGGGAAGCGCCACCCATGAGTCGGAGCGAGATGGCCCCCCAGCAGATAGCCTGCTGCCGATCCCACCGGGATCGCCAGATAAAATACGCCCAGGATGCGTCCTCGTTTGTCTTCCGCAAACAGATCAGCGACAAAGGTCGGCGCGATGGTGACAAAAGTTGCTTCGCCGATCCCCACCAGGGTGTGACGAACCAGCAATTCTGCGTAGGTATGGGTGACCGCCGTGAGCAATGTTAGTCCGCTCCAAAAGATCGCACCAGACACAATGATAAGTTTTCGCGAATATCGATCCGCCAAAGGACCGACAAACGGCGCCGCCACCATATAGAACGCCAGGAAGGCGCTGGTGAGATATCCGATCTGCGCCTTGGTCAAGTGGAACTCATCCTGCACCAGCGGCTGAACCGCAAACAGGACGTTGCGATCCGCGTAGTTGAGCAAATTCAGGGCTGTAAGCACCAGCAGCGCGCTGCGAGGGTGGAGTTTTTGAGGCACTGGGCGGGAATATAACACGCAGGCTCGCAGTTTAAGAGTGCACTTCGGGACTCATGATCTTGAGGCATTGAATTTTGTCATCCAGCGGCGAGGCCTGACAAGGACGGCTGCTGCTGCTGGAGTCGGGGAGCGGGTGAAGGAGCCTCCAAGGCGTCAGGGGCAGCGCCAAGATGAAGCGCGCTCGATCTGGGCTTCTACTTCCCTTTCGGTCTCGGCCACCGCGCCACCACCACGGTCGAGATTCCGCCGCGGGGGCGGAAATCCCCCTTCACTTCGGCCCACACGGGACGCGCCCAGCGCACCACATCCTCGAGTACCCGATTCACTATGTTTTCCTGAAAAATCCCCAGATTGCGATAGGAGTGGAGATACTCCTTCAGCGACTTCAATTCCAGGCACTTCTTGTCCGGGGTGTAGCGAATCGTCAAGACCCCAAAGTCCGGCAATCCGGTCTTCGGACACACGGAAGTAAACTCCGGGTCATCAACGACAATCTCGTATCCCGGGAACTGATTCGGCCAAGTCTCGATCTCGGGAAACTTGGCATCGAGACCGGCCTTGGCATGATCCTGCGTGTAGCGTGGCTGCTTGGGCATCCTTTCATTCTAACCAGCCCGCCGGCTCAAGCGGCAAGTGGTTCAGAAAATTGCACTTTCGGCGGTCTCCGCAGCATCGAATAGGTTAAGCCCGTGTACGTTGGGAGCGGGCGAACAAGTGATACATTACTTTGTTCACCTATCCATATGGCTTTGCCACCAGCCGGTAACGGGTTTTGGGCGCGACGCCGTTGGCTCCTTTGGACCATCGGCATCGCCGTCGCAATCGTGCTACTGGCATCGTTTCGATTGCATGACGATCCGGTCCCGGTTCGATCCGCCGTGGTAAAGCGCAGCACCATCCGCAGCGTGGTATCGACCAACGGAAAGGTTGAACCGCTGCAGAGTTTCGAGGCTCACGCCCCGGTCGGTACCACGGTAAAAAGACTCCTGGTCAAGGAAGGCGACCACGTCAAGAAAGGGCAACTTCTCGTCCAGTTGAATGATGCCGAGGCTCATAGTCAGGCTGCTCGAGCACTGGGTCAGATGCGAACCTCGGAAGCGGACATCAGCGCCATCCAAAGCGGCGGCAATCAGGAGGAAGTCCTGACTCTGGACACGGAATTGGTCAAAGCCACGGCCGCGCGTGCGGCAGCGCAGCGAAATCTGGATGCCCTTCGCCGCTTACAGCAGAGCGGGGCCGCGTCTCCCGGTGAAGTGAAAGCTGCGGAAGACCAGTTCGCCCGCACCGACGCAGACTTCAAACTGCTGCAGCAAAAACAGAAAGACCGCTACTCCAAGCCAGAAATTGCACGCGTGGAGGCACAAAAGGAGGTTGCGCAGAGCGCGTATGCCGCCGCGGAAGACACCCTGAGGCAGCTCAATATCCGAGCGCCGTTTAATGGGGTGGTCTATTCCATCCCGGTCCGTCAGGGAAACTACGTCAATCCCGGCGATCTGGTTTTGCAGGAAGCCGACCTTTCGAAAATCCTGGTCCGCGCCTTCGTCGATGAGCCCGACGTCGCTCGCCTCGCACCCGGAGACAAGATTGAAATCACATGGGACGCCCTACCCGGCCGCACCTGGAATGGCTCCCTGAGCGTCGTACCTTCGACGGTCAAGCTTCACGGCGCGCGCAACGTCGGGGAAACCACTTGCGTGGTCGACAATAAGGATTTCAGGCTCCTGCCGAACATCAACGTGGGCGTCACCATCGTCACCTCGGAGCACAAAAATGCGCTGATCGTCCCCCGGGAGGCCATCCGCCCGGACACCAGCAAGGCTTACGTTTTCCAGATTGTGAACCAGGAACTGCAGCGTCATGAAGTGGAGACTTCCATTTTCAATCTCACCGAGGTGGAGGTGGTAAGCGGAGTTCCGGAACACGCCGAGGTCGCGCTCACTTCCTTAAACTCGAAGCCGCTGCACAATGGCATGGCGGTGAAGGTGGTTCGCTGACCATGCACATGCTGCGATCCATCCTGTTCCTGTTGTGGATATCGTCGGTCGCGGCGGTCGCAGACGACGCTGCACCCTCCCTGTTGGCGCAGGGCCGGGTGGACGAGGCCATCCATGCTCTTCGCGGACAAATCAGTGCTTCGCCCAATGACCCTGAGGCGCACAATCTGCTCTGCCGGGCATATTTCGCACTGGGTGAGTGGGACCGAGGCATCTCCAATTGTGAGCGCGCCGTGACTCTTGATCCCCGTAACAGCCGCTATCACTTGTGGCTCGGCCGCGTCTACGGTGAAAAGGCAGACAAAGCGAACTTTCTAACCGCGGCAGGACTGGCAAAAAAGGTTCACACCGAATTTGAGACGGCCGTGCAACTCAATCCCGACAACGTCGACGCACGCACGGACCTCGCGGAGTTTTATCTTGAAGCCCCAGGCATCGTGGGCGGAGGACGCGACAAGGCCGAAGCCCAGGCGCAAACCCTGGCTTCAATCGATCCCGCCAAGGGCCACTGGGTGGTCGGCAGGATTGCCGAAAAGAAGAAAGATCTCGCCGCCGCGGAAAAGGAATATCGGGCTGCCATTGAAAGCAGTCATGGCAGCGCGAGTGCGTGGCTGCATCTGGCACAGTTTTGCAAACGTGGCGGCCGATTGGCGGAAATGGACGATGCCGTCCACCACGTGACTTCCGCGCCGCTCGATCAGGCTGACGCTCTGGTTGATGCCGCAAATCTTCTACTCGATACCAATCGAAATCTTCCCGAGGCGAACCAGTTGCTGCGCCGCTACCTCTCGTCGGCGTCGAAGGTGGAGCAGGCGCCCGCTTTCAAGGCGCATTACCTGTTGGGAACCGTGCTGGAGAAACAAGGAGACAGGCAGGCTGCCGCACAGGAATACCGGACGGCTCTCGCCCTGGCCAAGAGTTTCTCGGTTGCCCAGGAAGCACTGAATCGTGTCAATCGCTAGTTTGCGACTCCTCTCCAAAAAGGTGGAATAATGAATGGACCTCTGCGTTGTGCACGCTTGCCCATCCCATGGCTGCTGATTTTCTTTCTCCTTTCGTCGGCCGCCAGCCTTTTCTCCGAGCCTGTGCCGCTCAAGCGGGTGGTTGAATTGGCGCTCAAACACAGTACGCTGACGGCCTCCGCCGCGGCCGACGAGCAGCGCGCGCTCTCCAGCTACCTGGAAGCCCGCGACCAATATTTGCCGCAGGCGGTCGTCGGCTCGGGACTGGGCAAGACCTGGGGATATCCACTAAGCCTGGAAGGCTCGGCGCCGTCGATCGTAAATCTGGCGGCGCAATCCGCCCTGATCAATCCTTCTTTGCGGGACATGGTAAGAGCGGCGAAGACCGAATGGCAAGCCGCCACCGTGCAGACAAAAGACCAGCGCAACCAGGTCATTCAGGAAACCGTGTTGAGTTATGCCGAGCTGTCCAAGTGGGAATCCCTTCTGACTCACTTCGGCGAGGACCGGGCCCAGGCACGCAAGATGGAAGAGATTGTGAATCAGCGAATTCAAGAAGGCGTGGACAATCCGCTGCTGCGCACGCAGGCAAAGTTGACCACCGCCCGCGCGCGTCTCCGCAGCGCGCAGGCCCAGGGCGCGATCGATGTTCTCAGGAACCGCCTGTCGCAACTGACCGGACTGCCGGCGGCCTCCATCGAGACGGTGCCTGACTCCATGCCGGCGCTGCCCGAAATCAAACGGGATGACGACCTTGTGTCCAAAGCTGTCCTAAGCAGTCCAACCATTCAGTTCACGCAGACCCACGCTAGCGCCCTGGACTTCCGCGCTCGCGGCGAGCATCGGGCACTCTGGCCGACCATCGACTTCGCAGCGCAATACGCACTGCTCGCCAGCTTTAATAATTACGAGAATTACTTTCGGCAAGGAAGTTTCCAACAGCACAATGCGACCATCGGCCTGGTGATGCGTTTCCCCTTTTTCAGCCCCACGCAACGTGCACACGCACGGGCCGCGGATGCCGAAGCGCTCCATGCCCGCCAGGACGTGACCGCCGCCAAGGACAAAGTTTCCGAAGAGACTTTGAGGCTGCAACGCGCCGTCGAACAACTGGCGGCCGCCCAGGAAGTGGCCGACCTCGAATATCAGGTCGCGAAAGCGAATTTTGACTCGGTGCAGGTGCGAGTCGACGCCAGCACCGCAACTCTGCACGATGGCGAAGACGCCCGCATCCAGGCCGACGAACGCTACAACCAGCTGCAGGATGCCAATTTTGACCTGGCGCGAGGCCGAATCCAGCTGCTGCGGGCGACGGGAGACCTCGAAGCCTGGATCGAGGGCGTGAAACAGTAAGCAAAAACTGCCTCGACTTTTGGGGGTCTTTTTCCGCGCTCGCTGCATCCAACCTTACATCGGCTGTAAACCGGTCGCCCAGCTGCGGAAGTATCTCTATTTAGAGACACTTGGGAGCGGCAACCGGGGTGGACCAGGAGAGACTTTGGTGTACCTAAAAGATACACACAGAGCCCCTTATCCCCGGCGCAGATGTTAAGATAAGTTACTCACTCTTATGCCCTTAAAAACGCTGTTTCTGAATCCCCCTTCTTTCGAGAATTTCGACGGCGGCGCCGGCTCACGCTGGCCCGCAACCCGCGAAATCGAGTCCTATTGGTACCCGGTTTGGCTGGCCTATCCTGCCGGCATGCTTGAGGGCGCGCGGCTTCTGGACGCCCCGCCCCACTACGTCACGGCGGAAGACACCATCGAGATCGCGAAGGAATACGAATTCCTGGTTCTCTACACCAGCACGCCGGGCTTCCCCGGTGACATTCGCCTGGTGCAGAAAATCAAGGAAGCCAATCCGAAGATCAAGATCGCCTTCGTCGGTCCGCATGTGACCGTACTGCCGGAGAGGTCGCTGCGCGATTGCCCAGCCCTTGATTTTGTTTGCCGGAAAGAGTTCGATTACGCCACCGTCGAGTTCGCCCAAGGCAAGCCGCTCGAAGAGATTCTCGGAATTTCCTACTTGAAGGACGGTGCGATCGTGCACAACGCCGATCGTCCGCAGATGCAGGATCTCGACGCCATGCCGCACGTCACCGACGTCTACAAGCGCGACTTGGACGTAACCCGCTACAACGTTCCCTTCCTGCTGAACCCGTTTGTTTCGCTCTATACCACTCGCGGCTGCCCGGCGCAGTGCACCTTCTGCCTCTGGCCCCAGACCACCAGCGGACACGCATGGCGCAAGCGCTCGACCGACGACGTTGCGGCGGAAATGGCGAAGGCAAAAGCCTACTGGCCGGAGGTACGGGAATTCTTCTTTGACGACGATACTTTCAACATTCAGCAGGCGCGCACCGTTGAACTCTGCGCCAAACTGAAGCCCTTAGGCCTGACCTGGTCCTGCACCTCGCGCGTTACCACGAATTTCGAAACGCTCAAGGCCATGAAGGAAGCGGGGTGCCGCCTCCTGATCGTGGGCTACGAATCCGGCGATCCCCAGATCCTGAAGAACATCAAGAAGGGCGCGACCATCGAACGCGCGCGCCAATTCACCAAGGATTGTCACAAACTCGGCCTGGTCATTCACGGCGACTTCATTCTCGGCCTGCCGGGCGAGACCCACGAAACCATTAACAACACCATCGCGTTTGCCAAAGAGCTCGATGTCGAAACCATTCAGGTCTCGGTGGCCCACGCGTATCCAGGCACGGAACTGTACGAGTACGCGGTCAGCAACGGCTTCATGGTGAAGGACACCAAGATGGTCGACGAAGGCGGTCATCAGCTAGCCCACATTCAGTATCCGGGCTTGCCGGCGGACGATATTCTCGACGCCGTCCACCGCTTCTACGACGAGTACTACTTCCGACCCAAGGCTGCTTACCGGATTGTCCGCAAAGCGATTTTCCACACCGCCGATCGCAAACGCCTCTACAAGGAAGCGAAGGCTTTCCTCAAGACGCGTGCCATGCGGCACAAGTGGGTCAAGGACAAGCGGGAGAAAGACTCCGCCCCCACCCCTGAGCCCGTCAACGTTTAGGAACACAGTGTGACCTTTCGTAAGTATCTGGTGCTGGCGGGCGTGACGGTTTGCGCTGCCATCGGCGATTCGCTACTTTCCCGCGGCATGAAGCAGATCGGCGCCATTTCTCTGCATCATCTCTCCACCATCATTCTGTGCATTTTGAATCCTTGGGTCGCTCTGGGGATTTTATTTTTGCTGGGGTTTTTCGCTTCTTACATGACCGCCCTATCCTGGGCCGATCTTACCTACGTTCTTCCCGCCACATCGCTCGGATATGTCTTCCTGGCGCTGATCGCCAGGTTTTTTCTCCATGAGCAAGTCTCGCCCCTGCGCTGGCTGGGGATCGGCTTGATCTCTGCTGGCGTGGGATTTGTGACCCGAGGCCCGGCCCTGACCCAGGATCCCGCCCGGGCAAGCCCGCGCTCGGAAGACCAGGTAGAAGCCCTTCCGCTCGGAGACAAGCGATGAAGCATCTCTACACCTGGAGTGCGATTGTGGCGATCGTGATCGCTTCGTCGGCGGGAGACGTGCTGCTGTCGCACGCCATGAAACAGGTGGGGGACGTTGGCGAGCTCTGGCGGCGCACCAGTCTACCCACGGTGGCCGGGCGGATCCTGCGCAACCCCCGGTTTCTTCTGGGAATTTTCTGCATGATGCTGGCGTTCTATAGCCTGCTGTTCGCCCTGTCGTGGGCGGACGTCAGCCTGGTCGGCCCCGCCGCCGCCGCGCTAACCTTCGTGGCGAACGCCATTGCAGCAAAGATATTCCTTCACGAGCGGGTAGACCACCGCCGCTGGATTGCAGCATTGCTGGTCGCCGGTGGCGTGGTCCTGCTGGCCGGCTAAACGCGCCCATGTCCCTGCCGAGCGGAGTGGAAGGCCCCCCTGCGCCGCCCTCCGGTCGCGCCCGTGTGTTCCCTCACCCGAACAACCGCATCAACCCGCCGGCAGCCAAATCCGGCACCAGGAATCTCCGCCCCCGCAACAACGCCTCTGCCGCCCCATACCCACTGCGTACAGCCCCCTCCATCGTCGCCGGCCATCCCGTAGCGGTCCAATCCCCAGCCAGGAACAAAGAAGGCCAGCTGGTTTGATGCGCTGGACGATAGCCATCGATCCCCGGCCGCGGCGAATAAGTCGCGTTGAATTCCTTAATCACGGTCGACTTCAGCAAATTCGCCGAACGCGCCTCCGGGAAAAACTCCCTCACCTCGCGCAGCGCCAGATCAATAATCTCCTGGCGCGATTTCTCGATCAGCCCTTTCGACGAACTCACCACCAGCTCGATGTAACTGCCGTCGCTGCTCCGTCCCTGCAGTTCCGATTTGTGAAACATCCACTGAATCGTCCGATCCAGCAGCACCGCATGTGGCAGATCCGTTATCTTCCGGTCAAACCACAGGTGAATTCCAGTGATGGAAGAGCTCTCAAAATGCGCGATCTTCTCCCGCAACGGCCGTGCCGCCTCTTCCGGCGGGAGCAAGGCCGCCATGGCAAAATAAGGGACAGCCAGAATCATAAAATCAAACCTCGCGCTGCCGTCGGCGAAACTGAGGACGGGGCTGCCCTGGTCAAACCGCACGTTCTCCACCCCGCAACGCAGGCGAACCTCCCCTCCACGCTCGGTAATGTAATCCTGGGCGGCGGCGTAGAGCTCGGTCAGGGGAATCATGGGAATTCCCATCCGTCCGGCTTCTACCGATTTCATGGACTCTCGCACGACTTGCGCGGCCGCCGAAACTGAAATTCGATCCAGATCTTCGCTAAGCGCACTCACCAGAATCGGGTTCCAGAAGCGCGCGATTGCCTGTTTGGTTTGCCCATGCTTCTGCAACCAGCCCAGGAATGTGTCGCCATTGTCCCGGACGACAAATGGCAGCAGCAAGGCCATGGCCCGGGCGATGGCAAGCTTGTCGGTGAAATCCAGAAAAGAAACACTCCAGAACGAAGGCGCGGAGTGGAGCGGCGCGGGAAGGAATGAAGAACGCAACGACGATCTCCGGCCGCCCGGCTCGATGAAGGTCATCCGGTCGGACCAGCGAATTTTTCCTGCCACGCCGATCCGCTTGTAAAACTCGATCAGATTTGTGCAAGACCCAAAAAGCACATGCTGGCAGTTGTCGATGATCTCGCCGGTCGCGGGATGCTGATAGGAAGAAGCGCGCCCGCCGAGATAGGGACGCCGTTCGAACAGGGTAACTCTCAATCCGCTTTCCGCGAGCGCGCAGCTCGCAGACAGGCCCGCGAGACCGCCTCCGATCACACCTGCTGTTGGGGTTTGACCCAAGCGATCATTCATGGCGCCGTGGTTCCGTGCGGGGCATCCGGGTGATCGGTAGAGGCGTTTTCAAGGGTGCGGAGGCAATCGGGATGCACCATCAGGCGAGTCGCTGCAAGAAGCCCTTTCCCAGAATCGTGAGCTTTTCGGCGACAGTCAGGCTAATCTTTCCGCCGAAGACGTCGTACTCGCGGGCGGCAATCTTATCGAGTAGGCTGCGATAGATCGTCACCAGCACCCACAAGGCTGGCTGGCTGTCCTCGTCGATCATGGGAATGAGTTCCTTGCCGGCCTCGTAGCACTCGCGTGCCCGGTCAGCCTCCATGGCCAATAAGGAGCGGAAGCGCGCCGGATCGGAAGCGGTCAGCAGCTCCGAGGCTGAAATCCCGAATTTGGCCAAATCTTCCAGCGGCAGGTAGACCCGCCCCATGGCAGCATCTTCCTTCACGTCGCGAATGATGTTGGTGAGCTGGAAGGCCAGCCCACAGCGCTCAGCCAGCGGTTCCGCCTCCGGCTGGTGGTACCCAAAGATGCGAATGCAGACCAGGCCCACCACCGACGCCACCCCGTAGCAGTACTTGCGAAGATCTTCAAAGGTCCGGTACTGCACGGTCAGCCCCGACTCACCGGCATTTTCCTGCGGTTCGAGGACATCGGTCGCCGTGCCATACGCCAACTGGTCCAGCAATCCGACAACAATGTTGAATCGCCGCTGCGCGTCGGTCAGGGCGAGCAAAACCGGGTCATCCGTAGGATGCCCGGCTTGCGCCCGATGAAATTCGCTCAACCATGACTCCAGCTTTTGCCTGCGTTCGTGCAGAGACAGGCTGACATCATCGGCGATGTCGTCGCACTTGCGCATGAAGGCATACACCGCGCACAACGCCTGACGTTTCTGTCGCGGCAATACCTGAAACGCATAGTAGAAATTCTTCGCCGCCCGCCGGGTGATGCCGCGGCACACGGAATACGCCACCGCGAGTTGCGAGTCGGTGGGCGCGAATGGAGTGGGAGCTTGCTGCACGGCGGTGCTCATAACAACTTCCCCAACGCGGCACGCGCCACCAGCGCCAGTTTGCGGGATTTTGAAATTGCCGGACGCCGGCCCAGCACGCCGAATCCCTGGCGCTCGATCGCCCTCAGGATCTCCTGCCCGCCGCGGGAAAACAATTCCAGATCCACTGCCACTTCCTTGCCGACTTTCTCAATCAGCGGCAGGCCGTGGGCGAACCAATCGCGGGCGCGCTGCACCTCAAACTGCAACATTTCGCGGAAGGCGGGCGTGTTCCGCCGGGCGGCAATGTCATCTTCCGTCACTCGAAAGCGACGCAGATCCTCAAGCGGCAGATAGATTCGGCCTTTGCCATAGTCATCGCTCACATCCTGCCAGAAATTCGCCAGTTGCAGCGCGGTGCAGGTGAAATCCGAAAGCGCCTGCCTCTCGGCGTCGCGATATCCGCACACATACAAAACCAAATGCCCCACAGGATTCGCAGAATAGCGGCAGTAATTCAGAACATCCTGGAAGGCGGGGAATCGGGTGACCGTCTGGTCTTGCCGGAAGGCCCTCAGCAAATCGGCAAACGGCTGCCGGGGAATATCAAACTTGCGGACGGTGCCGGCCAACGCCACGAAAACAGGATGCCGCGGGTTCCCGGCGTAGCAAGCGTCCAACTCGGCTTCCCACTGGTCGAGTAGTTCAAGGGATGCTGCCGGATCACCGACCTCATCCCCCAGGTCATCCGAAATGCGGCAATAGGCGTACACATGAAAGAAATCCTGGCGCAGCCGCGCCGGCAGAAACCACGACGCCACCGAAAAATTCTCGTAATGACTGCGGGCTAGGCGCCGGCAATATTGCTGGGCTTCGGTTTCCGATGGCGCGTGCTCAGGAATGGCGTAGCCAGCAGGCAGACGGCTCCATCCCCCCGCGCGAGCGGCAGGCGTCTCAAGCCGGGAGTCGTTACTGGCGATGGATGACATAGACAATCCGCCTTGCAGTCTCCGCGGGGGACCCGCTCGAAAAGACGCTGCAAGCAACGTCTCCAGGTTCCCATCCGTAGAGACCCAGCTTGCCAGGTCTCCCCTGGCACGCCTGCTAATGACCCGGAATAATTGCGGTCTTAATATCGCCATTGCGATTCAGCATATGGCTGAGGACCTGCTGCAGCCGCGATAACGGCGCTTCGCCAGTAATGTAGTCGGTCGAACGAATCTTCTTTTCAACGATCAAGGCAAACGCCCGGCGCACCGTTTCCGGCGTATGGTGGAATGTCGCCTTCAAGGTCACTTCCGAATAGTGCAGCCGGTCGGTATCGAGCTGCACTTTGGTCCCGCTGGCGCACCCGCCAAAAAAATTCACCGTGCCACCCTTGCGCACCATGTCGATGGCCCACTCCCATGCCTCAGGACGGCCCACTGCCTCGATGGCGACATCGCTGCCGCGCTTCTCAGGCGACAGCATTCGCACAGCTTCCACCGGATCTTTCACTTTCGTGATCTGGACCACGTTGTGCGCGCCCATATGCTTCGCCGCCGCAACCTGGGAATCGCGCTTGACCACGGAAATCACGTTGCAGCCTACGGCCTTGGCCACCTGCACAAACATCAGCCCAATCGGCCCCCCGCCGATCACCGTCACGGTATCGCCGATCTGAACACCCGTCTCATGCAATCCGCGCAAAACACAGGCCAGAGGCTCGGTAATCGCCGCCTCTTCATAACTGACATGCGGCGGAATCGCCAGCATGTTGAGCTCAACAATCCGGCGCGGAATCTTGATGTACTCGGCGTAAGCTCCGTTATTAAACAGCAGGTCTTCGCAAAGATTGGCTTGATGCTTCGAGCAGTAAAAACACATCTGGCAGGGTGCTGAGTTGAGTGCCACCACACGCATGCCCTTCTTGAAGGTGCGGACGCCCGGCCCGACTTCTTCAATCACGCCGGCCAGTTCATGTCCAAACAGTGCGGGAGGCACAATCATGCGGGCGTGATAGCCCCGCTGATAGACCTTCAAGTCGGTGCCGCAGGTCAACGCCACCTGCACCTTGACCAACACTTCGCCCTCCCCCACGCGGGGGATCGGCACTCGTTCAATCTTTACGTCCTCTTTGCCGTAGAGCACAGCCGCCGTCATTTTTCCGTTCACTCTGGGTTTCCTTCCCGAGTCCGCTGAGACGACATACCTGGTTGGACCACAATCTTCATGGAATCCGCTTTAGGGTGGGCTGCCACTTGCAACGCTGCCAGGCCGTCAGAGAGAGAGAAGCGATGACTGATCAATCGTTCCAAGTCCATTTCGCGATCCATAACGAACTTTACCGCCGCTTCCTGCAAATCTGCCGATGCGCTGTAGGAGCCCAATAAAGTTTTCTCATCCACGCAAACCGCTGCGGGATCGATGGTTGCCGCTTCCCCGCGTACCGTCTGCGCAAACAACAAAACCCGCCCGCCAGGACGAACTGCATCCATCGCGGTACGGATCAGGCCGCTGCCTCCAACCGCCAAAATTACAGCGTCTGCGCCCCGGCTTTCGGTCCGCTTACGCACTTCCCCCACCACGTCCGTGCGCGAAGCGTCGACTGCATTCTTTAACCCGAGTGTTACAGATATTGTAAGCCTCTGCTCGTATAAATCGGAAGTTATTACCGTGGCGCCTGCCCTTTGGGCCAATACACTCAATATGATACCGATGGGCCCCTGACCAATGACTAGAACCGTTTCGCCTTCGCCAAGCCGCAACGCCTCAATTCCCTTCATGCAGGTATTGACCGGCTCGACGAAGCAAGCCTGCTCGAAGGAGACTCCATCGGAAATGCGAACCGTCCCCCGCTCCACGATCCAGTCCATCACTCGCACGTATTCCGCGAAGCCCCCGCCCGATGGCTCGAATCCCGCCGTGCATCCCACCTTCTTGTATGTCTCGCACTGGGCAAAGGTTTTGTGCCGGCAGTAAAAACATTGGCCGCATGGAATGTGATGAAAGAAGATCACCCGGTCGCCGGGCTTGAACTTGCTTACGTCTTTCCCGACGGCGGCGACGCTGCCGGAAGTTTCGTGTCCGAAGATGCGGGGAGAGGAATGCGAGCCGGTTGCGATTTTCTTCAAATCCGTCCCGCAGATGCCGCAGGTGTGCACCCGAACCAGCAGCTCCCGGGGCCCGATTGCGGGGACGGGAACGGTCTCCAGACGGACGTCATTCAATCCGCGATAGACCGCCGCCAGCATGGTCGACGGGGTCGTCCGCTTGGGATCTTGGATCGCGAGTTCTCCAGCCACGGCCATGCTTCTAAACCTGAGCTCCTGAGATTGGATGCGCCTCGGCCTCGAAATTCTCCAGTTTCTCCGTATCCTTGCTGGAGCGCAGCGCTCGGGCCAGAGCCCCCAGCCAAAAACCAAGCTTTTGCGCCGCCACAGCGCTGTTTTTCCGCAACCGGGCCACTCGCGGCCACAGCCAGGGGCGGAGCATCACAAAGCCCACAAAACTTCCCGTCCGGAACTGTCCATCGCGGCCAACAAACTGCGCCATGGATGGCAACTCAAACTCGAGTTCGTCGGAAATCACCTTGCAGGCGGAAAACCGGACTCCGCGGGCCTGAGCACCCTGGAACACCGCAGCGGCTTCCATGTCTACCGCCTGCGCGCCGTAAGCCTTCGCCAGTTTTCGTTTCTGCTCGACGCTTGCAATCCCCGCGACGCTTACCAGTACACGCCTTCCGGGGCCGATTTCCACCCGGCTGCCATCTTGCGCGTTGATTACGATGTCAGGAACAAAAAGCGTTCCCACCTGCAGCGCAGCTTCGAGTGCTCCCGCGAAACCGGCAGACAGCACCAGTGTCGGCTGATGCAGCGCGATGGCAGCTTCGGTGGCCCTGCGCGCCGCCGGGGCGCCGATGCCTCCGCAAACCAGCACCGTGTTTTCATTCTCAAAGAACTTGAATTTCCTGCCTTCGTGCTCACGCCCGGAAACCTGCCAGTCCTTGACCAGCGGCCACACCTCTCGCTCCAGCGCCGCAACAATCGCGAGCTTTGCCGGTGGAGCTTCAGGCGTTGACATATCCATTCGCCTTAAACCACTCCGTCGCCCGCGCCAGTGCGCCATCCACGGGCACGATCCGCCAGCCCAATTCGCGCTCTGCCTTAGCCGACGAAACAAACATTTTCTTGCGTCCCATGCGCACCGCATCGATGGTGGCACGCGGTTCCCGTCCCAGCATACGGCCGGTCACCATCTCGTCAACCACCCCTGCCGCCAAGGCTACGAAATAAGGAACTCGGATCGTAGGCGACGGCAAGCCGGTGATGGCCGCGAGCTTGTCCAGAATCTGCTTGAGGGTCAAATTCTCTCCGCCGAGAATGTAGCGCTCTCCGCTGCGTCCCTTTTCCAGAGCCTCAAGATGGCCGCGAGCGCACTCCCGCACATCGACCAGATTCAGGCCGGTATCGACGTAGGCAGGAAATTTCTTCTTTAGGAAGTCGAGAACGATGCGTCCGGTCGGCGTCGGCTTGATGTCCTGCTCGCCCAGCGGGGTGGTCGGGTTTACCACCACCACATCCAATCCGCCCCGTCCCGCTTCCAAAGCCATTTCCTCCGCCATGAATTTCGACCGCTTGTAGTGGCCAATCATGTTGTCGAGCGAAACCGGGGAAGCCTCATCCGCCGGAGGCCCGTCGCCATTCGCGAGAAATCCCATCGTGGCCACGCTCGAGGTATAAACCACTCGCCGCACGCCATGCTGCCGCGCCGCATGCAAAATCGCCCGCGTACCCTCGACGTTGGCCCGGTACATTTCATCGGGATCCCGCACCCAAAGCCGGTAGTCAGCGGCCACATGAAACACCACCTCGCAACCGGCGACAGCCTTCTCAATCGAGACCGGGTCGCGCAGGTCCCCCAGCACCCGATCCGCGCTCAGATGTTGGATGTTTCCCAGATTGCTGTCCGCTCGAACCAGCAACCGCAGCTCTACCCCCTGCCTGGCCAACGCAGCAGCCACATGACTGCCCACGAAACCGGTAGCACCTGTAACCAAGGCCAGCATCTAGAATTGACAGGGGATCACTGAGAGCTGACGGCTGATCGCTGACTCATCCGCCGCTCTTCTCCGCCATAACTTTCTTGTACGCAGTCAGCGCAATCAAGGGAAAGTATTGCCGGTACATGTGGTACTTCAGATAAAATACCCGCGGAAATCCGGTGCCGGTGAAATGGGGCTCATCCCATGAGCCGCTCTTTTTCTGGGTGCGGAGCAGATAGGCAACGCCGCGTGCAACGCAGTCGCTACGGGTGTCACCCGCAGCCAGCAGACCCATGATTGCCCAGGCAGTTTGCGAAGGCGTACTCGGCCCGACTCCCTTGCTGTTCGGATCATCGTAGGACCCGCAAGTCTCCCCCCAGCCGCCGTCGGGATTCTGCATCATGCGTAGCCATTCGGCCGCCGATTGAACGTAAGGCTCGTGATTGTCCACGTCCATGGCTTGCAGACCGCGCAGCACCAGCATGGTGCCGTAAATATAATTAACGCCCCAGCGACCGAACCAGGATCCATCCGGCTCCTGCTGGTCGCGAATAAACTTGAGCGCCTTTTGCACCGCTGGATGCTGCTTGTTGTAGCCATACGCCGCCAGCATCTCGAGAATGCGCCCGGTGATATCCACCGTCGCCGGATCCAGCATGGCGTTGTGATCGGCGAAGGGCACGTACTGGAAGACCATTCGGTCGTTGTCCTTGTCGAACGACGCCCAGCCGCCGTTCTTGCACTGCATGCTGAAAATCCAGTCAATCGCCCGGTGCACCGACTCCCGCTGATAACGTCCGTTCGGATGCTCGACGTGCCCCAGGGCCAGGCACAACATGGCGCTGTCATCCACGTCAGGATAAAACTCGTTATTGAACTCGAAATACCACCCGCCTGGCTGGCCCTTGGGATTTTTCACCTTCCAGTCGCCGACGTTGCGGACTTGTTTTTGCAGCACCCAATCGGCGCACTTCACCATACGGGGATCGTTTGACGGCACATCGCTCTCGCCCAGCGCGAACAGGGCATAAGCGGTGTCCCACAGAGGCGACTTGCAAGGCTGCATACGGAAGGTGTCGCCCTCCTCGATGCCCAACTTTTCAAATTCATCGAGCGCGCGAATGACCTGCGGATCATCTACGGAGTATCCCAGGCAGCGCAGCGCGATGATGGCATTCATCATCGAGGGATAGATAGCGCCCAGCCCATCGCTCATCTCGAAGCGTTCCAGCATCCACTTCTCAGCTTGACGCAACGCAACCGATCGCAGCGGCCGGATATGCACCCGCTCGAACCAGTGAGTCAGCCGGTCGAGGCCGAGGAAAAAATTCCGCCACGAGAAAAGATGCTTCTTGTCCCAGCGCAGATGCATGCGAGACTTGTCACGGCCACCGACAAACAACTCCTCGACGCCCATTTCATCCGAAATCTTCTTGAAGGGCTTCTTGGCGTATGCGATCGACAGCGGTACCAGTATGGTTCGCGACCACGCCGAGATTTCATAGATGTTGAACCAGAACCAGTTGGGAAAGAGCACGATCTCCGGCGGAATCGCGGGGACGGCGTCATAGTCGTATTGGCCAAAGAAGCAGAGATAAATCTTGGTAAAAGTATTGACTTCGGTGACCCCGCCCATTTCCAAAATCTTCTTGCGGGCACGAGCCAGGGCAGGGTGATCAGCGGTGTACCCGGCCAACTTCAATCCGAAATACGCCTTGACCGATGCGCTGACGTTCGAAGGCCCGCCGGCAAAAATACTCCAGCCGCCGTCTTCATTCTGCTGCTGCAGAATGTGATTCGCAGCCTTGCGGAAGCGATCGGGTTTGCCGGTGCCCAGCAGGGTGTGCAGCAGGATGTAGTCGGATTCGAGCGTGGTGTCGGCCTCAAGTTCGCCGCACCAGAAACCCTCTTCGTCTTGTTGGGAAAACAGGAATTGCCGCGCGCCGTCAATTCCGGCGGCCACGCGACTGGCAAGATCGTCAATTCTGCCAAGACGCAATTGCGGCCCGGCAGAGGACACAGGACTGAGGGGGGAGATTTCGTCCATAATTTACGGATTACTAATCTGCGCTCGCTCCGGCCGGCGCGCTGGCGATGGCCTGCACAATTTCAGGCGGCAAGCCAAAGCGCACATTTTCCGGCATCACTTCGAGCTCCTGCACATTGTTAAATCCCCGGCTGCCCAAAAACTTCACCACTTCTTCCACCAGACATTCGGGGGCCGAAGCACCCGCGGTCAGCGCGATCGTCTTCACGCCTTCCAACCACCCGGGCTTGATGTCCCGGTAACTGTCGATTAGATGCGAACTCGTGCCCAAATTGCGAGCCACTTCCACTAACCGATTGGAATTAGAGCTGTTATCCGAGCCTACCACCAGGAGGAGATCGGCGTCCGAGGCCACCTGCTTGACCGCAACCTGTCGGTTTTCGGTTGCATAGCAGATGTCCTGCGCGTGCGGCCCGGCCATATTGGGGAACTTCTTCCGCAGGGCCGCGATGATGTCCTTGGTCTCGTCCAAGCTGAGCGTGGTTTGGGTGAGATAAGCGACGCGATTCGGATCCGGCACAGTCAGCGACTCCACTTCTCTCGGCGATCCCACCACCTGAGTCACGATCGGTGCCTCACCCAGCGTCCCAATCACCTCGTCATGGTCGCGATGCCCAATCAGCACCAGCGAATATCCTTCGCGGGCAAACTTGACGGCCTCGACATGAACCTTTGTGACCAGCGGACATGTCGCATCAATCACCCGCAGCCCACGCTGCTTGCTGGCCTCGCGCACCTCTGGGGAAACGCCGTGGGCGCTGTAAATCACCCGTTCGCCGTTGGGGATTTCCTCCACGCTATCGACGAAAATCGCACCCTTGCCCTGCAGTTCCTCCACCACAAAGCGGTTGTGGACGATCTCCTTGCGGACATAGATCGGCGGGCCAAACGCCTCCAAAGCGATGCGGACGATATCAATGGCCCGCACCACCCCGGCGCAAAAGCCGCGGGGCTTCAACAAAAGTAAGGTCTTGTCCTCAGAGTTCGGCACGTAGGTTTCTTGATTCATTTCCCTGTCTCAAGGATACACTTTTCCTGGGTGAAGTTGGTTGTTAGGTTATCGAAAAGAACCCATTTGGTCAACGTAAGCCCAAGAAATGGCAAGGATTAGCACCAACTTGGGAATCTAGCCCAGCGAACGGACAGGGCAAGCATTAACCGCGAAAAACAGCTCCTGGATTGAGCACGATAACCCCCTCCCACCCCGCGGCCAACCCTGTCATCCCGGCAGGGCTTCGGCCCCGGGGGAAGTCCAGATTGGGGGCCGCGAGGAGCGCTCAATCGCTGCTCATAAGGGACGGGTGCAGACCCGTGCCGGCCCGTTCCTACCGGGCGAGGCCAGGAATCGAGGGCCCTTCCCCAAACTCGTTTCCCCATGGTGGCGGCCGAGCACCGCATCCGGGCTGAGAATCGGGACAGGCAACTGCTTCGGCCGGGGCAACGCCTGCGGAGGGCAACCCGGCCACCGGTCAACTAAGGATCGCCATGAGGCCCGGGGAAGCACCCCCGGACTGCCTGATCAGCCACGGGGGATGGGCGTTTTTCCAAAACCTCTGGCTCTCCCATCGAAGACCGAGACACGTGGGCCGGCTAGACCGACCTAGGTAAGGCCGACCACGGTAGACCGGCCACGGTAGACCGACCCAGGTGGACCGACCCCGGTGGACCGACCCGGGTGGGCCGACGCCTCAGCGTGATACCCAGCCTGGCTCTGGCCGTGGCCTTCAGGTGTTGGTCCTGAGCATCTGCTCCGCGTGCTTGCGGGAGGTCTCGGTGAGCTTGGCACCGCTTAACATGCGGGCCACTTCTTCGGTGCGTTCTTCGCCGGTGATGAGACGGACCGAGGTCCGGGTGCGTCCGCCGGAGTTCTTCTTCTCGATCAGGTAGTGATGGTCGGCGAAGGTTGCGATCTGTGGCAGGTGGGTTACACACAAGACCTGATTGGCTCGCGATAGAGCTTTGAGCTTCTTGCCGATGGCATCGGCGGCACGGCCGCCGATGCCAATATCGATTTCATCGAAGACCAGGGTGCGCTGAGCAGCGGGATTTTTCTTCCGCGGTGGCGACGCTCCTGACTCGACGCTCACCTTCAACGCCAGCATGACCCGCGACAACTCTCCGCCGGATGCGATGTGCTCCAACTGGCGCATCGGTTCACCGGGATTGGTCGAGATCCTATACACGACCTGATCGAAGCCCGAGGCGGTCCAATTCCCTTCCTCGTCGGTCCCCGTGACGTCGATCTTGAAATTCGACCTCATGGCGAGGTCATTGATCTCGGCTTCGACCAGCTTCTCCAGCCTGCGCGCGGATTCGCAGCGCTTCTTGGAGATGGCGCGAGCCGCCCGCAAATATTCATCGGCGGCACCAGCGAGCTCGGCGCGCAGTTGCTTTAGGATTTCGTCCTTATTTTCCATCTCGGAGAGTTTGCGGCTGACGTCTGCTCCGAGGGCGATGACATCCTGCAGTGTGGCACCATACTTGCGCTTCAGGCGATCGAGGGCCGCCAGCCGGTCTTCCACCTCGGCCAGATGCTCGGGCGAAGCCTGGATGCCACCGGCGTAATCCCGCAGCGTCGCGCCGACATCTTCTACGCTGATGCGGGCCGTGTCGAGCGCAGCGCAGGCCTCCTGGAATTTCGGTTCGTAGCGCGTGAGTTCTTCGAGATGTCTTTGCGCTGTGCGGAGCGAGGCAGAGGTGGAAGCGTCGCCCTCGTAGAGCAGATCGAAGGCGTTCATGGCTGCGCTGTAGATCTTTTCTGCGTTGGCGAGGACTCGCTTTTCGGATTCGAGGCGCTCGTCCTCGCCGGGCAACAGCTTCGCATCTTCGATTTCACGCTTCTGAAATGCCCACAAATCCACGAGGCGCAGGCGATCCTGCTCGCCGCGCTCCAGCTCATCGATGCGGCTGGCGATATTCCTCCAGCGGCTGAAGGACTCGCTCGCCGGGTCTAGATGCGTTCCGGCGTAGGCATCCAGCAGGCCCAGGCGTGCACCCGCGTCGAAGGAAAGAATCGACTCGCTTTGGGCATGAATGTTGGCCAGATGGGGTGCGAGCAGGCGCAACACCGCGACGGTTGCCGGCTGGTTGTTTACGAAGACGCGTCCCTTGCCCCCGGGGGCGATCTCGCGGCGGAGAATGATTGACTGGTCTTCCCGGTCGATGCCGTTGGCTTCGAAAATCTGCTGGACTGATTTTTCGGCCGCACCTTCGATTTCGAAGACTGCAGCGATCACGGCGCGGTCTGCGCCGGCACGGATTACGTCGGCGGAGGCTTTGTCACCCAGGAGAAGCGCCAGTGCATCGATGAGTATCGATTTGCCGGCGCCGGTCTCGCCGGTCAGGAGATTCAAGCCGGGAGCAAATTCCACCGCCAGATTATCGATGACCGTGTAATTTTCGAGGCGGAGTTCGGTGAGCACGGGGCGTCCTTAGGGAGAAGGAATGTGCGCAGAATAGCACAGGTGGGAGGCGCAGTCCGGATCCTCTGGGAGTGAAGTTCCTCCGGAATGACCGGGGGTCTGGGGAGAGGAAGGAGGCGCCCGCGGGACAGGCGCGGGCTTGCTTGCCCTGGGCGCGGGGGTCAAGGGACCGGGGAGAAGTCGGTCAGCACCATGAACGTGGATTCCACTTTTTCTACAATCTTTCCACCAGCCTCCGATTTGTCGCGCACGC